>MDTG01012247.1_pt1 | contig 38552 bp, 34 predicted proteins | sample 811421 | NCBI WGS metagenome assembly MDTG01 (sample SAMN05326645, study PRJNA326480) | marine metagenome | isolation source: seawater | place: Pacific Ocean: South East | collected 2011
ATAGGCTGGGTGTGGAAGTGCGGTAACGCATGTAGCTGACCAGTACTAATAGCTCAATTGGCTTGATTTATGCACTGAAAAAAATTTATAATAAAAACAATTTTATTTAATTGAAGAATTAATTATAAAAGTTAGTCTTTTATAACAAGTCTTAAAAATGAATAAAATTATAAACCTAAATAGATTAAAAAAGATAAGTAATTCAAAAAAAATAATTGGACTTTGTCACGGCGTATTTGATGTTGTTCATTACGGCCATATAAGACATTTAATAGAGGCAAAAAAAAAAGTAGAAGTACTTGTAATAAGTATAACTTCAGACAAATTTGTGAATAAAGCCCCGCACTTACCCATGAACAGTCATAATTCTAGGGCTAAGTTTTTGTCTCATCTTAAATTTGTCGATTATATTTATATTAATAATCACGAAACATCTGAAAATGTTATAAAAAACCTCAAGCCTAATTTTTATTTTAAAGGAAGCGACTATAGACAACAAGATATAACAGGCAATCTTAAAAAAGAAATAAAATCTCTAAAAATAAATAATGGTAAATTTTTTATAACCAATGTTCCACTACTGAGTTCAACAAAAATTTCTAATAATTTACTTCTTGATTGGTCACCTGAAAAAAAAAAAATATTAAGCCAGCTTTCCAAAAATGGAACCTATAATAAAATTTTAAATTACTTCGAAAATATCAAAAACATCGAGATCGACGTAATAGGTGAGCCAATAATAGACGAATATGTTTTTGGGGATATGGTTGGACTCACATCTAAGGACCCTGCTATATCGTTAGTAAAAAGATACAAAAAAACTATACCGGGTGGATCGATCGCAATTGCAAAGGTTTTGTCAAAATTTGTAAAAAAAGTAAACTTTTATACATATGGCTCTAAAAAAATATTAAATAAATTTATTAAAAATTATAACAATATTAAAATAATGAATCTTTCTGAAAAACTAATCATTCAAAATAAGACACGATATCTAAATTCAAATAGATTTGAAAAAGTGATGCAAATTACCAATATTTTCAAAAATGATATTAAGGATAAGTTTAATAAAAAAATATTTAATAAATTCAAAAAAAGTACATCGAAATATTTAATTATTTGTGATTATGGAATTGACCTATTTGACGAAAATACCATTAGATTAATTGAGAGAATTAAGAAAAAAAAATTTATAAATGTTCAAACTAATTCTTTAAACTATGGTTTCAATTTATTTAGCAAATATAAAAATTATTCATTCATGTGTTTAGACGAGAATGAATGGAAACTAGGATTTAATAGCTATGATGGCGTTATAGACAAAATTAAAATATTATCAAAAAAAAGAAAAATTCCTTTATGCATAACAAGAGGTAAAAATGGAAGCAGTTTGATATTTAAAAATACAGAATGTTCCTCTCCATCTTTTATTGATAAAACTATAGATACTACTGGATGTGGAGATGTTTATTTTGCTGTAACAAGTTTGATGATAATAGCAAATGCAGATAAGAAATTAATCCCATTCGTTGGCAATTGTTACGCAGGTCTTCATGGCTTGGTTTTTGGCAATGAAACTATAACTGATAAAAACAGATTTATAAAATATATAAAATCTATCCTAAATTTTTAGTCTATTTAAATTTCTAATCTTTTTAGAGTTGTTGTAATTATTATATAAAATTAAGGTGTTGAGGAGTATCACCTTCAGGTGTTTCTAGATTTAAATTACCTTTAACATAAGAGTCTAATACTTCATTCACTTTGTGCTGAATGCACAAAGCTGCACACATCGTTTGAGCATTAAATTTAGGTGATGCCAAATAGTTCATTACTTCCCAATATTTTTCACTTTGCCAAATATCCTTAAACCTGGTTTTGCAAATGTTGCCAATGTGAAATTTTTTATATTTTTCGTTAAATAGCGACCCGCAAGGGGCAACTAAACCTGAACCAGAAATTTGTATTAGAAACGGCGCACCATAACATCTTTGATAAACTCTATTTTGGTTTCCTTTATCCTTGATTTTAGACCACTTAATTACAACTTTATAGTCTTCATCTGAAAATTTTTCAGCCTCTTTTAATGATGGATACAGTTTTTCATAAGCATTATAGTCTACTCCTAAATCTCCATCTTCATTATCTGTGCAATGCTTGATTATAGAATAATCTGGTCTTAATTCTTTTCCAAGTTTTGCAAATGGAATTATTTGGTCACCATCTTGAGGCATGAGTACCATTTGCATTCCAAGCGTTACATCAAGATTATTTTTTTTTTTAATTGCGACCATATCAGCAATATTTTTTGTTACTCTCTCAAAAGCACTTTCTTTTACACCCATGATTTGAGAGTAACGTTTTTTCTCTCCTGCTGAAAAATTAACTTTTAGCCATGTAAGATAAGGTAATATTTGCTCGGCTCTGCTTTTAGTCAAAACAAATCCGTTAGAAGATAAACCTAAAGATAATCCTAATTCATTACCCTTTTTAATTGCGTCAAGAAACACTGGCGAAATCGGACTTTCTCCATCAGACATAAAACTTATACCTTTTACACCTATTTCAGCACAATCTTCCATAAAGTCTAAAATAGCTTTTCTATTAATTACCTCTCTCTTATTTTCTTGAACCATTGCATAACAGAACCCACATGAATAGTTACAAGCTCTTGTTAAAGCCATATCAATGGTAACTGGAGCAATTCTCTCGCCTTTTTGCCATTTTTCAACTCTGTTTAAATGCCAGGCTAATTTTGTTCCATCTAAAATTAATTCTTTTTGATCTGCCATATATATATTTATATTATAATATAAATTATATTACTTTAAATATTTTTGAAAGTACTTTTTATTATAGATCCTACTTGTCCTTTTGTCTATTGCAGCAACACCTCCGTACACTCTAAAAGGAGAAAGATAATCATTTCCAATATATCTTTTGATTATATTATTTAATCCCACCGAAACTGTCTTATAGCCTATAGCCTTTTCTTGTGATGTGAAATCTCCCTCAGTTGATTTATATCTTAGTGTCATTGAAATACGAGTTTTATTTTTACTTTGTCCCGTTGTTGCATGTACCAAAAGAGGATGCCAAATTAAAATATCACCCTTTTTTGCATTAGATAAATTTACTTTTTTTGGAAGGCTTACATTATTGGGAAGATTCAAAGTTCTATTTTTTACTGGATAAAGTCCATGTAAATGTGTTCCAGGATAAACTGACATACCATTATAATCATCACAATCGGTTAAAAAAAGTTTTACAAAAAGTGTATCTACGCCAGTTCCAGTCCAAGCATCAACATGATCATTTTTTTTTAAAACTGGATTTTTATTAGTTGGAGTATTAATCCATAAGGCAGTATAATTTAAAGCACATAGATCTTTGCCTATCATTCTAATCATCAAGTTTACTAATTCTTTATCAAAAATTAATTCTTGATATAAGTTAGAGTTTTCAAAATCCTCCATCATTTTATTACAAATTAAGTGAATGTCTTTGTTTCTATTTTTTTTAAATTTAGTTTGAAAATTTCTTGAAACTTTTGATAATAATTTTTTATTTAATGGAGATTTAATTAATAAATACCCATTTTTAATATAAAATTCCTCTAAATTCTCTGATCTTACATTAAATTTTTTTTTAAAGATTTTCATTTCTATAATCTAATTTATAAATCATTTTTTATTCAAATCAATTGCTTTATTTACTTAAACTTTAATAATTATTCAATTTTAAGAATTGTTATTTCTTTTTTAACGTAAAAATATTTAGATAAAATTTTAATTGTTTCTGTCTTGACAATTTCACCATAATTAACCCCTACTTTATTTTTTGAATTTATCAAACATCCATTAATCACAATTGAAACACTTCCTTTTTTTACTTTTTTTGAAAACTTGCTCAAATTTTTGTAATTAGCTAGATTGAAAGAAAGCTTTTGAAAATTATATTCATTTATATTTTTATTTTTTGGCATCTTCATTTTAAAAAAATTTCTTTTTATCTTTGAAATTTTATTACTACCTTCATAGCTCGTATTTTTTCTCCCATAGTTGTCTTTGACCCTAACTAAATCGTTTTTATCTACAGGAGACTCCACCTCTAATGCTAGCAACTTTTTGCCGCCAATAGATTTAATTGAATGAAATAATCCAGGTCTTAATACCAGAATTGACTTTGGTTTATAAATAAATTTATTTCTTTGGTGTAATCCGATTTGTACTTGAGCCTTTCCACTTAAAATAACAAAGCCCGTTTTTTTAATTGGATGAGAATGTAATGATGTTTTTTGATTAGGATTTATCTCAACCAATGTGATGCATAATTTTTTTTTATTATTTAAACAAACATATTCTTGACCCCAAGGCTTCTTAACAATCACATTCGAATATGAAATTTTTTTCATCTATTTTGTTGATAGCATTATTTTAAGAATCTAATTTTGCTATAACTGAGTGCATCCATTCACCATTGAATTTATAATGTGGGGATGTGATAAGATTACCATCAGTAACACTTGGCTCATCTACAAATATTCCTCCTGCATTTTCAATATCGTCTTTCCATGCATAATAACCAGTTACTTTTTTTCCTTTTAAAATTTTTGCTGAAATAAGCATCATCGTACCACTACATATAGCCGCAATAATTTTATTAGATTTATTAAATTTTTTTATTAAATCAATTGCATCTTTATTTAATCTAAGTATTTCCATTGATTTAACTCCACCAGGCAGAATTAATATTTCATAATCGTCTACATTAACATTTTTTAAACTAACTATAGTATCTGTAGCCTGCGGAGGGATCTTCGTTCCAAAAAAACCTAAAACGATACCTTCGCTTAAATTGCAAGTTTCTACATTTAAACCAGCTTCTTTAAGTCGATAAAATGGATAAATGAATTCGTGATCTTGAACAAGTTTAGAAGTTAATATTAATGCTTTTTTCATACTATTAAAAAAGGTTAATTAATTATAGCTTTATTATTTGTCAAATAAAATATTTTTAAAATATTCCTCTCTATCTAAATATGGATACATATCTTCTAGATCTGTTGGCAAAAACTGTCCCTTTTTACTAACTTTAGTTTGAACTCTTGGAATAAGCTCCTGTTCTGAAGGCATGTCTATTTGGCATAATCCAGGTTTATCAGATGATAAAAATTTTAATAATCTACTTTCAATTCTTTTACCATTATTAAGAAGCATAGATTTTATGCCAAAAGATTTTGCTAACTTAACAAAATTTGGACAACTAATACCACTTTCGCGATTAGAACCGACGTAATGTTTAAAATTTTTTTTTTGCATTAATTTCATTGTTAAATATCCTTCATTATTTAAGACGAAAATTTTGATTGGTAGTTGATGATGAACAATCGTTTGTAACTCTTGTATATTGAACATTGCTCCCCCATCTCCCGAAATACAGATAATCTTATTTTTCTTATTATTAGCAAACGAAGCACCGATTGAACCCGGAATACCATATCCCATAGAAGCTAATCCACTAGAAGTAAATAATCTTTGGTTTTTTTTACATTTAAAACTTTGCATTGTGCAAGTAAAACTTGTTCCCATATCAGTTACAATTATCGAGTTTTTTCTCAAAATCTTTGAAAGTATGTCTATAAAAAAAAAGGAATTTATTTTTTTTGTTTTTTTATACTTAGATAAAAAAACTGGGTATTTTTTTTTCCAATATAGGCACTGCTTAGACCAACGATTTTTATTAATCAATTTGATTTTTTTCTTATATAAAAATTGATAAAATTTATTGAAAAAAATTTTGATATCATGATTTATAGGTAAATAAACTTTTTTACCAAATTTTTTAATTTCATTTTTATCTTGATCAACAAATATCATTTTTGATTTTGTAGAAAATTTATTTAAATGATATCCAGTTTGTGGTTGAGACAACCTTGAGCCTATAACAAAGAGGCAATCAGAATTTTGAACTGCAAAATTTGACGCTCTATCTCCAAAAAGTCCAAAACTACCAATAAAATTGTTGTCATTATTTTCAAGTAGATCTTTTGCATTCCAAGATGTTAATACAGGTATCTTAAGATACCTTACTACCTTTTTAAATATAATTTCAGAAGATGATGTGTGAATTCCGTTTCCTACTACTAAGACTGGTCTTTTGCTTTTATTAAGAAAATTAATTATCTTTTTAAAAATATTTTCACTAATTTTTTTTTCATTTAAAATTTTCGGAGTAAAACTATGATTTTCTAAATCTTTAATTTCAATTTTTTTGTTTTGAATATCTAATGGAATATCAATCCACACTGGTCCCGGTCTGCCATGATTTGCTAGATAAAAAGCTTTATCTAACTCATACTTTATTTTATTTGGATCTTTTAGAGTAAGGGCATTTTTGGTAATTGGTTTTACTATATCAATAATATTTATTTCTTGAACACCAATTTGTCTTGTTCGAGATTTATTAATCATATCTTTTTTTGCAACTTGACCCGATATGATTATTAAAGGAATAGAGTCTAACCAAGCTCCAGCAACACCTGTGATTGAATTGGTTCCTCCTGGACCTGTGGTAACACTAACTACTCCAACAGATTTTTTTAATCTTGAATATGCCTCAGCAGCCATTGTGGCTGCTTGTTCGTGATGATGCATTATAAAATTTATTTTTCTACTCTTTCCAAATGAGTCATTTAAATGCATAGCACCACCACCAGTTACCCCAAAAATATGTTTAATATTTTTTTGCTCGAAATATTTTGCCAAATAATCAGAAAGTTTCATAAATTTTTTTTTAGGTTTTTAAATCTTAATTTATTTTGGTCTTTAATTTCAGTTGTCAGAAGCTCAAGTCTCTTGTCTATTTTACTATGTAAAATTTTTTCGACCTTAAAAAGCATATTCTCATTTTCTTGTCTTGCTCTAAAATTGGCACTTAACTCAACTATAATTCGAAAATTAATCTCTATCCTATTTAAGATTATATCATTTTCACCAAGATTTAATTCTTTTAAGACAAAATTTTTAATCACATCATTGACTAATTCTTCTTTTTTTTGCGCTTCATAAGCCGCCCATTTTTCAGAGGTTTGCGTAAATTCTTTATTTATAATATCTTTAAGACCTAAGTCTGATTTAAATTTAGAGTAAATTTTTCTTAAAGAAATGTTCAATTCTTGAAAAATCCTTCCTCCATTATGAGGTAAAATTATACCTTTAACTTTTTCCTCTACGATTTTAGGTCTTAAAAAGTGCTCTAAATAAATGACTGAATGCTCCGCGGCCTCTTGAATTGATTTGCCAACAATATTATCAATAAATAAATCTACAACTATATTTTCCTCTTTCACATCCTGGAATTCATGAAATGCAAAATTAATTTTATGATCGCTTATATTTATATAAATATGAACTTCGGAATTTAATATTTTGAAAAAATAATTTCTACAGTCTTTAGGAATGGTTTTTTTATTATTTTTTAGAGAATTTATGTTCATCCTTAAAATAGACTCCTTAAAATCCTCACTTAAAAACTTTGCCACAGTGGGACTTATTATCTTTTTTACTGTATTAAAACCCTCACCTTCATAAGCCTTTCTTACTTGAATTTTCTTTTTAAAATTCTCATCAAATTTATTTTTATCTATTTCAAATTTGATGTTGATAATTTCATTATTTTCTGACTTTTCTAATGTTCCTATCTTTCCACTATAGTTCATTATATTAGAAGACAATTCCTTATTATCTTTCCCAAAACTTATTGAAAATATAAATTGATTTGCCTCAACAAAAGAATTAATTAAATTATATAAACTATCTGCTTTTGTTGTTCCAGGTACCCAATGTCCTATATACCGATTTTCACTACCAAACCCCCTAAGCTTTGTGAGCAGATCTTTTTCATAATCTTTTATTAAATTATCTAAGTTTACACTAATCATTTTTTAATCAGATCAATACACGTATTTTTAAATTCATCAAGTATCATTTATTTGCAAGATTTTGAATTTTATAAATTTATTGTTTATAAAAATATAAAATTTATCTTCATCAGACCTTAAAGTTGCCTATAACAAATGTGTTATTTAGGTAATTTCATTGAAATTTAAACGCAGTATTGATATTTTACAAATTTTATAATTCTTAAAAATCAATAAAATGAAAAAAAAAAAAATTTTAATTTTAGGCATCTCAAGTTTTGGGGGAGCTAGCTTTGCCAATTACCTATTGAATAAATCTAATTTCGACATCATTGGAACCTATAACAAAAAAAAAAATTGCCATTTAAACTTTTTTTAGAAAAAAATAAAAACTATAGAAAAATAAAACTTTTTAAAATGAACTTAAATTTAAATGGAAATCAAATTGAAAAAGTAGTTAAGAAATGTAACCCAGATTATGTGATCGATTTTGCTTCGATTTGCATGGTAAATGAAAGCTGGTTATACCCTGAACTATATTTTAAGATAAATTTTTCTTCAAAGATTAACTTTATAAAAAATTTGTATAATCAAAAAAAATTAAGAAAATATATATATATAAGCACACCAGAAATATTTGGATCCAGTAAAAATCCTATATTTGAGGATTCAAAAAATTTTAATCCTTCAACTCCTTATGCAGTTTCAAAATTATCTTTAGAAATGTTATTAAATAATTATGCTAAAAATTCAAGATACAAGATTATTATTGCACGATTTTCTAATTTTTATGGGTGTGGTCAACCTATGCATCGCTTAATACCGAAGCTAATATATTGTATAAATAATAAAATAAAATTTCCATTACATGGAGATGGAAATACAAAAAGAGACTTTATTTTCGAAGAAGATTTTAATAATGGTCTTTTAAAGATAATTAAAAATGGACAAGTTGGAAAAAAATATCATTTCTCTGGCGAGAAGTACTCCAAAATTAAGGATATAATTAAAATAGTAATTAAATTGAAAAAATACTCATGGAAAAAATTAATTTTAAAAAAAAAAGAAAGAGTAGGAAAAGATAAAAATTATTACTTAAATTGCGGAAAAACTAAAAATAAACTTAAATGGAAATGTAAAATCAGTCTGACAGAAGGTTTAAAAAGAACAATTAATTACTATGATAAGATAAATGAGTATATAAAATTAAAAGACCTAACTTTTAAAGTTAAATAATTGTAATGAAAAATTTTTTGCCACATCAATATAAAATAGATCGTAGACACAAGATCAAACATAATTACCTCTCTGAACAATTTAAAGATTTTAAAAGTATTTTAAAGAAATTCGAAAAAATCATTAGAAATAACGATTTTACACTTGGTGAAGAAGTAAACATTTTTGAAAACAATATTAAAAAACTTCTAAATCAAAAATATGTGGTCGCTGTAGGTAGTGGCACAGATGCTTTGATGTTAAGCTTAAAATGTTTAGGCGTAAAAGAGGGTGATGAGGTAATAACAACACCTTATACTTTTTATGCCACCATTGGTGCCATCGTTACAGCTGGCGCTAAACCTATCTTTGTAGATATTGATGAGGATTACAACATAAATCCAAAAAAAATTGAAAATAAAATTTCAAAAAAAACTAAAGCAATTTTGCCTGTTCATTGGAGTGGTAGAGTTTGCAATATGGATCAAATTAAAAAAGTATCAAAAAAATACAATTTACCAATTATTGAGGACTCATGTCATGGAATTTTAGCTAAATATAGAAAAAAATTTGCCGGTTCATTTGGTGAATTTGGATGCTTTAGTCTTCATCCGCTTAAAAATCTAAATGTCTGGGGGGACGGAGGATTTGTTGTAATTAAACAAAAAAAATATTTTAAAAAAATGATGCTATTACGAAATCATGGATTAGCTGGAAGAAATAAGAATATATATTTCGGCTACAATTCGAGATTAGATACTTTACAAGCCTGTGTAGCCAACCATTTATTTAAAAGAATTAATCATATTACTAAGATGAGAATAAAAAATGCACAAAGAATTGATGAGGGTTTAAAATCAATCAAAGATGTAATTACAAAAAAAAGGCACTCTCATTTAAAAGAAGTTTATCATTTGTATGAATTTAGGGTAAAAAAAGCTAATCTAAGAAATAGTTTAGTCAATTTTTTAATTAAAAATAAAATTGATGCTAAAATACATTATCCAATACCAATGCATTTACAACCTGCAGCAAAACAATACAAATATAAAAAAGGGGACTTTCCTAAAACTGAAGAGATAGCTAATTCAACAATTTCTCTTCCTGTACATGAATTCATCAAAAGTAAAGAAATCAAACACATGTTAAATAAAATTAAATTATTTTTTTATGAAAATTAAATTTACTGACTTTATATCTGAATACAAATTCCAAAAGAAAGGCTTTCATCAGGCTTTAAAAAATATTGGAAAAAAAGGACAGTATATTTTAGGAGATGAGTTAAGGTTATTTGAAAATAATGTTAAAAGATTTTTAAAAACAAAGTATGTTCTCGGAGTAGGAAATTGGACCGAGGGCATGGGTCTAGTTTGCAAAGCTCTAAATTTAGAAAAAAATGATGAAATAATAACTGTTTCCAACTCTTTCATTGCCACATGTGGAGCCTTAGCTTATTATGGTTGCAAACCAATTTTAGTAGATGTTGGAAACGATCTAAATATAGATTACGATAAAATATTAAATAAAATATCAAAAAACACAAAGGCAATTATGCCAGTACATTTGTCTGGTATTCCATTTGATGTGGAAAAAATAAAAAAAATTTGTAAAAATAAAAATCTCTATTTTATAGAGGACGCCGCTCATGCATTTGGTGCAAAATTCAAAAAAAAAAATATAGGAACATTTGGAGATGTTGGTATTTTTAGCCTGCATCCTAGAAAAAATTTTCATGTTTTAGGAGATGGTGGATTGATTACCACAAATAACAAAAATCTATATAAAAAGATACTTCTCTTGAGAAATCATGGTTTAATAAATAGAGATAAATCAGTTGTTTGGGGAACAAATTCAAGATTAGACAATTTTCAGGCTGCTGTTGGAAATTATATGTTAAAAAAAGTAAAAAAAATAAACAAAAAACACTTAAAGATAGCAAATTATTACAACAGAAACTTAAAAAATTTAGTTAAAGTTCCTGCATATGATCTAAAATTAGTCTTACCTACATTTCATCAATATATAATAAGAACCAAATACAGAGATGAACTAAAAAAATTTTTAAAAAAATATGGTATAGAAACTGCAATACATTATCCAATTCCAATTCATAAACAAAGTGCATATAAAAATAAATTTGGCAATTTATCTTTAAAAAATACAGAAACCTTTTCTAAACAAATACTAAGCCTTCCCATTCATAGCTGGTTAACCTCAAGAGATATTGAATATGTTGTAAAAATAATTAAGTATTTCTTTAACAAATCATAATTTATAAATTTATATATTAATTCTTACTTATTTAATTTTTTTCTTAACCACTGAATAGAGTGAAAATTAGCCTTATCTTTTAAGAATTTTTTTTCGAACAGATCTTTGAGTTCAAAAATTGCATCACTTATATTTTTTTTTGGTTTAAAACCAGTTTTTAATAACTTCGAAGAGTCAAGATTATAACTTCTAGCATCATTAGAATTTTTTTTTACAACAATTTTTGTTTTTATGATTTTAGAGATTTTTTTTGCTATATTCATAATTGATAGATTTTCAAAGCCAATATTATAAATATCTGTATCAATATTTTTTTTTAAAAAAAACATATAAGCATCAATTAAATCATCAATGTGAATATTGGGTCTCTTTTGTTTTCCTCCAAATACAATTATCTTTTTATTTTTTAAAGCATGAAATGTTAACATATTAACTGTCAAATCAAGTCGCATTCTCGGGGAATATCCGCACACTGTAGCTGGTCTAAGAATTATTACTTTTAAAAATTTTTTGTAAGAAAGAATTACTCGTTCAGTAACCATTTTAACTTTATTATAAGTTGATATAGGTTTTAAACTTAATTTTTCAGTCACTTTTTTCTCATTTTTAATACCATAAACGGATCCTGACGATGCAAAAATAATTTTTTTTACTTTATGTTTTTTTAAATGCTCCATAAGAACCATAGTTCCTAAAGCAGAAGTTTCCCAACTAAATGATTGATCTAAATCTACCATTGGGTCATTGGCGATACTTGCCAAGTGAATGCAGGCAAAGACACCATTTAGGTTTATTTTATAAATTTGATTAATATCTAGTTTAAAATTTTTAACTTTTTTATCCTTAAAGAAATAATTACCAAAAAGATTATTATCAATATTAATTACACTATAATCATTATCAATCAATTTTCTAATTAATTTAACTCCCTGATACCCAGATCCACCTGTTACAAGAATTTTTTTTTTCACCATAAATTAAAAATTTAATTGACCAAGTTAAATATAATATAAAAAAAATTATTTCAAACAAATTGATGAATAAGTTTTTAATTTTTTGCATATTTATTTAATCAAAAAAACAATTTAAAAAATTTAGATAATAATATATAGAAGGGTTATTAGATTAAGATGACATATATCTCAAAAGTAGTATTCTTCGTCCAAATTATAATTTATTCGCCATTAATATTATTTATAGTAATTATCTGGCCTATATTTAGAATAAGAATTGGTGTAATCAAATCTCGGTCTTTGGGCCATATTGCTTATACCGAAATATATTTGTGTGATAAAAAATTTGGGTTGTATAAAAAAAATGAAGTTGTTTTATGGTACCATCATAGAGAGATTGCAAATAAATATTTGTTAAATCAAAGAAAAAAACAGTTAATTTTTCTTCCAGGTATTTTGTTATATCCAATAAGAGAACTATTTTTAAAATACAAATTCACTCATAAACATATTTATTATAAAGTTGAGTATGATGAAAAAAACAAAATATATCGAGAAATTAGTGAAAAACTTACTACAAAACAGGAATTTTTAAAACAGTCAGCTCCATTTATAAAATTTTCTAATTATGAAATAAAAATAGGGGATGATTACTTAAAGAAAAATTTTATTCATGATACTGACAAGATTATTGTATTCGGATCAAGAAGCCCAATTTATAGAGATGAAAAGTTTGTTTCAGTTAGAAACTCAAATATAAAAAATCAAATAGAGGCGATAAAGTTTGTAACTGAAAATGGATACATAGCTATAAGAGTTGGTAGAGACAAGATAGACAAATTTGAAATTAATACAAAAAAATTCTTTGATTATACTTTTGCAGATCACCAAAGTGACTTCTTAGATGTATATTTACAAGCTAAAGCAAAATTTATGGTTTGTGGAAATACGGGGCTTAATGAAATAGCAATGATAATGAGAGTTCCCAGGCTTATTGTAGATTTCAGCAATTTTAACCTTCTGAATATTACTAATGCGGCTTATGCCCCCATGTATTTGCCAAAGAAACTTTATTCTAAAGAGCTAAAAAAAAACCTTACTTACAAAGAAATATTTCAAAAAAAACTTTTTGAGGTAAGTATTGTCTCTGAAATTCCAAATGACTTACAATTGATCGATAATGATAATCAAGAAATTCTAAATGCTACAAAAGAAATGATTAAACTCCTTGAAAATAAATTAGACTTTAATGCTGAAAGAAATAAACAAAATAGTTTTTGGAATATGTATGCTAAATTTTACGGTCAAAAAGAGGGAATTATAATAAGCCCAAGTTTTTTTCATTCAAACCCTGAATTATTTGATTAATTTGCTAAATCTTATAATAAATATATTAAGATTGATAAAATTTTAAAATGGAAAAAAAATTCATATTCTGCTTTGATATTGATAATACAATATGTAAAACAGTAGGTAGTGATTATAAGAATTCAAAACCGAAAAAAAAAATTATAAACAAAATCAATAAACTTTATAACAATGGACATACTATTAAAATTTACACTGCAAGGTACATGGGTAGAAATAAAGACAATGTTTACAAAGCAAACAAACAAGGGTATAGAAAAACATATAATCAACTAATTAAATGGGGGTTAAAGTTTCATAAACTTTCAATTAGCAAACCATCTTCTGATGTTTATATCGATGACAAGGCTCTCGGATATAAATCTGATTGGTTTAAAAAGTTTTCGAAATTAATGGAATAATGTCAATAAAAGATAAAAAATTTTTAGAAAATTATATTAATACTTTTTTGAAAACCATAAATTATAATAAGAATATTTCAGAAAAATTTATCAAAACACTTAATATTTTAAAAAAATTTAGAAAGAAAAATAGAGTGCATATATTTGGCAATGGCGGTAGCGCACCTATAGCAAGCCACTTCAGTATGGACTTGAGTAACAATTCCTCGATAAAATGTTTAAATTACAATGATCCAGCAATAATTACATGTTATGCAAATGATTTCAAATTTGAAAATTGGATTGCTCGCGTAATAAAAAAATACGGAGATAAAGGAGACTTATTAATACTAATATCTTCAAGTGGTGAGTCCGCCAATATGATAAAAGCAGTCAAATCTGCGAAACAAAAAAAATTTAGTAGCATCATTACCTTTACAGGATTTAAAAATGATAACAGTTTATCTAAACTTGGTGATATAAATTTTTGGATTAATTCTAAAAACTATAATTCCGTTGAATCTGCACATCATTTTTATCTTTTAACGCTTGTTGATTTACTAAAATCGAAATAATATTTTATTATACCTGCACCAAAGTTTTTTTAAAAAATTTATTACTCAATAACTATATAACCTGATCCCGCACTAAATTTAGATTGATATAATTTAAAATCTATATTCCCAAAAACTTCTCTAATAGCAATTGTTTCACCTGGAAAATCTTTTGAATTTGGTTCGTCAAAACCGATTATACTTCCCTTTGTAAGATATGGCCTAATAGCCTTGAGGCAGTCCTTTGTAGGCTTATAAATATCCATATCAAAATAAGCCAAAGATATTAGTGATTGTTGATTTAATCTTAAATATCTTTTAATTGTTTTTGATGCATCACCTTTTATTATTTCATATCTTTTAATATGACTTGCTGGGCTTTCCTTAGAGTGATAATCCAAAATTTCATCTAGATATTTTTCATAATTTTTAGTGGTTGAAAAAGCACCTTTCTTTGCTAATTTTTTATTACCTTTTTTGTCGTGTATAGAAGTAGAGGGAAAACCAGAAAACGTGTCAAATCCAACAATTTTTTTTTGCATATTGTAAGGTTCATATATTCCTCTAAAATTAAGAAATAAACTCAAGTTTTGTCCCCATCTGCAACCAAACTCTAATATGTCTCCTGTTAAACCTAAAGTTTTTAAGTATATTTCATTCATAAAAAGCAACCTCATTAAACCAATCCGATTTATAAAAAGTCCTAAATTTCTTTGAAATAATTCTTTAGAGTTAGGCCAATTTTGTATTAAAGAAGTAAGTTTTTTCCTATTTAAAATTTCTTCTTTGGAGGTATAGGATGTTGAAGTGATTATTCTTTTTTTCATAGATAATTATTATAAAATTTTTGTTTATATATTCTTTTTAAACTTTATTTTTCTTTGGTTATATATTCCAAGGGGTCTTTCTTTTAATTCAAAATAATGATAGTCTTGATTATAATCATGGAAATGTTTCCATTTCCTTTTAAAATGATCTTTTAAAAATCTTGCATTTGCTGTTCTACCATCAACAATGATGACTGTGCCAGGTTCTAAAAAGTATTCTATTAATAAAATATCACATGACATAGGAAATCTGGAGACATCATTAATTTTAAAACCATTCAATGGTTTTTTTGTAGCAAAAATAGAGGGACCATCTAAATAAATCATATCTGGTGATGATTCAGGTATTTTATTGCACATAGTTGCATATTTTCCCTCGTAATTAATTATTTTATTATGCACATGAATTAATTGAACAAATTTTTTTAAATTTTTTGGCAGTCTTTTTTTAGTAATTTGAATAAATTTCTTTGACTCGTCAATAGAATGTAAAAAAAACTTTTTTTTAACTCTCAAATGATCGATTTTGTTTGTAAAGTCACTTTTTAGTATATTTAAAGCATGTGCAATAAAAACAGTTGAAAAACCAGAGCCAAATTCAAGAACATTAAGCATTTTATATTTAAGGACAATCCAATGCAATCTACACAAATCATTATAATCTTCAAAGTATGGTTTTTTTTCTTCTTCTAATACAGTTTTAAATATATTATTTGTTTTTGATATTATCTTATCTTCCGGCAATTTATTAATTATTAGACTTTCCAATTTAAAATAATTAACATACCTTTTTACTTTTAATTTATTTCTAAAACTAGATAATTTATAATTATTTATAAATTTTCTATAATTTTTAACTTTTAAATTTAATACCATTATTAATTAAATATTATATTTTATATGTTTTATTTTGATATATTATTAACATACATTATATCAAAAAAAAGTTTTTCATTTGCACCATAACTATGTTTGTCGTCACCCCTATGAGGGCTATTTGCACCATTAAAATCAAAATTATTATATTTTTTAATATATAATTTTAAATTTTCATTTATACCCCAAGCCATAATTCCTTTTCTTTTCCAATCTTTATCAGCACAATTTATTACTAAATTTATATTTTTTTTTTCGAATAAAATTAATGAAAATGAAATTAATTTATTTGTTTTTTTTTCTTTAAAACAGCATATTTCACCAAAACCTTTTTTTGCAATATCAACCAATTTTAAAATATTTCTTTTTTTTATCTCCTCATCTTTAGAATTATTATAATTACTAGTTTGCAAATATAAATCTACTGCTTCTCTAGATTTAAAGTCAGTTTTAGAAATATTTTTTTTTAATTTCTCGAAGTTTTTAATCTCATATCTTCTAACGTACCTAAAGTTAGATAATAAATTTTCTTTATTTTTAAGATTGAGATTTTCAATTATTGCGGTGTATTTATTTTTAATACAAAATTTTTTTTCAATACTTTCACCGTAATTATACCAATCAAATGCTCTAATGTCAGTTAAACTATAATGAGTTTGGAAATGAATTTTATTATATTTCTTTAAAAATTTTTCAATAAAACAATTATAAATATCGATACTTAAAGAGAATCTAGAGTGAATTTTTTTTTCATAAAATTTATAAGACCAATAAGGCCCTAAATAATAAAAAAATTCTGGAATCTCTAATTTGTCTTCATTAATAATTACTGGCCAACAACAGTAAAGCTCTTCACCTTTAAATGCTCCAAAAAATTCTGATCCTTCATAAAAACTTAGAAAATTCGGATTATTAAACACACTTGAATTAATAGATTTATTCCATATTTCAAGTGCCTCTTCTCTAGATATTTTTGCAATTTTATAATTTTCTTTCATTATTCAATTAGTTTTTTTCTTTTTAATAGACTTAAAATATTTTTAGTATATTTGAGTGAATTTTTTGTTAATAATGAGATCCCCTCAATTGAATTATTGCCATCACAATAAGATAATATATTTATAATATTTCTTGTAAAAGTATTTTTGTTTTTTATTGACAAGGTAGGGTAAAGTTTTCTAACACTTAAATGAGGCTCGCAAAGATGTACATACTTTGGAAAAAAAGAGTCGTAAATATAATTACTTTCAATGTAGGTTAATATTTTAGTATACATTTTATAACTTTCATTTAAACCTTTTGAGGTTACTACATTGCCTAATTTATCTAGAGAAGTATGGTATTCTTTGTATGCACCATACTTTGATCTAGTTATCGAACATATTGGTAAGTCTACACCAGGTGAACAAAACTGCCTTTCATCGCTGCCTCGATCTAGCCATGAATATTTTTTAAAACTTTTTGTATTCTTTTTTAAAACTAGTTTAGCAACATAATCGCTTAATGTTTTTCCATATCTGGATGGAATGTAGGAAAATTTTTGTTCATCACCAACACATGTAACAACGTACCCTCCAATTACGTTTTTCTTTAGAATATCTAGATTTTTATTTATGTAGGCTATAGCCCCGATAGTTTCAGGTATAAAAATAATTCTGTAAGTAAAATTCCTTTTTTTTTTTCTTATCCATTTTGAAATATAGGTTAGTAAAGAAATACCCGAAGATTCATTATTAGCCATTTCAGGATGGCATATATATGTAGATAATAAAATTTCTTTTTCCGATTTACCTTTTATTAAAAGCTCTCCATAAGGAACATTACCGTTTTTAAATTTTGAGTTAATAATTACTTTGTATTTACCCGGCTTTAGTTTTTTTCTTAATTTTTCTTTTATGCAAAATCCCCAACTCTTCTTATAGTAGGATGTAACGTATGGAATTGCATTTGGTTGTTGCTTCAATGAATATAAATGTTTTTCTAAATTCTTAAGGCTCATATATCTATTTATTTTTGTGCTATAGCCAACCAAATTAAGATTATTATCTTTGAAGTTACAAATTTTTTTATTTGTCGGAGTAAGTATATAGGCCTCTTTTACGTGCCATTCTTTAGGAACAATCCAGTCAAATACTTTTGAACCAGATTTGAAGTTTTTAATTATAAGTTTACTATTTATTTTTTTAATTTCTTTTAATGTTTTAAGATTACCTATACTTGATAGACTTCTTTCAAATCTTAATATTTTTTTTGCAAAGTTATATATTTGTTTGTTACTCATATTTTTTGATTAAATTATTTGTTGATTCAATAAATTTTTTTCTAGTTATTACTCCCAAACCTGGAGTTTCAATTTTATTTTGATAATTCGTTTTAATATGATTTAATAATTTTCTTTTTGAATCTTCAAAGTTTAACAATGGAACGCTCAAAGTTTTTGGTATGTTAAATATTTTATAACTAATATATCTCTCATTTTTTTTTATAAATTTCATTTTTTTTACCTCTTCCCATATTTTTGGGAGATATTTTTCAGTATTATTCCATAAATCTGAATTTATTTCAGTTGGCATTTCAACTGAGATCACGCTTTTCCCATCAAATGTTTTTTCTCCATATAAGGATAAATTATTTATCCTGTTAATTAGCAAATTTATGTCATTTCCATGAACATATTGATGGTCTGATATTACATTTTCTACTGAGAAATAAATAAATACTTGTGATACATAATGATTGTTTTTTTTGTCAGTTATTTTTTCTGTAAAAAAGTTTAGGATATCGTCTAACTCAGCTACAATAAAGATAAGGTCGGGATACAAATTTGCATCTTGTATAGTTAAATTAATATCTCCATTTTTTTTAGAAATTAAACTTTTGTTAGATTTTATAAATTTAACTCCTTTATGCCTAAGTTTTTTTTCCATAATTGTTGCCACATGTCCAATATGCTTTCCTTTTGGATAAAGAGAAATTTCATCCAGGTTTAAACTTTTTCTTCTACATGCAATTCTTTTTTCAAAAAAATTATTTTTTTTTAAATAAAGTGAAATAGCGTCAGGTAAAATAGTTTGTCTGTAATGTAAGAATGGACTAAAGTTTGATACTAGATGAGATAATTTATCTGAAGATAAACCTGTATTTCTCACACAAGCCTTTTCCAATATGTTTCTAATATTTTTTGGGATTGTTTGTAATAGATCTTTATAACTATCAACTTGAAAAGAATTTTCTTTCTCAAAAGAATTTAATAAAAGTTCGAAAAAAGATTTTAAAGAAAAAAAAATACCATTGTGTGGCCAATACGGTATTGCATGATGTTTATAAATTTTATTATTAGTAAAAGTTGCTGCTCCATAACCAAAGTTGTGTAAAATATTTTCCCCTATAAAATTCTCTAAAATTTTTTTTGTCTCTAGATTAAGACCATCAAAAAATTGATAACCTTTGTCAAAATTACCCCCTTGCCATTTAATAGGACTCATAATTCCATGTATATTCTCTGAATTTGAAACTATTGAAATATCACTATACCTTTTAGAAAGTAAATAAGCAGTAATCATGGCTCTAAAACCATTTCCTAAAACAATAATTTTTTTATTCTGATGCATAAGCTAAAAAATTTATTTATTTGATCATTTTAAACTTTATAAATACTATTAATTTTCTTCTTGTTTTTAAATTTCTTAATAAAATAATAATCAATTAAACTTCTTGAACTATTATCATATGGTGAAAAGCATGTATTTTTTAATTTAATTTTTTCTGATATCTCATGCATATATTGAAATGACGATATAAAATAGTTGGATTTTGAACTCAAGCTTAGCTTATTTATTTTTTTTAAAATTTTAATTTTTACTTTTTTTTTATGGATATCGTTTTTCGCTATTTCAAAGTAATTAATATTTTTAATTTTCTTAATTTGATTTTGAAATAATCTTAAAAGTACGTTTGTGTGGTCATTTGATCCTATAATAGTTAATTTTTTAGATTTATTAAAATTTTCAAAATATTTTTTAGTCAAATCAAAAGGTTTATATAGAGTATTATATATTGCTTTTTTATTTTCTTCTTTTATTCTTTTCTTAATTTCTTTCTTTGAGTATTTTTTTGTTAAAATTTTAATACCATCTTTATAATTTTTTTTAATTATCTTTGACCTTTCATCTTCAATTTTTTTTAAAAGAAATTTTTTTTCATCTATGGTAATATTTTTAAATGATACTATGAAATTTTCTAAAATAAGGTAATCAATGTTTGTTTTTAATGACGTAATCAAAGCATCCATTGGTGTCTCAACTAACGGTTCGCCAGCATCATTAAAAGAGGTATTTAGTAAAACGGGTACATTTGTTTGTTTATAAAATTCATTTATTATTGAATAAAATCTTCTGTTTTGTTTTTTATTAACAGTTTGTACTCGCGCAGTGTTATCCACGTGTAGTGCCGAGGGTATATTTTTTTTTTTAGATTTTGTAACCCTCAACATAAAAGGTGAAAACTTAATATTAAAGTATTCTTTTGATTTTTCCTCTAAAATAGCAGGCGCAAATGGTCTAAAAACTTCTCTGTGTTTAATAAATTTGTTAATTTTATTCCTTATATTTTTATCTCTTGCATCTGCAAGTATACTTCTATTTCCAAGGGCCCTAGGACCATATTCACTACATCCATGAAAATTTCCAATTATATTTTTTTCTGAAATTAATTTTGCAATTTCCGACGCACTAGTTGATTTGAATTCAATTTTATATTTTTTTAGTAGTTTAGAGATTTTTTTAGAAGAATAGATTATACCAGTATATGCATTTACAAATGGTATTCTTTTTTTTTGGTTGAAATAATTGTGGTACGCCCAAATTGCTAATCCATAAGGAATACCTGCATCCGCACAAGCTGGGAAAATAAATATATCTTTAAATTTGTTTCTTTTGAATAAAACTTCATTTGCAACCGAATTTAAAGCCACACCTCCTGCTAAACATATATTTTTATTTTTGGTTTTATTGTATAAGTTATTTCCTAACTTCGATACTACGTCTTCAGTTGTTTTTTGGATCATAAAAGCCCAATCTGTAAAATATTTATTCATTATATTTTGCTTATTTGCTCTCCTAATCTTTTGCTTAATTACATTTGGTCTGAAGTTTTCATTCAAACGATTTAAAACGTCTGAAACAGGCATCCTTAACATGAATTTGCTAAAATTTGTTTTTACACCATTAATTTCATACGGAATTTTAATTTTTTTATTATATTTTCCATAAGGGGCTAGCCCCATTGTTTTGCCTTCTCCACCAGTACTAAAGTTTAATATTTCCTTTGTCACAGCTTCATATGCAAATCCTATTCCATGATTTTTATAATTTTCAATTAATTTAATATTATTACCTTTTCCAACAAAGAAACTGTTTGTTTCTATATCAGATCCATTGCCGTCAATAACTAAAACTGATGATGATTTAAAATTACTTGGATAATAAGTGCTGGCTGCGTGTGCTAAATGGTGATCAATTTGAATAATTTTTTTTTTATTAAATTTTAGGTTTTCTTTTATATAATCAAATTCTTGATAGTTATATGATGGTCCTGATCTTATCCATCTTTTAAGCCTTATCCAGTCACTTACTATTAGATCAATTTGATTAAAATTTTTCAATTTGAAGTGTTTCATACAGTAGATTATAGACAACACTGGAAATGAATAGGGATATTTATTTCTTAATAATCTTTCCTCGCTAATAGCAATTAATTCCGGATTAGTATTTTTCTTAAACTTTATTATACATGCACCACTATCGTGATTTGCGTATGATTGTAAACCAAGTATATACTTTGTCATTAGATAATTTTTTTATTCACTTAAACTATTATTTTAAAATTACAATAAACTTTACATTAGATTATTCATCAATGATTGGATATAAAATATAAAAATGATAAAAAATAAATCTATTTTACACATAAATTATCACAAAAAACAATATAGTGATATTTATCAATCAACGACAGATTTTATAAGTTTTATTGAAAAAAATGAAAACTTAAAAAATAAAAATATTGTTGATGTTGGTTGTGGAGCCGGAGCAAATTTAATCATACTTGCAAAAAAATACAAAAACTCTTTTTTTCTAGGCATTGATAAAAATAAAATCTTAATAAAGATAGCTAAAAAATATGTTAAAAAATACAATTTAAAAAATATTAAATTTATCTGTAAAGATTTTAGAAACATTAATAAGAAACAACTAAGATTAAAAGTAGATTTGATTCTATCTTTTCATTTTATTTCATATAATTCTCTATGGTTTGATAAAAGTTTGAGCCTAATGGAAAAATTAAAACCAAGATCTATGGCTCATAGTTCACTTTTTTTTAATGGTTTTGCTGAAGCTAAAATTCAAGTAAATGACTTTAAAAAAAAAGATTTTAACCATTATGATGTATTTAGTATAGAAAAAATAAAAAAATATTTTGAGAAAAACAAGTACAAACAATTTAAGTTCAAACAGTTTTATCCAAAGAAAAAAATTATCAATTCAAAAAAAAATAAGATGGGAAGTTATACAGTTAATGTTAAAAAAAAAAATTTAATATTTTCTGGTCCACTCCTTCAACCTCACGGTTTTATATATGCAAGTAAATAAAAATGAAAAATATTTTAAGTAAATTAAAGTTTAAAATATTATCCAGATTATTTAAATTTTTTTTTTATTTAAAGTTTGATTTTATTGCAAGCTTAATACTTTGTATTTCAATAAAAAAATATAATATTATTAATAAAAAAAATAATAAAACCAATATTTTATTTTTTTTTAAGACTGCAGGGATAGATGATCTAAAGACTACATTTACAAAATTTGATAATCATAAATTTAATTTTTATTATTTACCCAGGAAGTATTTTAGAATTATTTATGATTATTATCTTGGATATACTAACTTACACGATTATGATTATAAAATAGAAAAAAACGATCATAAAAAGTCTTTAGCAGGTTACAATCTAAGAATTACAAATTATATTAAAATAATTAATAAGTTATATAACTTTAAATGCTTTATAAGTTTTAATCCCTTTTATAGATCAGATCGAGAAATACAAAAAATATGTAGTAAATTTAATATTAAATTTATAGCTTTACACAAGGAAGGAGTTGGATCTCCAGTTGAAGATAAGATTTTAAGATATTTATATAAAAACAAAATTGAAAAATTTAATGGAGATTACATAAGTGTTTACTCCGAAAATGAAAAAGATTTAATGATGAGTTCGAAGTTTGCTAAAAATTCACAGGTAGAAGTGGTAGGAAGTCCAAGGTGTGATCTAAGTTATGATTTAAGAAAAATTAAACCTCAAAATAACACTATTCTATATTACATGATTGAGAGAGATAGAGGCATACCTTGGTATTTTTTTTCTAATTATAATAATAAAAATAAAAATAAAATTTTGAATGAAATAGGTATTAACAGATCAGTTTTAACTGCTAATTGGGATGAATTAGCAAAAAAAACTTTAATTTATTGTCTGCACTATGCTAGGAGGAACAAAGAAATAAAATTAATAATTAAAGGGAAGCAGTCCGCACATACAAATAAAGATTTACCAAAAAAACTGCCAGAAAACGTTGTTTATATTCAAGATGGAGCAGGACACCACTTGTTAAGAAATGCGAAAACCGTAATTGCATTTAATACAACAGCTGTTCTTGAAGCAATGCTTGCGAATAGAAACATAATTATACCATACTTTGGAAATAAAAATCTTTCAAAAAAAAAAAACTTTGTAATAAATTTTAATAACAAAAAATATGCAGTTTATTCAAAACACGAGTTCTTTAGAAAATTAAATTTATTTTTAAAAAAAAAATATGCATTTAAAAAAATGTCATACTTAGAAAAAAAAATACTTAATAAATTTGTTGGTAATTCTGATGGCAAATCATCTTTTAGGCTTTTTAATTTTTTAACAAAAAAAATATAAAATTTTATGAAAAAAGAATTATTTTTTTTTTTAAAAAAAATTGGTTTTAAGAATATCTTATTTTTAATATTTATAGTTATTATAAATTCCTTTTTTGAAATAATTAGCATAGCTTCTATTTTTCCATTGTTGCAATTTCTAATTAATCCTAATTGGTCTGAAGTTAAAGGCATTAATGTATTTGAAGAAACTTTAATTAAATTGGAATTTGAGTCAATCTTATTGGTTGTTTTATCTATTTTCATAATATTATTTTTTTTAAGACTATTAATTCGCTTTTTCAATATATGGTTTAATGCAAATTTATTTTATAAATTACATGTAAGCTGGGCCAACGAACTTCTAAAAAGCTATTTGAGTAAAAACTATTTATTTTACAAAAAAAAAAATTCATCAATTTTAATAAGGAATGTAAATGAAGAAGTTATTAGATTAATGAATGTCTCTCTCATACCCTTTATATTAATAATTTCTGATATAATTATAATATTACCCATCTTATTATTTTTGATTTATTTAAATTATCAATATGTAATTTTAATTTTAGTAATATTTTTGACTGTAAGCTTTTTAATTTTGAGGTTTATCAATCCATTAATAAAAAAATGGGGTGAAATACGAGTAATCCATTCTGCCTATAAGTATAAAACGTTAATACAATCATTGAAAAATATTAAAGATATAATTTTAACAAACAAACAAAATTATTTTGTAAAGGCTTTCTCAAGTGAAAATGAAAAAGTTTCTAGAGCAAATAGAGATTACAGTTATACTTCTATAATTCCTAAATTAATTCTGGAATTTTTTTTACTTATTGCTCTAGTATTTTTTGTAATCATAAATATTTCAAATCAAAATAGTCTAGAAAATATTTTACCAACACTTGCGGTTTTTTTTGCTTCTGCAATTAGATTAATGCCAATAACGACGAGTACTGTAAAAAATTATCAATTATTAAAATTTGGGAAAAAAACCATGGGGTTACTATATTTTGAATTTAAAAATATTAAAAATAAAGACCATTCAAATTTAAAAGCAGGAGAAAATAAACAAATAGCTTTTTCAAAATCAATCAAAATAAGGAATATTTCATTTTCATATAAATCAAAGCAAAGAAATAAAGACGTAATTTCAAATTTAAACTTAGAAATTAAAAAAGGTGAATTTATTGGCATAAAAGGAGAAAGTGGTGCAGGCAAAAGTACTTTAATGGACTTAATGTTAGGATTAATAAATCCAAAAAAAGGAAATATTCAATTTGATGACAAAAATTTAAAAGAAAATTTTAAAATATGGCAAAAAATTATTAGTCATATTCCGCAAGAAATAGTCTTGATGGACGATACAATAAAAAAAAATATAGCTTTAGGAACTAACGAAAACGAGATTGACAAAGAATGTCTCCAAAAATCTATAAAATTAAGCAGACTATCAAATTTTGTAAATAAACTTCCTAAAAAATTAAATACAATTATTGGAGAAGGCGGTTCTAAAATTTCAGGAGGAGAGAAACAGAGAATAGGTATAGCAAGAGCTTTATATAGAAATAGCCAAGTTTTATTTTTAGATGAAACTACCAGTAGTTTAGATAGAAAAAATGAGGTAAATTTTCTAAAAGGAATAAGTAAATTAAAAAAAAATAAAACAATTATCTTAATTTCTCACAGCTTATCAGCACTTTCTTATTGTGATAAAGTTTATGAATTAAAAAAAGGAAAACTAATCAAAATATAATTCTTATATGACAATTAATTATGGCAAACAAACTATAGATAATACAGATATTAAATCTGTATTGAGAGTTTTAAAAAAAGATTATCTTACCCAAGGACCTGAAATAAAAAAATTCGAAAAAAAATTAAAAGAATACTTTGGGTTTAAATTTTGTTCTGTTGTATCAAGTGGATCTTCTGCTTTATATATAGCAGCGAAATCTCTGGGATGGAAAAAAGGGGATCATATAATTACAACTGCAAACACCTTTTTAGCTACAGCAAGTTGCATTCTACATTGTGGAGCAAATCCTCAATTTGTTGATATAAATAGAAAGACTTTTACTCTTGATATAGACAAAACAGAAGAAAGGATAAAGAAACTTAAAGGAAAAGTTAAAGCAATTATTGCCGTAGATTATGCGGGACACCCTTGTGATTGGGAGTCTTTAAAATTTTTGGCAAAAAAATACGATTTAATTCTTATAAATGATAATTGCCATGCTTTAGGAGCAAAAATAAATAACAACAAAAAATATGCATCTAAGTATGCAGACATTGCTACACACAGTTATCATCCTGTAAAAAATATCACAACAGGAGAAGGAGGGTCTGTTTTTTGTAATAACTATGAATTGTATAAAAAAATATTAACATTTAGAAATAATGGAATGATAAAAAAAAAGGATGCTCCTTGGGAATATAGAGTAAAGGAATTAAGTATGAATTTTAGAATTAGCGATATTCAGTGCGCCCTAGGAATTAGTCAGTTAAAGAAATTAGATAATTTTGTATCAAAAAGAAATCAAATTGCAAAACATTATAATAGAATATTTAAGGATAAAGCTTATATCTCAGTGCCATTTAAAAATAAAAATGTCTATCATTCATATCATTTATATCCACTGTTGATAGATTTTAATAAAACTAAAATAAACAAAAAAAAATTATTTTTAAAGTTGAAAAAAAAAGGTATTAATTTACAAGTTCATTATGTTCCATTATATTATCACAAATTGTTTTCTAAATTCACAAATAAAAATAAATTACCAATTACTGAACAGTTCTATAAAAGAGAGATTTCTCTGCCTATTTATCCAGACTTAAAAATAAAAGAGTTAAAAAAAGTTGCACGTGAAATTTTAAATTTGATATATTAATTTATGAAAAATTCTTATTTGATAACTGGGGGTACCGGAAGTTTTGGCAAATCTTTTTTGAAAAAACTTCTTGAAAAAAAAAATACCGGCAGGATAGTAATTTACAGTAGAGATGAGCTTAAACAATCTGAACTTCAAGAAATGTATCCCAAATCAAAATATCCCTATTTAAGATTTTTTCTTGGCGATGTGAGGGATTTTGAAAGATTAAAAAGAGCTATGATAGGTGTTGACTTCGTAATTCACGCCGCAGCCCTCAAACAAGTTCCCTCAACAGAATACAATCCCTTTGAGGCAGTTAAAACAAATATTTTAGGTGCACAAAATGTAATTAATGCTTGTTTTGAAAACACAGTGAAAAAAGTTATTGCACTCTCAACTGATAAAGCTTGCGCTCCAATTAATCTATACGGAGCAACAAAATTATGTTCTGATAAACTATTTATTTCAGCAAATAATATTAAAGGGAATAAAGACATAAAATTTTCTGTGGTTAGATACGGGAATGTATTTGGTAGCAGAGGATCTGTTTATGGTATATTTAAAAATTTTCAAAACAAAGGTTACTTTCCAATAACAAATTCTAATATGACACGTTTCAACATTACATTGAATCAAGGTATCGATGTAGTCTTGCATGCTATAAACAATTTATTTGGAGGTGAAATAATAATACCTAAATTAAAAAGTTTTAAAATTTTAGATCTTGCTAAAACAATGAATAGAAATAATAAAATTAAAATAATTGGACTTAGACAAGGAGAAAAAATCCACGAACAAATGATATCATCTAGCGATAGTTTTAATACTTTAGAAACAAAAAACTTCTATATAATTCTTCCAAACAATAACTCTGAAGTCTATAAATATTATAAAGTAAAACTTAGAGCTAAAAAAGTTAAAGAAGGCTTTGAATATTCAAGTGACAAGAATGGGAAATTTTTAAGTGTGCACGACATAAAAAAAATTATAGTAGATGAAGAAAAAAAATAACCAATCTAATAAAATTATAAAACAAATTGAACATGCAAGAAGGAAGAATAATCAAAATTGGATGAAACTATTGCAATTGGCTCTAGAGAGTTCACCAATAAAATCTAAAAAAATCATAAAAAAAATAAATTCTCAAGATAAAAAAATTTCAAAATTTGTAGAGAAATTGTCAAAAGAATAAAACTATATTAATGAATATATATATTTTGACTGAAATCACTAAAAGAGAATTAGATTCTAACTTGCTAATTGCAATATTGGCTGCCAACAAAGGTCATGAAATCTTTATTTCAAATATGACTAATTTTGAATTACTACTAAAAAAAAAACTATTAAATCCAGGAATTTTTCACACTAAAAGCTTAGTACATGATGATAGAAAAAGAATTTTTCATTCAAACTTAAAATCTTCAAATATGATTTTAACAAGTTTAGATGAAGAAAATGGACTTGTAAGAAAAGATCTTTCCCCTGACATTGACATGAGATTCTCGTCAAAAGATCTTGCATTATCTGACACAATTTTTTGTTGGGGGAAACATGATTATCAATCTTTAAAAAAAGCATATCCTGATCATAAAAAAAAATTTCAATTAACAGGCTCACCAAGAGTAGATATGTGGACAAAGAAATTTAGCAATTATTGGTATAAAAATAAATCTAATTATAAAAACACTTTGTTATTTTCTATGAATTTTGGAATTATAAATGGATTTAATCCAGTAAGAAATATTTTTAAACAATATGAAAAAAGCGGTTATTTCAAAAGACATGAAAATTACAAAAATTTATTAAAAATTTATGTAAAGGAAAGTCGTTTATTAATTAAAGAATTCATTACCTTGATTAATTATTTGACGGATAAATTTGATAATTATCAATTTATAGTTAGACCACACCCTAAAGAAAAATTATTTATATGGAAAAATAAGTTAAAAAAAAGAAAAAATTTAATAATAAGAAATTCGGGAAATTTTAATAAAGAACTAATTTCAGCAAAGCTGGTTATCCATAATGGAAGTACAACAGCTTTCCAGGCTGCTGTAAATAAAATTCCCGTTCTAAGTTTTGTACCATTTAAAAGCAAAATTTCTTGGGGGGAAATATCTAATAATCTTGGTTTATTATGCGATGATAAAAAAAAAGTTGAACTAAATATAAGAAATATTTTTAATAACAAAAATTTAATAAATAAAAAAAAAATATCAAAAATATTAAATTATAAGTTAGCAAGCACAAGAAATATCTCTACATTTAAAATAATAAGCATTTGGAGCAAATTAGGAAAAAAAATAAAAAAAGTAAAAAATAACTATTTTGCAATTAGTTGCTATATATATTTTTTGGAACAGATAAATCTTATAAAGAGATTTATTTTTAAAACTTTAAATTTAAAAAAAAATGTAAACTATAAATATGATACTAAGTTTGAAGAATTAAAATTAAGTGAAATAACTTATAAAATTGAGTCATTAAAAAAAATTTTAGGTATTAAATCTAATTTCAGAATTATAGTTTTATCAAAAAAGTTTTTAATCATAAAAAAAATATAAATTTGAAAAAAAAACATCTCATAATTCTTGGTGCTGGTAAACCACATTCTGGTCAAGATCCTGCAGCTTTAAAAAAAATTTTTCAAAAGTTTTCAACATTAAATTTTATTTTAGATTTCTCCAAAAAAATGAATCTCAAAACCACTTATGTATCTGGATTTAAATCTGTAAAAATCAAGAAAAAATTTCCAAATCTCCAAATAATACATAATAAAGAATGGAATAAAACTGGGCCTATTTTTTCATTGGATAAAGTGCCATTAAAAGCAAATGAAGATATAATTATAATGTATTCAGATATTCTAGTCAGATTTGAAACTTTTAAAAATCTTGCACAAAGTAAAAAAGATTTTACATGTATCATAGATAGTAACTATAAAAAAAGATATAAATATAGAGACAAAATTAATTTATATTCTAAAGAAAAAATTTTTTTTAAAGATAATAAAAATTATTTTTTTTCTGACAAAAATTATTCAAATAAATCTGCTGAACTTCTAGGACTAATAAAAATCGATCATTCAAAGATTGAATATTTAAAAAAGATTTTAGCGCAAATTAATACTAGGTCTAATAAATGCAAATTACATCACCTATTAGAAAAAATTAGAAAAAAAAATTCTATAAAAATTGTAGATATTAAAGGAGACTGGGCTGAAATCAATGAAAGCAATGATATTTCAAAATTTATATTAGGAACAAAATCTGAAACACTAAATCGTTTAAAAAGTATCATTAAAAAAGGAAAAATTTTAGATCAATTTAAGTTTAATGTCTTGCAGTGGAAAAGAAATAAGTCGACTATTATCTCAAATATAACAACTAAATTTAAGTCTAAACCTTTAATAGTAAGATCAAGTGCAATAGATGAAGATGGAGATAATATATCAAATGCTGGTAAATATCTAAGTGTTTTAAGAGTAAAAGGAAAAAAAAATATTTATAAAGCTATCAAAGATGTAATCAGATCTTTTGGATCAAAAAATAATAAAAATGAAATATTTGTCCAGACATATTTAAAAAATTCAAAATATGTTGGAGTAGTAACTACTAAGTCAAAAGGAACTGGATCTCCATGGTATATAATTAATTTTCAAAAAACTGATGATACTCAGATAATTACAAAAGGAGATAGCAACAAAATAAAAACATTATTTTTAAGAAGAGACATAAAATATTCTGAACTGGATAAAATTTTTATAAAAAAACTTATAAGTTCAGTCAAAGAACTCGAAATTTTATTGTCAAACAATAGTCTTGATATTGAATTTGCTATAGACAAAAAAAATAGAATTTATATCTTTCAGGTAAGACCTTTATTTATTAAATCTCAAACTAAAAAAATTGAAAATATCATTTTTGAAAAGTATTTAAAAAGTGAAAATAAATATAATAATTATAAGTTAGACTCTAAATTAACTAATTCCAATAATTTAATATTTGGTGTAATGCCTGATTGGAACCCAGCAGAAATAATTGGTTTTAAACCTGGCAATCTTTCATTATCTCTTTATCAAAAATTGATTACTGAAAAAAACTGGGCAAAACAAAGATATGAGTTTGGATATAAAAATATTAAAAGAAAAAAACTTATTGAAAATTTTTGTGGCACGCCATATGTATGTGTAAATAAATCTATAGAATCTTTCATACCAAAAAAGTTACCTAACAATTTATCAAAACGAATTTTCACAATAAGTCTAAACAATTTAATTAAAAGTCCAAATAAACATGATAAGATTGAATTTGAAATAATTCCAAATTGTTTAGATTTTAATTTTAAAGATTGGAATAAGTTTTATTTAAAAAATGGAATTAAAAAAAAGGAACTAATTAAATTTAAAAATAGCTTAAAAGATATTAATCAAAATGCTATGGATATTTATTTAAAAAATTCTAACAATTTTAAATTTTATAAAAATTTAAAAATTCCTAAATATAGATCGCCTTACAAAAAAATAAAAATATTAATGGATATATGTGTGAATAAACTTACACTAATGTTTGCACATTTTGCCAGATGTGGCTTCATATCGGTTATCATAATGAAATCTGCCTTAAAAAGAAAAAAAATTGATAAAAAAAATTATAATAATTTTTTTAATTCAATAAATACCATATCTAAAGAATTTCAGAACGATGTTAGGCTATACAAAAATAAAAGATTATCTAAAAATAAAATAGTAGAGAAATATGGCCACTTAAGACCAGGAACATATGACATAACTTCTCAGAGATATGATGAAAACTTAGATTTATTTCTAAAGGACCCTGGGTTGAAAACACCTTTAAATATAAATTTAAATAACAAAAAATTGATTTTCAATAAAAAGTTTTTAAAAGAATTAGCAAAAATTGGTTTTAGGGGTCATCAAAATAATATAATAGATTTCTTTTTTGGATCTATTGAAAAAAGAGAATCTTCGAAATTTTTATTCACAAGATATCTATCAGAAATTTTAAAATTAATATCTAAAGAATTAAATAAAATGAAATTAACAAATCAAGATATATCAATGTTAAGTATTTATGATATTATGAATTATTTCTCAAATAAAATTAATATCCATGATTTAAGAAATAAAATAAAAAATAATCATAAAAACTATTGTTATGATTTAATGTGCGATATGCCAAATATTATAACCTCGAAAAAGAGCTTTAAACAATTTGAATTGTTATTAGACGAACCTAATTTTGTTGGTGAAAAAAAAGTCAATTCAAAAATTATAAAAATATCTAAGCTCGAAGATAATAAAGTTTTAAAGAACAAAATTATTTTAATCGATAGTGCAGATCCAGGTTTTGATTGGGTTTTTAGTCACGAAATAACAGGTTTAATAACTAAATTTGGTGGTACTAATTCACATATGGCTATAAGATGTGCTGAACTAAATCTTCCTGCTGCTATAGGTGTTGGAGAAAAAATTTTTCAGAATTTACTTCAATCGAGCAAAGTATATCTAGATCCAAAAAATAGAATATTAAAAACTATTTGATGAAAAAAATTATAATTACACAAATGCAAGATAAAAATAATAAGCATAAAGAATTAAGAGATTGCATAGATATTCGTTTAATTAAATTTATGGAAAATTTAGGTTATTTCCCAATTCCTATTTCAAATAGCGTAAAAAAATTGAATATTTATCTAAGAAATTTTAAGCCAAATGGAATCCTTTTATCAGGAGGAGGGGATCCATATAAGAAAGATGAAAGATCAAAAATAGAAAATATGCTAATAAAATTTTCTAAAAAAAACAAAATTCCACTTTTAGGAATTTGTAGAGGAGCTCAACAGATTAATAAATATTTTAATGGTAAGCAAAAAAAAATCAATCATCATGTTATAAAAAAACATTTTGTAAAATTTTCCGATCAATTTTATAAAAAAAGTTTAGTAAATTCTTTTCACGATTATGGGTTTAATAAAAATTTAATTAGTAAAGAATTAAAAATTATTGGCGTATCAAACGACAATATTGTAGAATACTTTATTCACAAAAAATTTAATATCTGTGGAATCATGTGGCACCCGGAAAGAAATAAAAACATAAGAAATCTAGATAAGAAAATTTTCCATAAAACTTTTAAAAAATGATAGTAATTATACTTGCTGCTGGAAAAGGCCAAAGGTTATATCCGTACACAAAAAATAAACCTAAATGCATGGTAGCATATAAAAGAAAAAGTATAATTTCACATCAATTAAATATTTTTAGAAAAACGCATATTAAAAAAATATATTTAGTTAGTGGTTACAAAAGTTCAAAAATAAAATTTAAACAAATTATAAAGAAAAAAAACTTTGATTATGAAAATAGTAATATGGTGTACAGTCTTTTTAAATTTGCTAATCTTTTTAACGGTAAAAAAGACATAATAATTTCGTATGGTGACATAATTTTTAAAAAAAATGTTTTACTTAAACTGATTAACGAAAAAAATGATTTATCAACAATAATTGATTTAAATTGGCTTATTTATTGGAAAAAAAGATTTGCCAACCCTTTAACTGATGCCGAGTCTTTAAAAACAGATAACAAAAATTTTGTTACCGAAATCGGAAAAAAAACAAAATACTACAAAGATATTAAAGGTCAGTATATTGGTTTAACTAAAATTAAAAAAGAAATTTCAAAAAAGGTTCTAAGAATATGGAATTCTTTAATTCGTAAACATAATAAAAATCAAATTAAAAACTTATATTTTACCGATTTTTTAGGAATATTGATTAAAAATAAAATAAAATTAAAAGCTGTATATGTTAAAAGAGGATGGTTAGAATTTGATCAACCAAATGATCTAAATATAAAACTTTGAAAAATGAAAGTAGGATTAGTTATTTCAAACGATGAAATTAAAAAATACGAAGTTAAAGAATTATACAATCTAGTTAATAGCAATTATGAAATCTCATACATATTTTCTGAAAAAAAAAAAAAATTTAAAAAAATAAAAATTTTAGAAATATTAAAGTCGATTATTAACAACAAATTTTTCTACTTAATATATTTAGAGCAAAAAATTTCAAGCTATATAAAAAAACAAAATTCTTATTTTGAAAAATTGAAGGAAATAGAAAAAAAAATAAATATATTTAATGAGTTTCCAAAAATAAATAGTGTGCCAAAAAAAAAATTTGTGTGTTTAAAAGTTGATAAAAAATTTTCTTTCACTGAGGAAATGAAAGAAATTATAAAAAAAAATTGCGATATCCTAGTCTTATTAGGTTTTAATAAAGTTTTAGACCCTGATGTGCTTAATATTACCAAATTTGGAATTTTAAGTTTCCACACTTCTAATACCAATAAATACAGAGGAAGACCTGCTGCTTTTCATGAGTTTATTAATAATGAAAAATACGGTGGGGTGACTCTTCAATTATTGTCAGAGGACATAGATTTTGGTTTGATTGTTAATCAAAAAATTATCAAAATAGATCATTCAAGATCTTTTGATGAAACATTGTATAAAATGATGAGTTTGAAAAATGATATATTATTAGAAGGCCTTAAAAAAATTGAAAAAAAAGAAAAATTTTATACACCAAGTGATGAAAGTAAATATTCAACATTTGCGAAAAGCAGAAAATTTTACAAAGTTTTTACTTGTCTAAAAAAAACCATTAATAAAAGATATTTAAATAAATAATGAAAACAATTATCACAGTCGGATCTGGTTACAGCGGTTCTTCTGCAGTATATGAATATTTACGACTCACAAATTTGTTTTTTGACCCTTTTCCTGATAAAGAGTTCTCTTTAATATATGATCCGGGTGGTATAAGCGATATTGAGAATTGCTTATTAAATAATTTCACTCCAACTAAAAATAAAATAATTTATGACAACTTTTTAGAGAATATCAAATTTTATACATCCCCAGATAGAGGCCTTAAACCGGGAAAAAATATTAAAATTAAAAGTCACAATCTTAATATTATTCTAAAAGAATACCTTAACTCTATAACTTCGGTTGTTTATGAAGGTGAAAGTAATTTTATAAAATTTAATAATTCGCGATTAATTAACTTATATAAAAAATTTTTGTTTAAATTCAATAAAAGAGTAAAAGGGAAAATGACTTTGTTTTGCGACATTAATGATTTTGAATATAAAACTAAAGAACTATTTTTAAAATTATTTTCTCAAAATAACATAAATAAAAAAGATGTTATTTTAGATCAGGGCGGGAACATTTGGAGACCATATTCCTCTACAAAATATTTTCCCAACCCAAAAATCTTAATTATACATAGGGACCCAAGAGATATATTTTCAGAGTTTAAAACAAAGACAGCAAGCGCATATCCTGGAAATAATGTTTATCAATTTTGTGCATGGTATGAAAACATTATTAGCAAAATACATATTAGCGAATATCAAAACTCCAATATATTAAAACTAAATTTTGAAGATTTTGTTCTTAATAATATTGAAGCTATAAAAAACATTTCAAATTTTTTAAGTTTAGAAATTTATAATGAAAAAGTAAATTTTGATTTTAATTATTCAAAAAAAAATATTAAGAGATACAAAAATAACCTAAGTAATTTAGAAATTGAACAAATAGAGAATAAGTTAAAGAAATATTTATATAATATATAGTGAATAAATTTAAATTAAGAAAACTAAATCAAACTCATAAAAAAATTTTGTATAAATGGCATAACCTTAAATCTGTTACAAAAAATTCACTAAAAGGTAAAAAAGTTAACATTATAGAACACAATAAATGGTTCTCAAAACAATTGGTTTCAAGAAATTTAATCAAGATTATATATGTTGGAAAGAGTCCGGCTGGTGTAATTAGGCTAGAAAAAAAAAATTCATTTTATTTACTAAGTTATATGATTGCTCCAAAATACAGGAGAAAAGGCATTGCCTATAAAGCGATTAAACAACTGATATCAAATTTGAACGAGAAAAGGATAAAAAAAGTTGTAGCAATTGTTAAAAAAAAAAAATATTCCCTCGTTAAAAATATTTCACAAACTTGAATTTGAAAAAACTCCAGAATTTGAAAATAGAAATTTTTTAAAATTTATCTATAAAATTTGAAATAACAAAAACTAATATAAAAAAATTAAATAGAATAAAAAAAACTATTCTAATTTTGACTCGATTTTTCTTATTTCATTCATAATCAAATTATTGATCTTCTTACTGCCTTCATATGAGGGATGATGAGTGTCAAATATGTATATATTTTTATTATCATAAAAAAAACATTGATTATTAGGGCAAAAAGTTTCTTCTAGTTTTATTTTATAAATATTTTTGGAATTTATATTATTCAAAAAATCTATTTCCTCTGAAAAATATTCTCTGTAAATTTTTACTGGATAATTTATCTTGTCAGTTAAATAATAATTTGGATTTTTTTCAAAATATTTTAAATCCGGATTTTTCCACATGTTAACTTGTTTATTCCTTAAAATTTTATATAAAACATGTGTGGGTGAAAGTGGTGTTGGATATAATAATAAGATTTTTTTATCTTTAGATAAATCAATTATTGTTTCTTTTAATTTCTTTTTTAACAAAATTTTTTTTGTGTTAAAATCTAAACCTATATTTTCACGTTTTGAAAAAATGATTTGCTCTTTTATTTTTGTAAGATTGTCTTCTTCAAGTTTAAATGATTTTCCAAACTGTGAATCGTAACGTCCATACATTATTATATATGTATTTTTGTGAGTTTTATTTTTTATAAAGTTCGTTCTATATTTATGAGCGTCTTCATCTAATACTATTTTATTGTTCTCATTAGTTTTTACAAAGTTTGGAAGATAAAAATATCCACCATGACTCATTGTTACTAACCGAAATTTTGTTTTTGAAATTTGTTCAACAAGATTTTTTAATAACGCATCAGTCTGAGAGTCTCCTAACAAAATAATATCGCCAATGTTATCTTGTAACTCGTTGAATACACAAAAACCATTTTCTCCAATTCTACTATGACATGCAATATTATTTTGAAAGGAACTTCTATAACCTAAAGTTTTATAAGTGTTAACTATAATTTCGGGAAAATGACTTCTGTTCTCAAAACCTTTTTTAAAAATACTTACAGAATTAAGTGTAAAAACTACTAAGATTAGGAAAATTAAAAATTTTATAATTGAAGAAAACTTATATTTTTTGCTTCTAAAAGGTTTTTCAATGAAAAAATAGGATAAAATAGACAGTAATAGAGTAATCAATCCTAATAATAATTTAATTAAGATATCTTCTTGTTCCATAAAATTGGTTATTCTCGCAAAAGCAAAAATAGGAAAATGCCAAAGATATAATGAATAAGAAATTAAACCAGTGCCAACAAAAAACTTTGATGAAAGAACTTTAGTAGTTAACTCATTTTTATCTGAATACCATATAACCAAACAAACCCCAATAATTGGAGATAACGTGTGTAATGACGGATGAAATACTTCTTCATTTAATTTTGTGTAGGGTGTAACAACCTGGAAATCAGAAAAAAAAAGTATTGAATGTATTATCAAAATTAATCCAACCAGAGGCAAAACCATAGATAATTTTTTATTTTTATTTCTATGGCCTAATGTAATTTCGTAGTACGCTAGTATTGAACCAGCCAGCAATTCCCAACCTCTTGTCGGTAGAATATAAAAATTAAATGTTGGATAATTTTTGCTACCCCATTCTGCTAATCCAATACTTACAAAAAATCCAAAAATTAAAATGTGAATTAGGTATTTTTTAAAATATTTAAATGAAATTAAAAAAATTATTGGAAATAGAATATAGTATTGTTCCTCTACTGACAGTGACCAAGTATGTAGAAAGGGTTTAAGTAAACTACTTTCAGCTCCATATTGTTGACCGGAAAACCAAAAATAAATATTAGAGCTGAAACCAAGTGAATATAAAATTGATTTTGAAAAATCTATCAAACTATGTGGAAGTATAAAAAACCAAGCAAAAGGGAGCGATGCCAACATTACAATCAGTAATATAGGTAAAATTCGCCTAATACGTCTTTCATAAAAATATTTAAATGAAAATGATCCTGTAGTTAAAAACTCTTTATAAATAATAGATGTAATCAAATAACCCGATATAACGAAAAAAATATCAACCCCTATAAATCCTCCTCCAAAAATTTTATGGTCAAAAAAAGAAATTTGAGCGTGGTAAATTATGACAGAGATAACTGCTATAGCTCGTAAACCATCAATTTCTGGGCGGTAGTCAACTTTCATTTAATAAACACTTATCATATTAAAATTATGCTGCAAATTATTAAAAAA
>MDTG01391670.1_pt1 | contig 38551 bp, 24 predicted proteins | sample 811421 | NCBI WGS metagenome assembly MDTG01 (sample SAMN05326645, study PRJNA326480) | marine metagenome | isolation source: seawater | place: Pacific Ocean: South East | collected 2011
CATTTAGGAGCGGAAGACTTAAATTAGGGAACAGGCCTAGATTTTTTTGTTTACTTTTTTCTCCCGATTGCTATCGGGAATGGAAAAAAGTAAAGACAGGGTGCTGAAAACAAGGCAGTTTAGTTGATTGCAAATCAATTTAGGTAAATAAACGGGTATTCATAAAAAATAATATTGAATTCTTAAGATTTGTAAAACTATATTTGGGTTAAGTTTGTCTTCACAGAATACTTTTCCTCCATACACACACTTCATCTTTAAATGCAACAGAAACTTAAATATTCTTATCTCTTTATTATAGCTACCCTTATTTATTCGGCTGTTTTTGCATATCCGTCAAATGAAAAGCTATCTGACTCAAGCTATGCAATTGCTAAAAAGGTCATTGATTCTTGCAATTTTTATTTTGAAAGTGATAAAGCGAAATACAGTTATTATGCAGAGAAGTTTAATGAGTTAGACTTAAAGTTGCTAGTCGATTCGAATTTTAGGAATGTTATTCATGAAAGAACTGATTTTCTTAGAAGAAATTACCGGTATAAAGAAGCGATTTCTATATTAACAAAAGCGATTTCTATTGCTGAAAGCAAAAGAGATACACTTTCTTTAGCCTTCTTTCATAAAGCGCTATCTACTCACTATTATCATTTAGGGGAAGTAGACTCTACTTCTGTTCAATTAAAGAAAGCATACTCATTATACGAATACTTAAATGATCAAGCAGAAATGGGAATAATTACCATTCGCAAATCAAGAGTAGCTTTTGATCAGGGAAATTTTGAAGATGCTATTAAGTATTCTTTTCAGGCAATTGAGCTTCATAAAGCGGCAGGAGATCAAGCAAAAATGGCTATTTCTTACTTGCAACTGGGAAACACTTATTTATACTTAGCAAATAATATTGGCGCAAAAAAATACTTTGAGTTGGCTAGTATCCTTTTTAAGAGAACAGGGAATGAGTTTGGCTATGCAGAGGCATATTCTAATACCGGACTTGTTGAAATAAAAACCAAGCAATATCGAAAAGGAATTAACAAAGAGTTTGTAGCACTTAACTTTTTTCTAGAAGAAGGCTATGCTATTGATGCCGGTGTTACTTATCACTTTTTAGTTGATGCATACTTAGGTCTTAAAAAGTATGACAGTTGCATTTATTATAATGAATTAGCTAAAAAAGAGTTTGAAAAGTCAAATTATGAGCAAGGATTTTGTCAGTCTTATTTAAATGAAGCTAAGATTTTCTTGCTAAAAGGGGAGCCGGATAAAGCTTTAAAAAGTGGTTTAAAAGGACTAGAAATAGCAACTGAAAATAATTACAAAAAATTGAAGGAAGAGTTAAATTATGAACTTTATCTAATTTACAAAAAGTTAAATCAACCGGCTAAGAGCTTTCATCATTTAGAGGAATATGTTAAAGTTAAAGACAGTTTAAATTTTAATCCTTATGCTTTGCAAAGTGAGGCAATGAAATATCAGTTGGCAGCAGAAGAGGCTCAATTGTATCGTCAGTTAGCAGAGGAGCGAGCCCAATTGCAAATTGAGAAAGGGGCTAAAACTCAACAAAGGCTTATTAATACGGTTGTTATTGCCATCCTAATTCTAATTTCACTCTTTGTTACTATTTTTTACTTAATAAAAAACAGGAAACTCAATAGGAGCTTAAATTTTCAAAGTGAGCAGCTTTCTGAAGATTTGAAGATAAAAGAGTCACTTTTAAGCGAAATACACCATAGAGTAAAAAATAATTTACAAGTGATAAATAGCATGTTGAGCCTGCAAAATCAGTATGTTTCTGACGATTCGCTTAAAAGAATAATTGATGACTGTAAAGGGCGAATCATTTCCATGTCTTTGATTCACGAAAGTTTGTATAGAAAGCAAGACTTTAAGGAAGCACTTTTTAGTAATTATATTAAAGAGTTGTTACCAAGATTAATTAGTACTTATGGTGCTGATCCAAATAAAATAAACTTAAGTATGGATATCGAGCCTATTAAGCTATCGCTTGATGATTCCCTGCCTTGTGGACTGCTTATTAATGAAATTGTCTCTAATTCATTAAAGTATGCTTTTCCTGATGGGGAGCTAGGTAATATTTATATCTCATTAAAACAGCTTGGAGAAGAGATAACGCTTTCTATAGCCGATGATGGGGTTGGTTTAAATGAAGGAGAGTCTTACAAAAGCGAAGACTCTTTTGGCTTTTTGCTCATAGATACTTTGGCAAGTCAGTTAGGTGCAGAATTGATCATTAACACAAAAAATGGGTTTTCTTATCAAATTAAGTGGGCAAGTAAAGCAATAGAAAAGGTGTGATCTATCTTATTCTTTCTTAAATTGTATTTGACCGCCGCCTTGAAATAAAATCATTGTATGATCTGAAGGATTAAATTGAAACTTTGCACCGGCTTGATGAAACTCAAATACGTCTTTATTTGTTGCTTCAAGCGGTAGTTTTGGCTGTCCGGAACCTTGGGCTATTAAAGTGTTTTCTTCTTTCGTGATGGTAATTTTCAATGCAATTTCCTCAGATGCATATACGCCTAGGTATTGATCTAAATCATCAGAACTTACTTCATAAGTTGTAAACCCAGGAATTTCATAGGGCTTATTGTAAACAGCACTTAAAATGGCTTTTGATATATTGTTGATATTGTAGTTGGATCCGTTTGAGGTAAAGGCGTAGGAAATACTATCTTCAGGAAAGTGTGAAAAGACTGATTTAAAACCGTCAATTCCTCCGGTGTGTCCATAACCAAGATGATTATAAAAAGGGAATTCAAATAAGCCCATTCCATAACCATCTTTCATGCTCATCATCTGCTCCAGGCTTTCAGTTTTTAGCAGTTTTCCTCCAAACAAAGCATTTGCAAACCTTGTCAAATCTGTCGGGCTTGATGTAATTGCTCCTGCACCTAAAGAAATTGTATAGTCTGTTTCAGCTTCCAACGTCCAAGATTCGGAACTGCTATAACGGTATGATTTACATTCGTTATTCGCCGTATTAATTTCCCCAAAAACATAAGTGTCTATTAAACCAAGTGGCTTTGTAATCTGTTCTTGTAATAGTTCTGAATATGTTTTTGAATACGTCTTTTCCAGAATATAGGATAAAAGCAAATAATTTGAATTGCTGTATTTAGCGATGCTATCAGGAGGAAAATCACTACCACCATTTTCAATAATTTCAAGCATTTCTTCTTCTGTTTTAGCTTGAGTATTCCACGCCTGATAGTCTTCGTCGTTCGTGAAATTGTGTATCCCGCTTCTATGGCCTAGCAAATGCGCTACGGTTATACGGTCTGCATTTTTTATTGTTGGAAACCATTTATCGATGGTGTGGTCTAATTCTAGTTTGTTTTCTTCAATGGCTTTAAAAATCAACACTGCCGTGAATGGTTTAGAAATGGAACCAATTCTATACTTTGATTGATTAGTAGCCTTTACTTTATTTTCAAAATCAGAATAACCAACAGCTTTTGTATAAATTACTTTTCCATTTTTGGAAATAGCCACACTACCCATAAATTTGTTGTTTTCCTCTAGTACTTTAAAGTAACTGTCTAACTTTTCTTTGTCAAAGTTTGGTTGAGAAAAACTAACTAATCCGACTGTTAAAAGTAGTAGTGTTGTTAAGGTGGATTTTGTCATTTTTTTTTGTGTTACATTTAATATTCTTAATGTCCGGGATGATACATAAAATTATTTAAATTTTATTTGAACTTTGTTTACAAGGATGGCCATTTTCATAATTTAAGAATGGAACGAACTAAATGGGGCTAATGATTGAAGAAGCTCCAAAGTGAATCTTTGGAGATCACTGAAATCATCGCCATTTAGGAGCGGAAGACTTAAATTAGGGAACAGGCCTAGAATTCCTGCCCGCCGATGCACAGGCTCGTGAAAGGCAGGCGGGTTTTGTTTACTTTTTTCATCAATGGAAAAAAGTAAAGACAGCATGCTGAAAACAAAATAGTTTAGTTATTTACTAATCAATTTAGGTAAATAAACGGACATACATATTTAAATTATTTCTTTAAACTAAGCTTACCGACTCAAAAATACTGAGCCTTTAATTTCTCTTCCTGCAATTTTTATAATGTAGAAATAGGTTCCTTCAGGAGCTCTTTTCCCATCCATAGTTCTGCCGTCCCAACCCTGTTGGCTAATGTTACTTTCATAAACTTTTTGACCGGAACGATTGAAAATTACCAAACCGGCACAACCGATAAACTCTCCATCTAAACCGGCGTAAAATAAATCATTAATGCCATCTCCATTCGGACTAAAAACGTTTACCTTATTCAATTCTACTACTTCGTCGAAGGTATGAGGAGGAATTACTTTAATAACAGAATCAGCGCAAAGCGAATTCTTCCCGCTTAAAATGACTTCATTTTCTTTGGTGAAATCTAATTCGAAAGTAGGTTCATAATCATTGCTCATTACTTTGCCATTCACTGTCCATACGTATTCATCGGTATTTGTAGAAGTGTTCACTATCTCTAATACAGCTCCTGAACAGCGAGCAGATAAATTGTATTCAAAGCTTAAGTTAGCAGTAGCGTCAACTTCAACATTTATACTGTCTTTATCATAGCAGCCGGCAGCATTATTAATTTGCAAGAAGTATTCTTGATCTACCGGTGGAGACGCCATAGGGTCAAATGCTCGCGGATTGTCCAATCCAAGCTTCGGCGACCAATAGAAAGAAATTCCGCTTGTGTCGCCTTCAAGTATTGGAGTGAGCTGTATACTGTCTCCATAACAAACTGAAGTGTCGGTCGGCGAAAAGTCAACATTAAATACATCAACATTTACAGTGTCAGTATTAATACATCCATTGTTATCTGTTCCAAATACTACGTAAGTAACGCTTTTGTTGGCAATAACTGTTGGTGAAGCAATTTGAGGATCATCCAAGAATGTGCTAGGTAACCAACTGTAGTTACTAGCTCCACTAACATTTAATTGAATGGGGTCGTCAATGCAAATTGATGTATCTTCTGAGGCAATTACATCAGGAAGTGGATTAACAGTAACCTCTGCGGTATCGTAATTAATACAGCCATTTGCATCGCTAACGCTTAGAGCATAATTTGTAGATGTTAAAGGATAAGCCATTGGATTCATAGCAGTCACATCGCTTAAATCTGTACTTGGACTCCAGCTATAAATAGCTCCGCTAGGACCTGTTGGGTTCCCGCCTAGCTCAACTGTGTCACCATAGCAAATCTCTATGAGTCCCCCGGCGTCAATGTCCGGTAACTCAAAAATCTCAACTTGTTTACTAATAGAATCAATGCACCCTTCAGAAGTGGTAACTACTAATGTTACCTCAAAAATTCCTGCAGTAGCATATTGGTAAGCCGGATTTTGAACATTTGCAGTTCCGCTGCCGTCACCAAAACTCCAATCCCAACTTGAAATGCTCCCTTTACTTATTTGACTTTGGTCAGTGAAAGCGGCAAAGTTTCCAAAACATCTTTCATCAACTGTAAAATCAACTTGTGGAAGTGGATTCGTAAACACAACTACAGAGTCAATATTTTTACAACCGTTCGCGTCTGTTATTTCTACGAAATACTTTGTAGTGTCTTGCGGACTTGCCATCGGGTTTGCAATTGTTGCGTCTGAAAGCCCAAGTGCAGGTGTCCATAAATAGCTTACTGCAGTTGCTCCGGTTGGGCTGCCTCCAATTTGTACGGAATCGTTTAAGCATGTGATTTGATCTGGCCCTGCATCCACTACAGGTAAGTCATTTACAGTAATTTCAACTTCATCCACATCTGTGCAGCCATTTCCATCGGTTACCGTTACGGAATAAGTGGTAGTCGTTGTTGGAAAAGCTTTAGGGTTTGCAACCGAGGCATCATTTAATGTCGAGCTGTTGTCCCAATTATAGCTGAATGTAGAAACTGCTAGCCCGCCAAGAATGGCTGTATCTTGACTACATATCGTTTGATCTGTTCCTGCATCTGCAATCGGTAAAGTGTCTACAATTACAGTTTTGCTAATGGAATCAATACAGCCACTTGAAGAGCCAACGACAAGTTTAACCGTATAGCTTCCGGCAGCACTATAGCTGTAGCTCGGATTCTGTTGTGTAGAAGTGCCAATGCCATCACCAAAATCCCAAGTCCATGAACTTAATGTTCCGGAAGTGATGGAAGACGCATCTGTAAATTGCGTTTGGTCTCCTAAACAAGCTTGATTGAAATTAAAGTCGACAACCGCTAAAGGATTCACAGTAATCGTCACTTGATCTGTCGCAGTACAAGTAGTTGAATTATCTGTAACGGTAACAGTGTAAGTTGTAGTTGTACTTGGAAAAGCTTCAGGATTGCTGATGCTAGCATTGCTTAAAGTAGCCGCATTGTCCCAGGCGTAGGAATAACCAAGAGTAGCAGCCGTTCCAATTTGAACGGTATCTCTGTCGCAAATGATTTGATCAGCTCCTGCATCTGCAATTGGCAATGGCTCAATAGTTACGTTTTTAGTAATGGTATCGGCACAATTCAATCCACTTTCAACGATTAATTCAACGGTATAAGTTCCTGCTGAACTGTATTGATAAGTGGGATTTTGTTGAGAAGAACTTCCTACACCATCGCCAAAATCCCAAGTCCAACTGCTAATGCTTCCACTGGCGATTGAACTCGCATCGGTAAATTGAGTTTGATCACCTTCGCACAAATCACTAAAAGTAAAATCTGCCGTTGGTACATCGTTAACGGTAACGGTCACTTGGTCGGTATTGGTACAACCGGTCGCAGTTTCTGTAACGGTAACGGTATAAGTTGTCGTTGTCGTTGGATGCGCTGTTGGGTTTGCAACAGAAGCAGAACTTAAACTAGCTCCATTATTCCAAGAATAAGTATTTCCTGCAATGGCAGCGCTACCGATTTGAGTGCTTTCTCCTTCACAAATTGCTTGATCAGCACCGGCATCAGCTGTAGGCAGCGGATTAACCGTAATCGTCACTTGATCTGTGTTCGTACATCCTGTAGCAGTTTCCGTAACGGTAACGGTATAATTAGTCGTTGTTGTCGGTGAAGCTGTTGGGTCAGAAACGGTAGCTGAACTTAATGTTGCTGAATTGTCCCAAGCGTAAGTGTATCCTGAAATTGATGCACTACCAATTTGAATGTTGTCACCTGCGCAAATGTCATCGTCAGCTCCAGCATCGGCTGTGGGTAGAGTTTTAATCTCAATATCTCTAGAAACTGAATCTTTACATCCAGCACCATTTTCTACCACTAACTTAACGGTATAAGTTCCCGCTGTAGCATAAGTATAAGTCGGATCTTCTTGAGTAGAAGTCCCTATTCCATCGCCAAAGTCCCAAGAATAACTTGCCGCTCCGCTTGGACTGCCGTCGAAAGTGGTTGAGCTGCCAATACAAGTGTCTGCCACAGTAAAAGCTGCGGTAGGAACTGAATTCACAGTAATCGTCACTTGATCAGTCGCTGTACAAGTAGTTGAATTGTCCGTTACGGTAACGGTATAAGTTGTAGTTGTACTTGGAAAAGCTTCAGGATTGCTGATGCTAGCATTGCTTAAAGTAGCCGCATTATCCCAGGCGTAGGAATAACCAAGAGTAGCAGCCGTTCCAATTTGAACGGTATCTCTGTCGCAAATGGTTTGATCAGCACCTGCATCTGCAATTGGCAATGGCTCAATAGTTACGTTTTTAGTAATAGTATCTGCACAATTAAATCCACTTTCAACGATTAACTCAACGGTATAAGTTCCTGCAGAACCGAACTGATAAGTGGGGTTTTGTTGAGAAGAGCTTCCCACACCATCGCCAAAATCCCAAGTCCAACTGATAATGCTTCCACTAACGATTGTACTCGCATCTGTAAATTGTGTTTGGTCACCTTCGCACAAATCACTAAAAGTGAAATCTGCCGTTGGCACATCGTTAACGGTAACGGTTACTTGGTCGGTATTGGTACATCCGGTAGCCGTTTCTGTAACGGTAACGGTATAAGTTGTGGTTGTCGTTGGATTCGCTGTTGGGTTTGCCACAGAAGCAGAACTTAAACTAGCTCCATTATTCCAAGAATAAGTGTTTCCTGCAATGGCAGCGCTACCGATTTGAGTGCTTTCTCCTTCGCAAATTGCTTGATCAGCACCTGCATCAGCTGTAGGCAGCGGATTAACCGTAATCGTCACTTGATCGGTGTTCGTACATCCTGTAGCAGTTTCCGTAACGGTAACGGTATAAGTAGTCGTTGTTGTTGGTGTAGCTGTTGGGTCAGAAACGGTAGCTGAACTTAATGTTGCTGAATTGTCCCAAGCGTAAGTGTATCCTGAAATTGATGCACTACCAATTTGAATGTTATCTCCTGCACAAATGTCGTCGTCAGCCCCGGCATCAGCAGTTGGTAGAGTTTTAATTTCAATGTTTCTAGAAACTGAATCTTTACATCCTGCACCATTTTCTACAACTAATTTAACGGTATAGATTCCTGTTGAAGCATAAGCATAAGTTGGATCTTCTTGCGAAGAAGTTCCTACTCCATCGCCAAAGTCCCAAGAGTAATTAGCCGCTCCGCTAGGACTGCCGTCGAAAGTCGTTGTGCTGCCAATACAAGTATCTGCCACTGTAAAAGCCGCAGTAGGAACTGAATTCACAGTAATCGTCACTTGATCTGTCGCAGTACAAGTAGTTGAATTGTCAGTTACAGTAACAGTATAGGTTGTAGTTGTACTTGGAAAAGCTTTAGGATTGCTGATGCTAGCATTGCTTAAAGTAGCAGCATTGTCCCAGGCGTAGGAATAACCCGCTGTAGCAGCCGTTCCAACTTGAACGGTATCTCTGTCACAAATGGTTTGATCAGCACCTGCATCTGCAATTGGCAACGGCTCAATAGTAACATTTTTAGTTATGGTATCTGCACAATTCAATCCACTTTCAACAATTAGTTCAACGGTATAAGTTCCTGCAGAACTGTATTGATAAGTGGGGTTTTGTTGAGAAGAACTTCCTACACCATCGCCAAAATCCCAAGTCCAACTGCTAATGCTTCCACTCGCGATTGTACTCGCATCAGTAAATTGAGTTTGGTCACCTTCGCACAAATCGCTAAAAGTGAAATCTGCCGTTGGCACATCGTTTACAGTTATGGTCACTTGATCGGTATTGGTACAACCGGTAGCCGTTTCTGTAACGGTAACGGTATAAGTTGTCGTTGTCGTTGGATTCGCTCTTGGGTTTGCAACAGAAGCAGAACTTAAGCTGCTTGTATTATCCCAAGAATATGTGTTTCCTGCAATGGCAGCGCTACCGATTTGAGTGCTTTCCCCTTCACAAATTGCTTGATCAGCACCTGCATCAGCAGTGGGAAGTGGGTTTACTGTAATGGTCACTTGATCGGTGTTGGTACACCCTGTTGCAGTTTCCGTAACGGTAACGGTATAAGTAGTCGTTGTTGTCGGTGAAGCTGTTGGGTCAGAAACGGTAGCTGAACTTAATGTTACTGCATTGTCCCAAGCATAAGAGTAACCGGCAACAGCAGCAGAACCGATTTGAATGTTGTCACCTACACAAATGTCATCGTCAGCTCCGGCATCTGCGGTGGGAGGAGGAGCAATGGTAACATTTTTGGTTATGGAGTCTTTACAGCCAAAAGAGGATGTTACGACAAGTTCTACGGTGTACGTTCCTGCTGAAGCGTATTGATAAGTCGGGTTTTGTTGAGTAGAGTTTCCAATTCCATCACCAAAATCCCACGACCAAGAACTAAGTGTTCCACTATTAACCGTTGTAACGTCAGTAAATTGAGTTTGATCACCCTCACACAAATCACTAAAGTTAAAATCAACATTCGGTTGGTCGTTCACATTAACCGTCACTTGGTCTTCATCAGTACAGCCTAAAGCATCAGTAACGGTAACTGTGTAGCTTGTAGTAGTTATCGGGCTCGCAGTTGGTTGTTGAATATTTGGATTAGAAAGTCCGCTTGTTGGCGACCAGCTGTAGGAGAAACCTCCTGCGCCTCCACTAGCGCTAGCATTTAGTTGAACACCATCTCCCTCGCAAATATCTTCATCAACTCCTGCGTTAGCAGTAGGGCTTGGATTTACAAAAACTGTCATTTGATCAGTATCTGTACAATTATTACCAACAGACACTGTAACGGTATAAGTTGTGGTGCTTGTAGGAGATGCCATTGGGTTTGGGTCTGTAGGATCATCTAAAGATGCAGCATTGCTCCATTGATAGGTAGCTCCACTAGGACCTGTCGGCGCGCCACCAATCATAATATCGTCTCCGGCACAAATTGTTCGATCTGCTCCAGCATCTGCTGAAGGGTTAGGAACAACTGTTACTATTGCTTGATCGGTATTGCTACAACCGTTTGCATCAGTTACGGTAAGTGTATAAGTTGTGGTTGAAGTAGGTGAAGCAGAAGGGAACTGAGAGTTTGAATTATTTAAGGAAGCTGTTGGCGACCAATTAAATGTAAGTGGAGAAACACCGCTTGCAGGTCCTCCAATTTGTACCGAGTTTCCGGGACATAAAACCGTATCGGGACCTGCATTAACATCAGGACCTAAAGAAATTTGTTTGCTAATAGTAGAGTCGCAGCCTGCTCCATTTAAAGCAGTGAGTGTTACCGTAAATGGTCCGGGACCACTGTAGGTATGTGTTGGGTTTGTAGCCGTTGAAGTAGGTGAGCCGTCGCCAAAATCCCATGTAAAGGTTGGTGTGCCGCCTATTGCTGTAGTTAAATTGGTAAAATTTACCGGAACACCTAAGCAAGGATTCGCAGAAAAGCTAAAATCTGTTTGCGGTGTTCGATCAAAACGAAAGCCTAAAATATTGGAAGTTGAGGTGCAACTTTCCGTTGAGTTAACTAATTCTATTCGATAAGCGACAGAGTCTTCGCAAGCTGTAAAAGTTTCACAAAGAGAATCTAGAGAAGTAGACGTTTGAAGACTAAAACCACTACCTATAGGATATTCACGATAAACATTGTATTGAGCTGCAGAGCCGGAAGGATTAGGTTCTGATAAGGGATTCCAATTTGCTCCAATGCATGCTTCAGTTAAAATAGGTTCCGCAAAAATGGTAGAAACTGTATCGCGCGCCACATTTTGCACAATTCCTCTACAACCGGAACGGCTTCGAATATAATACCATCTTCTCTGAGAATCTGCTCCTGCCCCGGTGTGGGTGTATGAACTTTGATTGTATGTTTTAACACTATCAACTAAACTATAAGGACCATTTTCATCGGTTGCTGAATAAATCATCCATGCTGAAAATGAATTGTTTGGGTCTGGAGTAATGTTCCAATCTAAATTAACATCTCCATTTGGCAAAACATCTACACAGTGAAATAGCGGAGAGGTGATTACTGAGTCAGCAAGCACAGTAATTGAGATAGTTGCTATTGACTTTAAGGGTAAGGGGCAAACGTCATCTTCTGCTGTGATCACAAAAGTATAGGTGTTTTGTCCGCTAACACATAAATCGGTAAAAGAAGTGTGCTGACAATCAGTTTGCCAAGAAAATGTATTACTCACGCCAACAAATCCGGTTTGAGGAAGAGTACTTGTTAAGGTAGCACATGGCGGATTTAGACAGCCGGTAGTTGAGCTAGTGTAATTTGCTCCAAATTGAAAGCCGGTTGCTGATAATGTGATTGAGTCACCACCTCTCTGTGTGATACTCGTGAAGTCTTGAATCTGTATTGGAAATGAAACAAAGTCTCCTGCTCTAACTGTATCATTCCAGAGTGTATATTGACCACTTGCATCTCTAAAAGGCGGTCGAATAATAGGAGCATCATTTCCGGAACAAACAGATGAATTTGCTAAATTAGATTGTAATTCCCTGTAGATTTCTGCGACCGGTTGTTGGCATTTATAAGCAGTTACTTTTACTACTGAAACAAATTTCCCTTGAGTAAATGAGGTTAAGTTTATTTCTCCAGTATTAGGATCTAATGTAGCTGGTACGTTTCTAGGATCTTGAGAAGTTCCGGGAAATGGGGAGGTATATGAGTAACCACTCTGAAAAGCTACAGGGTTAGGAACACTGCCTTCAACGTAAAGTTGGTTTGTATTAATTGCATTTAAAGGTCTTGCCCACTCGTAAACTAAAGAGTCTAGCTCATCATCAGTAGCATTATGGTTGTACTTAAAAGGGAGCCCCGAACACACCAAGCTGGTGGCAATTTCTCTAAATTGAGGAGAATTATCAATGCAAGTATCGGCGACCGTCCCTGTATGCGGTAAAATCTTCGCTCTAAGTGTTACTCCCGGTTGCCCTTGAATGTTGTCATTAGCATTTCTAGCTACATCATCATAGGTGATAATCCATCCTGCTGAGGGTGGTGTTCCATTCAATCGACGACTAAACTGTCTTACATACTCAAAAACAGCCTCTGGATCGCCATTTGCACAGTTAAACCCAGCTGTACCACAATCCGGTGCAATGTCACTATTTGAAACAATTGTCCATTGACTGGAAGGAACTCCTGTAACTTGCCCGGGGTTAGGGTAATTGTGAATTTGAATTAAACCGGAAAATTCGGGAGCGGATTTTGATGCCCCACTACAATCTCGATACACTTTAAACGTAAATAAGTACTCTCCATTGGATTGACACTCCCATGTAATTTCACCCCCCATTAAATGGGATGCAGTTGCAGTAGTTGGGTTTAGAAAAGTAAGAGCAAGCGTAAAGCTAGCCGTTAGAATTAGTATATATTTTTTCATTGAGTAGTTTGGTATATATCCAGCTTACTAAAGTAAACATTTCTGTAAATAATTAATGACGAAATTGATGAATGTTTGGTTGTTTCATTTCAACACACTTTTCAATTCCAAATGTGTATTTTTGATGCCCTAAAAAAACAGCGTCTTAAAACCATGAACATTACAGGCATTATTTCTATTTCAGGAAAACCGGCTTTGTCTAAAATTATTACTCAAAGCAGAGGTGGAATCATCGTTGAATCATTAATTGACGGCAAACGCTTTCCGGTTCAAGGAACTGAGCGAATTAGTTCTTTGGAAGACATTAGTATTTACACTTATGAAGAAGATGTGCTTTTGACAGAAGTTTTTGAAAAAATGTTGGCACACACTAAAGGCGAAAAAGCCATTTCGCATAAGTCCTCAAATAAAGAATTAGAGGCAGAGTTTGAGAAAGTATTGCCTAATTACGATAAGGATAGAGTCTATACTTCTGATATTAAGAAAGTTTTTCAATGGTTTAACCTGCTTTTAGAGAAGGGACTGCTTGAAAAAGAAGAAGAAACAGACAAAAAAGAGGCAAAGGCAGAGAAAAAGCTTACAAAAACTTCAACCGCAAAAACGGAAAAGAAAGCTGTGGATAAGAAAGCTGCAAAGCCGAAAGCCAAATCTACTTCCAATCCCAAAGGTGGAGCTAATAGGAAAACTCAAGGAAAATAAAAAAAGAACTTAATGCAGCGAATTGAGAAGAAAGAAAGAACTTTTGTTAGTGACTCAATTGTTTTTGAATGGGAGAAGATCAAATCTTATTTTGAAGAGTTAAAAGAAAGAGAAATAGCTTCCGTAGAAAGTTTAAAACAATGGTTGAGAGACCGAAGTGAGCTTTCGGCTGTATTGGAAGAAGAGTTTGCTTGGCGATATATTCGAATGAATATTGATACAACTAATGAGGAGTTTCAGAAAAGTTTTCAGCATTTCGTTCAAAATATAAATCCCAAAATTGCTCCTTTTGAGGATGCCTTAAATCGGAAACTCAACGATTCTCTATACCTTAAAGAGCTTAGTAAAGAGCCGGACTATGCGATTATGCTGAAAAATACGCAAACGCAAATTGAGCTTTTTCGAGAAGAAAATATTCCAATTTTAACTCAGCTGGAAGAGGATTCTCAGAAGTTTGGTGCGATTGCCGCGAAAATGAGCGTTGAGTTGGACGGTAAAGAGTATACTTTGCAGCAAGCAGCGAAGATGCTAAAAAGTACAGATCGCGGGTTGCGTGAAAAAGTTTATCGCTTAATTCAAGACAGACGAATTATTGACCGAAAGGCACTCAACGAACTATTTGATCACCTTATAGAATTGAGACAAAAAGTAGCTCAAAATGCCAATTTCGATAATTATCGAGATTATATGTTTAAAGCGATGGGGCGATTTGACTACACAGCAGAAGATTGCAGTGAGTTTCACCAATCAATCGCTGAAACGGTAGTTCCGCTTGCCGATAAAATGGCAAAAAAACGAAAACAACTATTAAAAGTTGACCATTTAAGACCGTGGGATACGGCAGTTGATATAGAGGGCAAAGAGCCCCTTAAGCCATTTGAAAATGGAAAAGAATTGCTCGATAAAACCATTGAATGCTTTAACCGCATTGATCCATTTTTTGGAGAATGCCTGAAACAGATGAACGAAAAACAGCATCTGGATTTAGAATCCAAAAAGGGAAAAGCTCCCGGAGGGTTTAACTATCCGCTTTACGAATCGGGCTTGCCTTTTATTTTTATGAATGCGGTGGGTGCTTTTCGCGATGTTACCACTATGGTACATGAAGGAGGACATGCAATTCATTCAGTATTGACACACCCTTTAGAATTAGTTGAATTTAAAAGTTTAACTGCTGAGATTGCAGAATTAGCATCCATGAGTATGGAGCTAATCAGCATGGATCATTGGGATGTGTTTTTTGACAATGGAGAGGATCTAAAGCGCGCAAAAAGAGATCAATTATTAGATGTGTTGGGAACATTACCGTGGATTGCGACCATTGATAAATTTCAACATTGGATTTATACTCACCCTAATCACAGCGGTGAAGAAAGAGAGAGTTATTGGGTGGGATTAATGAATGAGTTTGGCAGCAAGCAAATTGATTGGTCAGGTTTAGAAGATTATAAAAAAGGAGCTTGGCAAAAGCAGTTGCATTTGTTTGAAGTGCCGTTCTATTATATAGAATATGGTATGGCTCAATTAGGAGCAGTTGCCATTTGGAAGAATTACAGAGAAAACCCTAAAAAGGCCATTGAGCAATACAAAAATGCACTTTCTTTGGGTTATACAAGAAGTATTCACGAAGTTTATGAGGCTGCAGGAGTATTTTTCGACTTTTCTAAAAAGTACGTCAGTGAACTGATGCAGTTTGTTTACAAAGAAATTGAACAAAATTTTAGCTAGAAATAATGAGTCATTCAGCATTACATGCCATCTCTCCAATAGATGGAAGATATCACGATAAAGTAAAAAGCTTAAGTCAGTACTTTTCTGAAGCTGCCTTAATTAAATACCGCATTCGCGTAGAAGTGGAGTATTACATTGCTTTGTGCAAATTGCCTTTAGCTCAATTGAATGATGTGAGCGAAGATCAAATAAAAGCCTTGAGAAACATTTATGTGAACTTTGAGGAAAAAGACGCTTTGCGTGTGAAGGAGATTGAAAAAACGACCAATCATGATGTAAAAGCAGTGGAATACTTTATAAAAGAGAAACTGGATAATACAGATTTAAAAGAAAAGCTGGAGTTTATTCATTTTGGATTAACTTCTCAGGACATAAACAATACTGCCATTCCGCTATCATTGCGTGATGCAGTTGAAGAGGTGTATTTGAATGAATTGAATGAAGTAATTTCTGAGCTAAATGCTTTTGCAATAGAATGGAAGGATATTCCGATGTTGGCACGCACACACGGACAGCCGGCTTCCCCAACGCGTTTAGGTAAAGAGATTATGGTTTATGCCGAGCGATTAAAAGAACAGTACAACGCCTTAATCGATACTCCTTTTTCTGCTAAGTTCGGTGGAGCCACAGGTAACTTTAACGCACATCATGTTGCATACCCTGAAGTAGATTGGATAGAATTTGCCAATGAATTTGTGAATGATACATTAGGCTTGTTTCGTTCACAAACAACTACTCAGGTGGAGCACTATGACAACTTAGCTCGATTGTTTGATGCCATGAAGCGCATAAATACTATTTTGACCGATTTTAACAGAGACATTTGGTCATACATTTCTATGGATTACTTCAAGCAAAAGATTAAAGAAGGTGAAGTGGGTTCATCAGCCATGCCGCATAAAGTAAACCCTATTGATTTTGAAAATGCCGAAGGAAATTTAGGAATAGCCAATGCACTTTTTGAGCACTTAGCAGCTAAATTGCCCATTAGTCGTTTACAGCGCGACTTGACAGATTCTACTGTTTTGCGAAATATTGGAGTTCCAATAGCGCATACTTTATTGGCCATTAAATCCATGCAAAAAGGATTAGGTAAACTCTTGATTAACGAAGCAAAAATTAAATCTGATCTTGAGGATAATTGGGCAGTTGTAGCAGAAGCCATTCAAACTGTTTTGAGAAGAGAGAACTTTCCGAAGCCTTATGAAGCACTTAAAGATTTAACTCGTAAAAACGAAAAAATCACTGCCGAATCTATTGCAGAATTTATCGATGGCTTAAATGTAAGCGAAGAAATTAAGAAGGAATTAAAACAAATTACTCCGTTTAATTATACGGGGATTCAATTGTTTTAGATGAAGATTAGCAATACAGCAATAAAAAAACCGCTTGAAATTCAAGCGGTTTTTTTATGTGATAAGATTTTAAAACTTATTCAGCTACTACTTCAAAATCGATGGTAACATCAACGTCTTTGTGTAATCTGATTTCAGCTTGATAAGTTCCCACTTCTTTGATTTGAGAACCAAGAATCTTAATGTTCTTACGGTCTACTTGGTGACCTTTTTTGTTGATAGCATCTGCCAATTGAATAGTGTTTACAGAACCAAAAATCTTTGTTCCTGACTCACCAACTTTCGCTCCAACTTCCACTTTTTCGTTTTTCAAGGCTTCGGCAGTTTTCAAAGCTTCATCTTTCAATTTAGCTTCTTTGTGGCTGCGCTGACGCAAATTCTCTTCCCACACTTTACGTGCAGAAGTTGTAGCTGCGATTGCTTTTCCTTGAGGAATCAAAAAGTTTCTTGCATATCCGGGCTTTACGGCTACTAACTCGTCTTTCATGCCCAAGTTTTCGATTGTTTCTTTAAGTATAATTTCCATTTCTCTTCCTCCTTATTTTAACAAATCAGCCACGTAAGGCATTAAACCTAAGTGACGAGCACGTTTTACTGCCTGAGATACTTTTCTTTGATACTTCAAAGAAGTTCCGGTAATTCTTCTAGGCAACAATTTACCTTGTTCGTTAACAAACTGCAACAAAAAGTCAGGATCTTTAAAATCGATATACTTAATTCTGTTCTTTTTGAAGCGACAATATTTTTCTTTCTTTACGTCAATCGCCGGTGGATTGAGGTATCTGATTTCTGATGAATTTTCAGCCATTTTTACTCTTTTTTAAAATTTTTACTTCTCCGCTTTCGCTGAAGACTTTCTTTTTTCAATACGTTTTTTTGCATACTCTACAGCATGCTTGTCTAACTTCACAGTTAAGAATCGCATAATACGCTCATCGCGCTTAAATGCCAACTCCAACTTGGCAATAAAATCGCCTTCTGCTTCGTATTGGAATAATTGGTAAAAACCGGTTGACTTTTTCTGAATAGGATAAGCAAGCTTTTTCAAGCCCCAGTGTTCCTCATTCACAATCTTAGCTTCATTTTCCTGAAGCATTTTCTTGAACTTTTCGACTGTTTCCTTTACCTGTTCAGCAGACAAAACGGGAGTTACGATGAAAACAGTCTCATAATGATTAATCATTGTAAAACTTTTTAGTTATTAAATAATCCCAAAATTGGGGCGGCAAAAATACAAATTATTTTAATGAGTACAAGTATATAAGCCTATATATTTTTATCCTAACTACTTTAGCAAAAGTAACCAATTTATAGAGTTGACTTGAGGAGTTGAGAGACGAGCAAATTATTCATGTTCGATAAATTACACAACCTATAATCAATTATTTATTACCATAAAGATAGCTTGTATAAAAGCTCAATATTCTTTAGTTTGATCTACATCTTCATTGTTGAAAAAAAATACTTTTGAACGTATCAAGAAAGTGTACCTTTGTGCGGCATCGATTACAGCTATGGAAAATTTTGTCGTTTCAGCACGTAAGTATCGCCCTACAACTTTCGATTCTGTTGTAGGACAGCAATCCATTACCAATACCTTAAAAAACGCCATTAAGACCAATCACTTGGCACAAGCTTTTTTGTTTTGTGGTTCTAGAGGAGTAGGTAAAACAACTTGTGCACGAATCTTGGCAAAAACTATTAACTGTTCTAATCGCACGGATAATGTTGAAGCCTGCAATGAATGTGATTCTTGCAAATCATTCAACGACGGCAGATCCATGAATATTTATGAATTGGATGCTGCTTCCAACAACTCTGTTGATAATATTCGCGAGTTAACTGATCAGGTGCGCTTTGCCCCTCAAATTGGAAAATACAAAGTTTATATTATTGATGAGGTGCACATGCTTTCTTCGGCGGCATTTAACGCATTCTTGAAAACACTTGAAGAGCCTCCGGCTCACGCCATTTTTATCTTAGCTACGACGGAGAAACACAAAATAATTCCTACAATTCTCTCACGCTGTCAGATTTTTGATTTTAACAGAATTAAAGTAGATGATATTGCTCAGCACTTGTTGGGTATTGCTCAAAAAGAAGGAATTGATGCGGAAGAGGAAGCTTTACACATAATCGCCCAAAAAGCGGAAGGTGCACTGAGAGATGCACTGTCGATTTTTGATCAAATTGTGAGTTTCTCCGGTGATAAAATGACTTATCAGAATGTCATCGACAACCTTAATATACTCGATTACGATTACTACTTTAAAGCTACTGACTTTATTCTCGCTAATGAAATAGCTGACTTATTACTGTTGTTTGACGATATTTTGAATAGAGGATTCGACGGTCATTTATTTATTAATGGACTAGCATCTCACTTTAGGAATCTATTAGTTTGCTTAGATGGTAAAACTGTGAATTTACTTGAAGTGGGTAAAAGCGTTAAAGAAAAATACTTTGAACAGGCAAAGAAAACTGATCTTTCTTTTTTAATGCAAGCATTGGATATTTGTCGACAATGCGACACTCAGTATAAAAGTAGCAAAAGTCAGCGATTGTTAGTTGAGCTTAGTCTAATGCAATTGGCATCAATTACAGCGAACGACCTGCAAACGGTCGAAAAAAAAAAAGCCTAGTATAATTCCACCGCCTCCTTTTAAAGAAGGCAATGAAGAAAAAACAACTTCAACTCCTAAAAAGAAAGTTGAAACTAGTGTTGATAAAACTTTAACCTCTTCTCAAAGCAAAGTAGAAGTTAATGAAAGTGCTCCTGTTCCAACTAATGAATCTTCGAATCAAACTAATAGTGAAACAAGCTCAAATGGAAAAGCATTAAGTAGAGCTGAGAAACTAGCAAAGCTTAAAGAGAAAAAAGCCAAAACTTCTACCTTATCTATTCAACAGCTTACACAAGAAGAAAAGGCAAAGCAACAGGCTGAGGCTCAAGAAGCTTTTACGTCTGATTTAAGAGAACCATTTACACAAGAGCAATTTAACGAAGTATGGAGTGGATTAGCTCAGCGAATTAAAAAAAGCAATGAGGAGGGGAATACTATTATTTATTCTGCAATGATTGGTCGCCCTGCAGAACTTAAAGAAGACTTTAAAATTCATCTATTGGTGGATAACAAAAGTCAGGCAGAAGAACTGAACATTAAAAAAACCGATATTCACAATTATCTTAGAAAAAAGCTGAGAAACGGTGCCATAGAATTAGAGGTTGAAATCATTAAAAACCCCAAATTAAGAAAGGCCTATACTGCTGAAGAAAAATTCAACGAACTAGCTGAAGAAAATCCTGCCTTGCTCGATTTGAGAAGAGCCTTAGATTTGGAGTTTCTTTAATTAGTGAAAATTTTAACTAATTCTAAATCTTTCGTATTGTCAGACAATTAGAAAGTTTGTTTATCTTAGCTACCTGATTTTAACCTAATACCACCCATAATGAAAAAACTAAATGTCTCTCTATTGCTTATTGCCATTGGTGTAAGCAGCATTTTTGTAAGCTGCGACAAGCAAGAAAAAAGTACTCAGAACAAGAGTAAAGATTACGAAACTGTTGATAATGACCCAACAAACACTCGAATCTATACTTTAGAAAACGGCTTAAAAGTTTACTTATCTGTCAACAAAGAAAAACCGAGAATAAACACGGCAATTGCCGTTAGAGCTGGAAGTAAAAATGATCCGGCTACGGCTACCGGTTTAGCTCACTATTTGGAGCACATGCTTTTTAAAGGTACCGATAAATACGGCACTTTAGATTTTGAAAAAGAAAAACCACTACTAAATCAAATCGACAGTTTGTACGAGGTTTACAGAGGAACTAGAGAAGATGAGCAACGAAAAATGATTTACGCTCAAATCGACAGTATTTCGCAAATTGCTTCAAAATATGCAATAGCCAATGAGTACGACAAAATGGTTTCAGGTATAGGAGCACAAGGAACAAATGCTTACACTTCTTTTGAACAAACGGTTTATGTAAATGATATCCCATCTAACCAAATTGATAAGTGGCTTCAAATTGAGTCAGAGCGTTTCAGAAATCCACAGTTCCGATTATTTCATACAGAATTAGAGGCCGTTTACGAAGAGAAAAACCGAACTCTAGATAGCGATTACAGTAAAGCTTGGTTTACTACTTTTGATGCACTTTTCCCAAATCATCAGTATGGTCAACAAACAACCATTGGGACTATTGAGCATTTGAAGAATCCTTCTTTAAAAGAGATAAAAAAATATTACAACAACTACTACGTGCCTAACAATATGGCTATTTGTATGTCCGGAGATTTTAATCCGGATTCTGTAATTGCTCAAATTAGAAATAACTTCGGATATATGGAGCCCAAAGAGGTGCCCCAATTTGAGGTAACCAAAGAAGAAGCGATCACAGAGGTGGTTGAAAGAGAAGTTTACGGTCCTGATGCAGAGTTTATGTATATGGGATATCGTTTTGATGGCGAGGGAAGCAAAGACGAAGAACTTATTACTTTAACAGATATGCTTCTTTCAAATTCTACCGCAGGGTTAATTGATCTTAATTTAAATCAGAAACAGAAGGTATTAAGCGCAGGAGCTTTTAGTTATGTGTTAGATGATTATTCTACCCACATGTTTAATGGAAGAGCAAAGGAGGGGCAGGAACTGGAAGAAGTTCGTGATCTAATTTTAGCTCAAATTGACAGCTTAAAAGCCGGTAATTTTCCCGATTGGTTGTTGGATGCTGTTATTAATGATTTGAAACTTTCTGAAATCAAAAGACTTGAAAGTAACTGGGCAAGAACAGACAAAATGGTAGATGCTTTTATTGTTCAAAAAGACTGGGAGGATGAAGTGAACGAAATCAAGCAGTTGGAAAAGTACACCAAAGAAGATATCGTTCAGTTTGTAAATAAGAATTACAAGGACAATTATGTAATCGTTTATAAGAGAAATGGCGAAGACACAACAGTAAAGAATGTTGAAAAACCACAAATCACACCAATTGATGTAAACAGAGAGGACGCTTCTGTATTTTTAACTCAAATTAGTGAACAAAAAGCAAGTCCTATTGAGCCGGTATTTTTAGATTATGAAAATGAAGTTAATGAAAATCAGTTGTCTAATGGGATTACTGTTAGAAGTGTAGAAAATACCGATAATGATTTGTTTACCATGTACTATTTATTTGAAATGGGTAACAATAACAATAAGAAGCTTGGAACAGCTTTGGAATATTTAGATTATTTGGGAACTTCTAAGTATAGTCCTTCAGAAATCAAACAAGAGTTTTATAAAATTGGTTGTGATTATTTTATTTCTGCCGGTGATGAAAGAGTTTACGTTTACTTATCGGGTTTAAACGAAAACTTTGAAGAAGGCTTAAAGTTATTTGAGCACTTGCTTTCAGATGCACAAGTAAATGAAGAAGCTTGGAGTAATTTAACAAAGGATATTCTGAAGCAAAGAGCTGACGATAAACTTTCTAAAGGCAATATTTTATATGGAGGTTTATATAGTTTTGCTCAGTATGGAGCTGACAATCCATTTAAAAATATACTTTCAGAAGAAGAATTAAATTCTACTAATCCACAAGAGTTAGTTGACATAATTACTTCATTAAATAATTACGAACATCGAGTGTTATATTATGGTCCGCTTAATGCTGATGAGATTACTGAAAAGTTAAGTCAAATGCATCAAACTCCCAAGGACTTAATGACACCGACAAATGGAAAAGAATTTGCCGAGCAAAGCCAGGAAGCTACGAATGTTTATTGGGTAGACTATGATATGGAGCAGGCTGAAATTATTTTGCTTTCGAAGAAAGAGAAATACAATCCAAAAACTGCAGCGGTAGCTGATATTTACAATGAGTATTTTGGTGGAGGAATGGGGTCAATTGTTTTTCAAGAAATGAGAGAGTCCAAAGCTTTGGCTTATTCAGTTTATTCAACATTTAGCTCACCGGCAGACTCTTCAAAAGCGCATTATGTAATGGCTTACATTGGCACTCAAGCCGACAAATTAGAAGAAGCCATGGCAGGTATGACAGATTTACTAAACAATATGCCTGAGTCGGAGAAGAGTTTTGAGTTGGCTAAAAAAGCAGCTTTGGAGCAAATAAGAACTCAAAGAATTACTAAAACTTCTAAACTTTGGAACTACGAAACTGCTTTAAAAAGAGGTTTGAATTATGATATTCGAAAAAATATTTACGAGGCGATTCCAAGTCTTAAAATGGAAGACCTTAAAGCATTTCATCAAGAATATGTAAAAGGAGGACAGTATGATATTGTTTTAATTGGCGATAAGGATAAATTAAATTTTGATGTATTGGAACAATACGGTCCGGTAAAAGAGTTGACCTTGGAAGAGGTGTTTGGATACTAGATTCATTTAAATTAAAGATAAAACCGCGACAAATGCCGCGGTTTTTTTAATTATAAAAACTCCAACCCTAATTTTTAAAAAGCTTTGGAAAGGCATATCTTTGCACTCCTTAAAAAAAGCGTACTTAGCGCTCGAAATATTATTGGCAACAAATAAACTATCTATTTATGGCACAAAAGATTATTTACACTGAAACTGATGAAGCACCGGCACTAGCGACTTATTCCTTGTTGCCTATTGTAAGAAAATTTACCCAAGAAGCGGGCATTGAAGTTGAAAGCAGAGACATTTCTTTAGCAGCTAGAATTTTAGCGCAGTTTCCTGAATACCTTAAAGACAACCAAAAAGTAAGTGATGCTTTAAGTGAATTGGGTGAATTAGCTAAAAAGCCGGAAGCAAACATTATTAAGCTACCCAACATTAGTGCATCTTTACCTCAGTTATTAGCTGCCATAAAAGAGCTTCAAGCAAAGGGATACAACATTCCTAATTATCCGGAAAACCCAAGCAATGAAGAAGAAAAAAATATTCAAACAAAATACGACAAAGTAAAAGGTAGTGCAGTAAATCCTGTGCTTCGTGAAGGAAATTCAGACCGAAGAGCGCCAAAAGCAGTAAAAGAGTTTGCCAAGAAAAACCCTCACTCAATGGGAGAATGGTCTAGCGACTCAAAATCTCATGTGGCAACTATGGGGAAAAACGATTTTGCTTCAAATGAAAAATCAGTTACAGTAGACACTGCTCAAAATGTAAGCATTGAGTTTGTTGGTAAAGACGGAAGCAAAAAGGTACTTAAAGAGAAAGTTTCTTTGTTAAAAGGAGAAGTAATTGATGGAACTTATTTGAGTAAAAAAGCACTCTTAGCCTTTTTGAAAGAACAAAAGGAAGAAGCAAAAAAATCCGGAGTTTTATTTTCACTTCACATGAAAGCGACCATGATGAAAGTTTCGGATCCAATTATTTTTGGTCATGCAGTTAAGGTATTTTTTGAAGATGTTTTCAGCAGACATGAAGCTACTTTTAACCAGCTTGGTGTAAATGCCAATGATGGTTTAGCTAGTTTATTGGGTCAAATCGAAACATTGGAAGAAAGCAAAAAGAATGAAATTTTAGCTGATATTGAAAAAGCCTTGAAAGAAGGTCCTGATATGGCTATGGTAGATTCAGATAAAGGAGTAACTAACTTACATGTTCCTTCAGATGTAATTATTGACGCTTCTATGCCGGCTATGATCAGAACTTCCGGAAGAATGTGGAACAAAGACGGAAAGCCACAAGATACTAAAGCGGTTATTCCGGATAGCAGCTATGCTGCCGTTTATGACGAAACCATTAAGTTTTGCAAAGAAAATGGCGCATTTGACCCAACTACTATGGGAACCGTTCCCAATGTTGGCTTAATGGCTCAAAAAGCGGAAGAGTATGGCTCTCATGATAAAACATTTGAAATTAAAGAAGCTGGAACGGTAAAAGTGGTGAATGAAAATGGTGACATTTTAATTGAGCACAATGTAGAAGCCGGAGATATTTGGAGAATGTGTCAAGCCAAAGACGCACCAATTGAGAACTGGGTAGCTTTAGCTGTTGAAAGAGCCAGAGCAACCGGATGGCCTGCAATTTTTTGGTTAGATGAAAATAGAGCTCATGATGCTGAGTTGATTAAAAAGGTAAACACTTATTTGCCAAATCACGACACCGAAGGTTTGACCATTAAAATAATGTCGCCCAAGGAAGCTACAAAATACACACTAGAAAGAGTAAAGAAAGGTGAAAATACCATTTCTGTTACAGGAAACGTATTACGAGACTACTTAACCGATCTTTTCCCCATTTTAGAGTTAGGGACTTCCGCTAAAATGTTGTCAATTGTACCATTAATGAACGGTGGTGGTTTATTTGAGACCGGAGCCGGTGGTTCTGCACCAAAGCACGTTCAGCAAGTAATAAGCGAAAACCACTTACGTTGGGATTCACTGGGTGAGTTCTTGGCAATTGCCGTATCATTGGAGCATTTGGCAGCTAAAAACAACAATCCACGAGCAAAAGTATTGGCAGACTGTTTAGATCAAGCAACTGAAAAGTTATTACTTAGCGGTAAGTCTCCATCTCGTAAAGCAGGTGAATTAGACAATAGAGGAAGTCACTTTTATTTGGCATTGTATTGGGCAGAAGCACTTGCTAATCAGAATGACGATGGAGCGCTAAAAGAAAGATTTGCACATTTAGATAAAGCTTTAGCTGAAGAAGAAGGTAAAATCGTGAATGAATTAAACTCTGTACAAGGCGGAGGAGTTAATCTCGGAGGTTACTACTTTCCAGATAAAGAGAAGGTTTCTGCAATTATGCGTCCTAGTGGAACGCTAAATAGAATATTAGCTGAAGTATAAATAGATTAGAAAGCCTTGTCAGCACGAGAAAAGTTCTGGCAAGGTTTTAAACTGCTCAATGAAAAAAGTTAAAATATTTTGCATCCCCGGCTTAGGATTAGATTATCGGCTGTTTAAAAAGTTATCTATACCTTCTGCAGAGCTTCATTATATCGACTGGGTAAAGCCTGAAGAAAATGAAGATATTGAAGCTTATGCCAAACGACTTGCAGAGGATTTAAAAAATGAAGAGCCATTCTGTTTATTAGGTGTTTCATTGGGCGGAATTATGTCGATTGAAATTGCACGCATAGTTAAAGTTGAGAAACTGTTTCTTATTTCAACAGTAAAGAAAAGTAGCGAAAAACCAAAATACATGAGTTGGTTAGATAAGCTTCCTTCAAGAAACCAAACTGCTGCAAGATTTGCCATTGACGCTAGCATTGCACTCAAACCTTTTTATGACAATGCAGATGAGGAAGGAAATCGACTATTTCACGATATGATTAAGTCGGCAGATATTGACTTTATTAATTGGGGAGTTCATCAAATAGCAAAGTGGAACTTTGAAGAAGAAATCAATTGTACTTATGTTCATTTGCATGGTACAGATGACTTAATTTTTCCGATTAAAAATATAGATCAAGCCATTACCATAAAAAAGGGAACTCATTTTATGGTATATAATCAAGCGGAAAAAATTTCAAAAATCATTGAAACCTCTCTTCATACTAAACCAATAGAGGACTTAACCTAAGGAAATACGTTATTTACCCTATTGGGAGGTTTCCTTGATGAGAATACTTTTGGTGGAAATATAAAACTTATTCGCCATGAAAAAATTTTTAAAATACGCTTTAATACTAAGTGTTTGTAGCTCTATGAGCTTTTTTGTTGCCTGTTCTGATGATGAAGATGATGAAACACAGCCGTCAACTTCAAATAATAATTCATCGAACAACAGTAATTCAACATGTAGTACTGCGCAGTTTTGTATGAATTATGGAGGTACTGAGTATTTTGGAGCTGCTACTTACAGTGAAATAAATGCAAATCGTCACCGAATTAAATGGGATAATGGATCTTCAACAAACTTGGTGCAAATGGAAATTGATATTATGGGAGATACAGTAGGTGCTTATCCTATTGATGGGAGCTATTCTTCCGGAACTGCTGCTATGGAGTTTTTCGATGGGAATGCTGCTTCTGCAAATGCGGATACTTTACACATAACTGCATTTGATTTAAGTGGAAATGGAATCAGTGGATATTTTACCACAGTGATGTCTGATTCGACTGCAGTAAGTAGCGGAGCTATTCGGAATGTGAAGTAGGTAGGTATTTAGTAAGTAATATAGTGTGTTCTGTGGGTTCGTAGCCCGCTACGAACCCACAGAATCCAAGGACAATATATACACTAAAAGTTAACTATCCTAACTTCTCTACAGCTTCCATAGCTGCATTATAATCTGGTTCATGAGTAATGTCATCAACTTCTTCTTTGTAAACAATGTTATTGTTCTTATCTAAGACAAAAACAATGCGAGCTAAAAGTCCTTTTAGTGGACCCTCAATCATTTCAGCATTATACTGGCTAGCGAAATCATTGTATCTAAAGTCAGAGGCTGAAATAATGGTATCCAAACCTTCAGCTCCACAAAATCGTTTCATGGCAAATGGCAAGTCTCTAGAAACTACTATGCCAACTACTCCATCTTTTCCATTGAGCTTTTCGTTAAAAGCTCTTGCTTCATTTTGACAAATGCCTGTATCTAAACTAGGAACTGCCATTATAACTTTTACCTTTCCATTGTAGTCAGCTAAGCTCCCTTCAGTTAAATCTTCTTTTACAAAAGTAAAATCTTCTGCTTTTTCACCTACTCCGGGAATTTTTCCACTTACATTAATTGGGTCACCTTTAAATTTAATATTGCTCATAATTACTTTTTTTTATTTAAACATTTCTATTTTTAAAGAGTTCTATAATCAGCTACCGAAATTAATACTTCTCTTAAAGATGAAAGTCATTTTCTGCAATTTCTTTAGCTTTATCATTGAATAAATCTTGAATTAATATGAGGTCAGAAAAAGTAAGATTCCAAAACAAAGAAGGCATAGAATTAAGTGCACGAATAGACTTTCCAGTAGATCAAAAACCGTTGGCATTTGCCATTTTTGCACATTGTTTTACTTGCAATAAAAACTTTCACGCAGTAAAAAATATTAGTAAAGGACTAACCTCAAACGGAATTGCAGTCATGCTTTTTGATTTTACGGGTTTAGGACAAAGCGATGGCGAATTTGAATCGACCACTTTTACAACCAACATTCAGGATTTATTTGCCGCATCTGATTTTTTAACTGATGAATACGAAGCTCCAAAAATTATGATTGGACACTCTTTAGGTGGTGCAGCTGCTCTTTTTGCTGCTCAACAACTTGAACATATTAAAGCCGCTGTATGCATTGCAGCTCCATTTGATCCTTATCATGTAACCCACTTACTAGCGGATGAAATCGACAAAATAAAAAAAGAGGGAAAAGCAAAAGTGAATATTGGAGGTAGACCTTTTACAATTAGCAAATCCTTTTTAGACGATTTAGACGATCATAAGCCGGAAAAAGCGGCAAAAGAATTAAGAAAAGCCCTTTTAATAATGCATTCTCCGCAAGACAATGTTGTGAGTATAGAAAATGCAGCAAAAATTTACCAAGCAGCAATGCATCCAAAAAGTTTTATCAGCCTTGATGGAGCAGATCATTTATTGCAAGAAGAAAAAGATTCTATTTATGCAGGTAGCATGATTGCTCATTGGGTGAGAAAGTACTTAGAAACTGAAATTAAGGAAGATGAAAAAAGCTTAACTTCTGACTATAAAGTTGCCGTGCAAACATCTAAAGAAAGTTTGAGCACAGAAATTAAAGCCGGAAGACATCATTTAACTGCCGATGAGCCAATTGATCTTGGTGGCGAAGATAGCGGACCTACACCTTATGACTTACTTTCCGCCGCTTTGGGGGCTTGCACTTCAATGACCTTGCAGATGTATGCCAAGCACAAAAAATGGAATTTAGAGGAAGTAACGGTTCATGTTGATCATGAGAAAAAGCACTCAAAGGATGCTTTAAAAGAAGGTGAGAATTCTGCTAAATTGGATCATTTCAGTAGGAAAGTTCAATTAAAAGGTGATTTAGATCAAGGGCAAAGAGAAAGGCTTTTGGAAATTGCCAACCGTTGTCCGGTGAAGCGAACCTTAAGCAGTGATATTCAAATTAACTCTGAGCTAATCGAATGAGTCAATTTTATCTTCAAAAAACTGAGGGTGAAAATTGACGAGATAAAGCTTTTCAGTTGCCCTACTCACTGCAGTGTAAAGCCATCGAATATACTCTTTATCGATCATTTCCTCCGTTAAATAACCTTGATCTACAAATACTGCTTGCCATTGTCCGCCCTGTGATTTATGGCAGGGAACTGCATTGGCAAATTTAATTTGAAGTGCATTGAAATATGGGTTTTTCTTCAATAACTCCATTTTTTTACCTTTTGAGCTGATTTCCTCGTAGTCCTCCATTACATTTTCAAACAGCTTTCTGTTTTCTTCTGCAGTTAAAGCCGGTGATTCAGAATAAAGTGTATCAACGAGTAGCTTTACATCAAAAGTATCCATTTGCGGATAGTCGATTAATCGAACGGTTGCTTCTGCAAAAATAAAATCATATAATACTTCTTGATTTCCAATTCGCATAATCTCTGCAATGTCTCCATTTGCAATAAAACCCGGTGGGGATTTTTCATCCAACCAGAAATAATTGTTTTTTACTACCATAATATAATCTCCGGTAGAGATAGAGTTTTCTTGTCCTTTAATTCTTCTTCGAATTTGCTGATTGAACTCATTTGCTCTTTTGTTAGATCGTGTAATAAGAATCACATTACTTTCCCCATACTTCCCAAAAGCATCATTTAATTCATCCTCCAGTTCAAGTCCTGTGATTCTTTGAACATCATCAAAGCCTTCCAGCTTAAACTGAATGCGAGGGTCTTCTGTCTCCAATTCGCTTCGCAACCTACTTGCGTTAAACAAAATTCCGGACTCATCAGCTTGACGCATTACTTGCTTTAGCTCAACGCCCTTTAAACTCATAAAAAAGTTACCTTTTAAGTATTTGGGGTCGAGTGCAGGGCTTAAGTCTGAGCCTACTGGAGGTAATTGTGCTATGTCGCCAATAAACACTAAACGACAATTTTTTCCACTGTAAGCATAGGTGATTAAATCTTCCAATAAACTTCTACTTTGTATTCCACCACGATCTGAAATCATAGAAGCCTCATCTACCAAAAAAATAGTATTTGTATGTAAGTTAGCGGCTAAAGCAAACCTCATTTGCCCATCAGTTCCTCTTTGAACTTGATATATTTTTTTGTGAATCGTAAGGGCTTTTTTTCCTGAAAAAGATGACATTACTTTAGCAGCTCTACCGGTGGGCGCCAGTAAAACTGACTTATAACGAAAAGCAGGTAGAGTTTTTACTAATGCAGCAATAGAAGTAGTTTTTCCTGTTCCTGCATAACCTCGAATAATAAAAGCTGCTCTTTCTATTGGCTGAAAGAGAAAGCGCTCCATCCTTTCCACCAAATCTCTTTGATCTTTAGTGGGGTTTTCCGGCATAAAGCGGTAAAATACAGACTGAAAGCTTTCATTCATGAGAAAAATACTAAAGAAATTCAAAATTAACTTTTATCTAATGTTAAATAGAATTCATTAGATATAAAAAAATGGTAGCTTTGTGAGCATTGAAAAAATCTAAATTTAAAGAATAAATGAAGACAGTCATTCAATTAGTTTTGTTAGTTGCAGCTCTAGTTTTAGCCTACTTTATATACGATGGCGTTCAAAGTAAAATTGAATTTAAAAAAGAAGCTCAAAAAAGACGTGAGGTAGTTCAAGAACGTTTGCTAAAAGTTGCTGAGGCTCAAAAGGAGTTTAAAAAAGAAAAAGGCAGATATGCAGCTAATTACCCTGAATTATTTCACTTTTTAGAAAATGATTCGCTAACAATCATTAAAGCAATTGGAACTGTTCCTGATACTTTAACTGAAAAAGAAGCAGTGGAGCAAGGTATTGTGGTTAGAGACACTTCAATGGTGCCCGCATTCACTGTGTTTTCGGAAGGATTTGATATTCGCAGTTTAGAGAAAGTTCCTTACAGTAAAGGGGCAACTTTTAAAATGAAAGCCGGAATGATTGAGAAAAACAAAGTAAACGTTAGTGTTTTTGAAGCTTACACTACTTTAGATAAAGTTTATACCGGCTTGGACACAAAAGGTGAGGCAGTAGATTTGGATGATCGAATTCAAGTTGGTTCTATGACAGAGCCTATTACATCAGGAAACTGGTAATAAATAACAATCCATGACAAAAATGAAATCGCCCATCAAGCGATTTTTTGACCAATCATACCTTGGGAGAGAAAAGCAGCTGAGCGTTCAGTTACAGATTAGTCCGAGGTATGTTTATCAAACATTTTTGGATTCGGCTAATAATGTATTTGTCGGTTATCAGGAATTCTATCTAGGTGAACACGATAGTTGGGACGCAGCTTACGAAGATCTTGAACTTGTTCTTGCTAAAAATATATCAAGTGAAATCAATATAAGTGTAGGGCTGATCAATTCACTATTTACTTTAGTCCCCACTTCCCTTTTTTCATCAGAAGCAGCATTAGATTATCTAAAACTTAATCATGAAATAGTTGATGAAAATCAATTGACAATTCATGAAAATCAAATCGAAAGCGTAGAAAGTACACTGGTATTTGCTTTTCCGAAGCGCTTAAAACAAATGCTTTTGCAACAGTTTGCAGCTTGCCATATTTTACATTATAGCAGTCCGCTTCTTGAATTTAGCGGGTTGGAAAATAAAACTGGAAAAGAAAGTTTTAAAATACACATTCAATATGACCACTTTGATATTGTATACTTAAACCATGGCAAGCTAGTATTCATTAACCGATTTAACTACCAAACAGTTGAAGACTTTATTTACTATTTACTGTATGTTGTAGAACAATTACACTTGGATAGGGAAAAAGTTGAGCTCGAAGTTTTTGGTGAATTTGAAAAACAGTCAGCCATTTACGAAATGCTTTTTAAATACATTCGAAATATTCAAATTCGCGAAAGGACTCCGAATATGAAGTATTCAGCTGTCCTCTCTGAACTCCCCAAACACTATTACTTTAATTTATTTAATCAATATTTGTGCGAATAATTAGTGGCAGTCATAAAGGCAAAAAAATATTAGCGCCGAAAAATTTACCGGTACGCCCAACAACTGATTTTGCCAAAGAGGGACTTTTTAATATTCTTTCAAACAGAATTGAAGTTGAAGGAGCAAAAGTATTAGACCTTTGTGCAGGTACAGGAAACCTGTCATTTGAATTTGCATCTAGAGGAGCTGCTACAATATTGTCGGTTGACGAACATCCGGGATGTATAAAATTTATAAATAAAACAGCCAGAGATTTGGGCTTTGCAAATATTACAACACTTCGATTAGAGCTTTTTAAATTTATTAAAAAACTCAGTGGACAATACAACATCATCTTTGCCGACCCTCCTTATGGAATTCACGATACAGAAAAGCTACCTGACCTAATTCTTGAGAAAGAGGTCTTAATTGAAAATGGATATTTAATTATCGAACACTCTGCTGAATATAATTTTGAAAATCATCCTCGATTTTCTTTCAGCAGACGATACGGAAATGTTAACTTTACTTTCTTTGAGTAAAGTTAAAGAAGCAGTTTTTAGCTTTTCAAAGTTGTTTCACCCCATCTGCAATTCTTTCAAGTTTTTATACAAGCCTTCTTCTTTGTTGTTCAGTTCTTCGTGAGTTCCCGACTCTACTAATTCCCCATCTTTTAAAACCAAAATGTGATCAGCTTTTTGAATGGTAGACAAACGATGGGCAATAACTAGAGAGGTTCTACCTTTCATCAATTCGTCTAGAGCTTGCTGTACCAGTTGTTCAGACTGAGAGTCGAGGGAACTGGTGGCTTCATCTAAAATTAAAATTTTAGGATCTTTTAAAATAGCTCGGGCAATGGCAATTCGCTGTCTTTGTCCGCCTGAAAGCTGTACACCTCTTTCGCCGACCAATGTTTGAAATCCTTCAGGGAAACCTTGTATAAAGTCGTAAGCATTGGCTTTTTTTGCGGCTTTTTGAACCTCTTCTTTCGTAGCATTTGGCTTTCCGTATAAAATGTTGTCGTAAATGCTTCCTCCAAATAAAATCACATCTTGAGGGACAATGGCCATGCTTGAACGAAGGTTTTCTAGTCCGTAATCCATAATGTTAATTCCGTCGATTAAAACTTCCCCTTTCTGTGCAGTATAAAACTTTAATATTAAAGAGGTAATTGTCGATTTTCCTGCTCCGGAAGGCCCCACTAAAGCTACTTGCTGCCCTGCTTTAATGCTGAAATTTAAGTTCTTTAAAACCGGAATGTCTGCTCGATTCGGATAGGCAAAGTCAACATCCTGAAACTTTATTTCTCCCTTATCAACAGTTAGTTTTGTATTAATAATTTGCTCCTCTTCTCTTTCTTCATCGAAGATCTCCAATAGGTTTTCAGTAGCTCCAACCGCTTTTTGCAATTGCGAGTATAAGTCAGCAATCCCCCCTAAAGAAGCACCCACAAAAACAGAGTACAAAATAAATGTAAAGAGGTCGCCAATGCTCATTTCATTGCCTTGAACTAAGATTACTCCGTACCAAATTACAGCTACTATAGAACCAAAAAGGCAAAAAATGATGAAAGAGGCAAAAGCTCCTCGCCAAATAGCTCCTTTTAAAGAAATACCTATAATTTCTTCCGTTTTTTTCTTGTAGCGCATGTATTCAAAGCTTTCATTGACAAAAGCTTTAACTGTGGCAATTCCCTGTAAGGTTTCTTCCACAATTACATTGGAATCAGCTACTTGGTTTTGTGCTTCTTTTGAAAGTCCTCGAATTTTTTTGCCAAAAATAACTGCTACAATAACCACTACAGGTACTAATGCCAACATTAGTAAGGTTAGCTTTATTGACAAATAAGCTAAGAGTGCAACACCAATAAAAATGATGAGAATTTGACGTAAAAACTCAGCAATGGTAGTGGTAAAAGTTTCTTGAAGCAATGCAATGTCTGATGAGATTCTACTATTGAGTTCGCCCACTCTTCGCTCTGAGAAGAACTGCATTTTTAGGCGTATTAGTTGATTGTAAGTAGCTTGTCGTAGACTTGCCAAAGTTTTTTGAGTAACAATGGCAAAGGTGTAAATTCTGAAAAAAGAAAAAACGGCATTTAAAAAGAAAACACCCAATAGTAAAAGTGCTATTTGGTTTATTTTTTCCAATAAGTCAGTGTCAGCTGCATCTACCAGCATTCCCGTTAAATATGGGAAAACCATTGAAGCTAAACTGGAGAGAAATAAAAAGACTAAACCAATGATGAATGTCCCCATGTAGGGTTTCACATACTTAAAAAGCCGAAGTGTTTTTTTAAGTGCTTCTTTACTAATCTTTTTTTTAGGAGAATCTTCTTTAGTTTTGCGTCTTCCGAATGCTGCCATCTAAAATTTTTTGCAAATTTAGCCATTCGAAAAAGGGGAGGGCATATTTCGAAAAATAATAATTAAAAAACTTTAGCAAGATGTAAAAAAAATACATACTTTTGCCCTCCGTTTTGAACGACAAATACAGAATGTTATGAAAAGAACTTACCAACCATCGAAAAGAAAAAGAAGAAACAAGCACGGATTCCGTAGCAGAATGCAATCTGCAAATGGGCGTAAAGTGTTGAGCAGAAGAAGAGCTAAGGGTAGAAAAAGCATTTCTGTATCATCTGCAAGTAGATCGTAAATTTGTTTTTATATAGGTTTGAAAAAAGGGAGTTGGTGTTAACCACTCCCTTTTTTTATGTTTAATTTTAAGCTGAAAAAACTTCATACTGATGATAAAAGTTGCCATTAATGGATTTGGAAGAATAGGTAGAATGAGTTTGCGTATTTTATTGCAAAGCTCAAAAGTGAAGGTTGTTGCTATAAATGACTTAGCCGATGCGGCAACACTTGCTCATTTGTTTAAATACGACTCTGTTCACGGCGGTTTTTCAGGAGAGGTAAACGCAACTGAAAATGGGTTTGTAATTAATGGAAATTCGATTTCATTGTGCAATGAAAAGGATCCTGCGGCTTTACCTTGGTCGGAATTAGGTGTTGATGTAGTTATTGAGTCAACAGGTTTGTTTAGAGATAGAGCTAGCGCCGAAAAGCACTTGAAAGCCGGTGCTAAGAAAGTCATCATTTCTGCCCCGGCAAAAGATGAATCGATCAAATCCGTTGTGCTTGGAGTAAACGAGCATATTTTAGATGGGACTGAAAAAATTATTTCCAATGCCTCTTGTACGACCAATTCTTTAGCTCCTTTAGTAAAGATTTTAGATGAAATGTGCGGAATAGAAAGTGGGTACATCACTACAGTTCATTCTTACACCGGAGATCAGAAACTGCATGATGCTCCACATCGTGATTTGCGAAGAGCTAGAGCCGCTGCTGTAAGCATAGTGCCAACAACAACCGGTGCAGCGAAAGCCATTACAAGAATTTTTCCTCATTTAGATGGCTTTTTGGGTGGAGCCGGAATTCGCGTTCCTGTTCCCGATGGTTCTTTAACGGACTTTACTTGTGTAGTAAAAGAAGCTAAAACAATAGAAGAGATTAACTCTGCATTTAAAAAAGCTTCTGAAAACGAATTGAAAGGAATATTAGCCTATACAGAAGACCCTATCGTTTCTATTGATATTGTTGGAAATACACATTCTTGCATTTTCGATGCGCAACTCACCTCAGTGATTGGAAACATGGTGAAAGTAGTTGGATGGTACGATAATGAAATCGGCTACTCTAATCGATTGGTGGAATTGGTTGAGAGAGGTGTGTATAAAGACAACTAAAATTTGAAAATTACGTCTTTAAACTGTTATTCGAATTTATGAGGCTTACATTCAGCATACTACTTACTATTCTATTTCTCCAGTTACAAGGTCAAAGCAATCATTGGCTTCAGACATTTGGTTCTGATATGGCTGATAATGCCTATGTATTAAAGGTTAATCAATCTGATCAGGTTATTGTAACAGGTAGTGTTGGTGACTCAACACAAATTACATTTAATAATACTTCGTTAATAACTGACTTGGCTTTAGGTAATGGTATTATATATAAACAAGACAGCTCAAATAATTTAATGTGGTTTAAACAAATTGGTGGTGATAAAGGCAGGGTTTCTATTACTAATATGCAGTTTGATCGATTAGGGAATATATACTTAGCCGGGGCATATTACGATTCTGTTGACTTTGATCCATCATCATCTGTTAATTTGTTGGTATCGAACGGACATCACTCAGATGCTTTTATTGCAAAGTATAGTCCAGGAGGGAGTTTGATTTGGGTCAAAGGATTCGGTGGACCTAATTGGGACTTTATTACGAGTATATTAATTGAAGACACTGCAAATGTCTATGTGTCTGGTGTGTTTTGGGGAAAAGCAGATTTTAATCCTAGTCTTGATACAAATTACGTTACAAGTTATGGTAATCATGACGGATTTATTTCAAAGCTTTCTTCAGTTGGAGACTTTAAGTTTGTATATCGAATTGGGGGTTCAGGGTGGGATAGAATAAATAAAATAATGTTCAATAACAATCACGATATTGTAGCAGTTGGATCTTTTGAGGGAATAGCAAATATGAACCCTCTCACAACTTCTTCGAATAGATTGTATTCTGGAGGCGCATCAGATGTGTTCATATTGAGACTAGATACAGGAGGTAATTATATCTCCACAAAAAAAATTGGAGGTGTTGGCACTGTTGGAGTAACTAAAGCTTTAATTGACAATGATACTTTATATTTAATCGGTTCTTTAGGTGATCCCTCTGCTGGAACGCAGAATGGGGATGTAGATTTTAATCCTAATAGTGCTGTAATGAACTATTCTTCCGATGGGACAGAAGATTCTTATCTTGCTAAATACGATCCTTCCGATAACCTTATTTGGCTTAATCAAGTTGGAGGTAGGTGGATGCAGCGGACATTGGATTTTTATATATCTAACAATAGTAAGCTGTTTTTTTCTAATGTTATAAAAGATACTTCAATCTTATATAATAATGGGGTTGTAATTGATACAATCATACCTCAAAATAGTAGCTCTTTAGTTGCTGAGATAGATTGTTTCGGAAACTATCAGCGCTTAACAATATTAAATAGTTCTTTAAGTGTTGGAGTAACGTCTTTAGATACTGATTCAAGAATGAATGTGTATAGTGCAGGTATTTTTCAAGGTCAGACTGATTTTAATCCGACAACGGCTAATAATTTTAGAACGCCTGTTGGACAAGGTGATATTTTTGTTATGAAAAATTTTGGGCACTTAACTACTTCATCAATAAACTATGAAGTTAAAAATAAATCTAAGTTTAAATTATATCCTAACCCGAACCAAGGTGAATTTATTGTTGAATTGAATAATTCTGATTCTCGAGCAATTATTAAAGTAAGAGATATAAGTGGAAGAATAATCTCTAATATTTTTGTTCAAAATACGAATAAAGTTGAACTTAATATTGAAGAAGCGAGTGGTTTGTATTTTGTTGAAGTTAATATTGACGGAGTTCAGCAGCATTTTAAAGTTATAAAGCAGTAAATATTCACCACTCTTTCCACTCTTCCAGCTTCAATTCCTCTCCATCAAACACTGCATAAGTTTGGTAATTGATCCATTCGCCGAGGTTGAGGTAGCGGCTATTTTCTCCAACTTTTAAGTCTAGGGGTAAGTGGCGGTGGCCAAAAATAAAGTAGTCGATATGTTCTTTTTTTAAGTACTCTTTGCAATAAATGGCCAGCCATTCGTTTTCTTCACCTAAAAATTTTTCATCATTTTCTTGATTGGCAGCTCTACTTTTTCCCGACCAAAAATCTGCTAAACTAATGCCAAAGTTAGGGTGTAAGCGTGCAAATAGCCACTGAGCAAGCGGACTTGCAAAAACTTTTTTTATGAACTTATAACCGTGATCGCCTGGACCTAAGCCGTCGCCATGACCAATTAAGAACTCTTTGCCATTATAGGTCTTTCGAATGGGTTTGCGATGTAATTCTACGCCTAATTCTTGCGGTAAGTAGTCAAACATCCACATATCGTGGTTGCCCGTGAAAACATGCACTGAAATGCCCGCATCAGAAAATTGAGCAATCTTACCTTGTAATCGAACAAAACCTTTAGGAATTGCTTTTTTGTATTCAAACCAAAAGTCGAATAAGTCACCTACTAAGTATAGCTCTTTGCAATCGGGAAAAATAGAGTCCATCCACTCAACAATTCGCTGCTCGCGCTCTCGAGATGCTTCGTAGCTGGGAGCTCCTAAGTGAAAGTCAGAAGCGAAGTAGATTTTGTCTCTAGTTGTTGCCAAGGCTTAGTCTAAAACTTCCGCTAATTTATCGTGTAAAGCTTGACCGCGCAAATTTTTGCCAATCACTTTTCCTTCTTCATCAATTAATAAAGCAAAAGGTATTCCTTTTACACCATAAGTTTGAGCTGCTTCAGATTGCCAGAACTTCAAGTCACTAACATGTGTCCATGTTAAATTGTCGTCTTTAATTGCCTTAACCCATGCATCCTTTGTTCTATCTAAAGAAACTCCATAAACGGTAAAACCTTTATCCTTGTATTTTTGGTAAGCTGCAACAACATTTGGGTTTTCACGACGACAAGGTTTGCACCAAGAAGCCCAAAAGTCGATTAAAACAACTTTTCCTCTTAGAGAAGACAGCGGAACCATTTCGCCATCGGGATTAGATAAGTTAATTTCAGGAACCTCTGTTCCGGGAGCAAATCGACCGGCATCGGCTACTTTAGATTTGAAGTTTTGATAAAATGGAGATTGACTGTATTTGTCTGCTAAAGCTTTTTCAACTTTTTTAAAGTAAGCAATGTTATCCGCATTTTCAGGATTTAATTGTTCCATTAATGCCAAGTTAGAAAACAAAGCAGGGTCCTGATCAACCATTGCTTTGACTTTTTCTTCAATATCACTTTCAATATCTTGGAAACGTTTTTGGAATGCTTTTAAAATTGAATCTTTTTTGGGATGGTTTGCGTATTGCTGAAATTCGCTGTTAAGTTGTTGTTGGGAACTCAATGCGTTGCTTAAAAAGCGATTAAAGTC
>MDTG01165116.1_pt1 | contig 38540 bp, 35 predicted proteins | sample 811421 | NCBI WGS metagenome assembly MDTG01 (sample SAMN05326645, study PRJNA326480) | marine metagenome | isolation source: seawater | place: Pacific Ocean: South East | collected 2011
CTACCTTTATATAAACTCTCCAGGTGGAGTAATTACTAGTGGAATGTCTATATATGACACTATGAATTATATTAAACCTGATGTTTGTACTATTTGTATAGGCCAAGCTGCATCTATGGGTGCGTTTTTATTATCTTCTGGAGTTAAGGGTAAGAGATATTCTCTTCCAAACTCTAGAATCATGATTCACCAACCTTTAGGTGGAGCTCAAGGTCAAGCTACTGATATTCAAATTCAAGCTAAAGAGATTCAAAGAATGAAAGATGGTTTAAATGCAATGATTGCAGAACAAACTGGTCAAGATATTGAAAAAGTTGAAAAAGATACAGATAGAGATAACTTTATGAGTGCACAAGAAGCTTGTGATTATGGTCTTATTGATGAAGTTATAGCAAAGCATAAGTAGTAAAAAACTATGGTTAGAGAAGTTATAACTTATCCACATAAATTACTTCGTGTTAAATCTGAAGATGTTGTGAAGTTCGATGAAGAACTCCACACTCTTTTAGATGATATGTATGAAACAATGATTAATCAAACAGGCGTTGGTCTTGCTGCTATTCAAGTTGCTATTCCTTTAAATATTTTAATCATTTGCTTGCCAGATGAAGAAGATGTTCAAAATAAAGATAACTTAATAGAAGCTATTAATCCAGTCGTAACACATAAAGATGGAGAACAAGTCTTTACTGAAGGATGTTTAAGTGTTCCAGGTTTTACTGAAGATGTTACAAGAGCTCAGCATATTGTTGTTGAATACTTTAACAGAAATGGTGAAAAGCAAACTATGGAAGCAGAAGATTTTCTAGCAGTTGCTTGGCAACATGAAATGGAACATTTAGCTGGTCATTTATTTATTGAACATTTATCTTTTTTAAAAAGAAAAAAGTTTGAAAAAGAGTGGAAAAAAAGACTAAAAGAGCAGAAAAAATAAATTAATATTTTTTCTACTTTTTAAACTAGTGCTAACTTATTAAGCACATTATATATCATTGATAAAAGTAAAGAATTTACTAATATCCAAACTCCCCAAAAAAATATACCTTCAAATTTTGTAATAAATAACTCTTTATGTAAATATGGGCAAGATTTATATGCAACATATAAAAAGAAGATTACTCCAAAAATAAAAGATATCTTATTTATAGATGAGATAATTATAATTAAAAATGATAAAAAAGGTAAAAATACACTTAAGGCAAAGAATTTACCATACTTAGGTCTTTTTTCACTTTCATTAAAATATCCAACGGTATGTCCACATTTTGGACAAATTGTTCCCATTCTTTCTAGTATTTGATTTTCACATTCTGGACATGAAATTAATTTCATATATTATACTCCGTAAATTAAAATTGAATTTATAAAGTATATTTATACCTTTTTGTAGATTGTATTGATATTAAAAACATAGAAGAAAGTAAAAAAGTTAAAGAAGATAAAATAAGAGTAGCTTTTAACTACTCTTATTATTCATTATTCCACTGCTTGTAAAGTTTTTCAGCAGCTGCAATTTCATCTGGAGTAGCTTTTCTTCTACATGATAAAAAGCCATTACCTCCATCACAAGATTCAAAAGGATAAACTGTTGCAAAAACCCAATAAAAACCACCATCTTTTGTTGCATTTTTTACATAACCTGTCCAAATATTACCACTTTGAACTGTTTCCCAAAGTGATTTAAATGCTTTTTTAGGCATATCCTTATGTCTTACCATATTATGAGGTCTACCCATAAGTTCTTCTAATGTATAACCTGCAATTTTACAAAAATCACTATTAGCAAAAAGGATTGTTCCTTTTGCATCAGTTTCACTTACTAAAAATGAATAGTCATCTAAAACTGTTTCTTGTCCTGTTGCCATGTTAAATCCTTTCTTTTAATTAAATTGTTTACTTTGTGCATCTGCAACTAAATTATGTGCCATTTTTGATACTTCACTTGAAATATTAGTGATTTGTGTTGATTCACTCGCATTTTCTTGAGTTACTCTATCTAACATAGTAATTGCATCATTAATTTGTTCAATTCCTGTCATCTGTTCTTTTGATGAACTACTTACATCTTCGATAATTTGAATTGTTTCTTGAATTTGTAAATTTAAGTTTTCATAACCTTTAATCATATCATCAGAGATTTTTTTACCTTCATTTGCTTTTGAGTTTGCATCTTCTACTAAGTCTTTAATTTCTTTAGCAGCTTCAGCAGATCTACTTGCAAGGTTTCTAACTTCTGCAGCAACAACAGCAAAACCTTTTCCTGCTTCACCAGCAGTAGCAGCTTCAACTGCTGCATTTAATGAAAGAATATTTGTTTGAAATGCAATTTGATCAATTACTGTAATTGCTTCATTTATTGATGTGACTTTTGTATTGATTTCTTCCATAGAAGCAGCTGTTTTAGTTGCAAGATTTTGACCATCAGTAACAGCTGTTGTTACTGTTTGTCCTAAAGTAGCCATTTTACTTGCATTTTGTGCATTGTTTCTAGTGATTGATGTAATCTCTTCAACTGCAGCTGATGTTTCTTCAAGAGATGCAGCTTGTTCATTTGCTTTAGAAGCTAAGTTATGCATAGAGTTTTTCATTGTTGATGCATTAGCTTCTAATGTTTGTCCATTTGATAAGTTTATTTTTGCACTTTTACTTAATGAATCTCCTAATATATTTACACCTTGCATAACTGATAATAATCTAGCTTTTAATCTAGGTGAAATTGTAATCTTCTCTTTAAAGTCATCATTTGCATATGCATTTGTTACTTTTTCTAATTCAATCATATTATTTTCTAAAGTTTCAAGCATTTCATTGATAGTTTTTCTAAGAGTACTAATCATTGGATTTTCAGTTGTTGCTTTTACTCTACATTTAAAAATCCCTTGTTCAACTTTATCAAGTGTTAAAACTATCTCTCCAATAACTTTCATATCATTTTTATACCTACAGTCAAAATCATCAGATACATTATTGATTTGATTAATCATTTTTGCAAATTCATTATTTTCTTTTGGTATAACTTTTGCTAGTTTATTTTGTTTCAGTGAAATAAAGTTTAAGAACTCTTTAAAATAACTATTATATAAGGCTATTCCTGAAGAAATATTTTTTATTATAATAAATGAGATTACTGCTTGTATTATCATAAAAATCAGACCTAATCCAATAATATATATGAAAAACTCGTTATTTACATCATCTAAATAATCAGCTTTATTAACTCCCGGAGCTATCCACATATTCCACTTAGGAATATATCTATATGCAACAATTTTTTCTTGTCCTGTTGTTACTGAAGTATATGAAAGTAATCCGCCTTTTTTGTCAGTTCGGATTTTATCTGCATAAGATTGACCAGCTAAACTTTTTCCCTCTTTTTTAGGGTGTACTATTAAAGTAGCATTTTCATCTAATATATAAACATAGCCTGTTTTACCAATACTAATAGCTTTAATTGCATTTTTAAATGCATTATCTTCGTAACCTTTAGGATTTTGTTCTGCAAAAAGATTAACCATTTGCTCAATTGAGTTGGCAATAGAATTTATATCTTTTTGCATTATATTTTTAATGTTTGTAGTAGCTGTAAAATAAGATACAACAATTAATAATATAAATCCAATTTGTGCTAATAACATGTTTAAGAATAATTTTTTATTAGTGTTCATTAAACTTCCCTTTTATTAAAATTAGCTTTATTGTATTATTTAATTTATTAATATTGTATTTTATAAGAGTTGGATTATTATTAAATTGTAAAATATGTCATATTTTCTATATATTTTAGTATTTTTATAAAAATAATCATTCTATTTATAAAAAACTAATATTTAGATATAATTTAAAATATTATTTAAAAGGATATCTTTGAAAATTATAAATTCTGCTTCATTAGATGGAATTGATGCATTAAGCATAAATGTAGAATCAACTTTTACAAAAGGCTTGCCATCTTTTACAATTGTTGGTTTAATATCAACAAGCATTCAAGAATCAAAAGATAGAGTAAAGTCTGCATTGCTAATGAATGACTATAAGTTTCCACCACTAAAAATTACTGTAAATCTATCTCCTTCTGATATTAAAAAAAAAGGTACTCATTTTGATTTAGCTATTGCTTTGCAAATTGCCTTATATGATATAAAAAAAGATGTATTCTCTGGTTTTTTTGTCTTTGGAGAGCTTGGACTTGATGGAAGTATAAAGGATACAAGTACAATCTTCCCTTTAGTTTTATCTTTAGCAAAAAATAGTGAAAAAATGAAAATCTTAGTATGTGAAGATAGTGCACAAAAGATTTCAAATATACCAAATGTAGAAATTTATATTGTAAAGAATATAAGTGAAGCAATTGAATTTTTTAGTAAAGAGGATAACGAGAGTAAGGATAAGTATAGATATCATTCTAAAGAATTAAATGCAAAAAAAATTGAAATTAAGAGTAAGATATATTATTATGAAAATACTTATTTCGATGACTTTTCTGATGTAATAGGTCAAGATAATGCGAAGTTTGCAGCACTAATTTGTGCAGCTGGAAATCACAACCTTATGTTTGAAGGAAGTCCTGGATGTGGCAAGAGCATGATTTCTAAAAGAATAAGATATATACTTCCTCCAATGAGTTTAGATGAGATATTAGAAAAAGCAAAATTACAATCTTTAGATTATAAAAACATAGAATTTTCAGCTTTAAGAGTTTTTAGAAATCCACATCATAGTTCTACTAAGTCATCTATTTTTGGTGGAGGAAGTGCGAATGCTAAAATTGGAGAAATTGCCTTAAGTAATAATGGCATTTTATTTTTTGATGAATTGCCACACTTCTCAAAATCCATACTTGAAGCTTTACGAGAGCCTTTGGAAGATAATAAGATATTGATTTCAAGAGTAAATAGTAAAACAGAATATGAAACAAAATTTATTTTTATCTCTTCTATGAATCCTTGTCCTTGTGGAAATCTTCTTTCAAGTATCAAGCAATGTAGATGTAATGAAGCTGAAATACAAAGATATAAAAATAGATTATCAGAGCCATTTTTAGACAGAATTGATTTATATGTAGTTATGAATGATACTTTAAATGACTCAAAAAATATTGTAAGTTCAAAAGAGTTACATGAAAATGTAATTAAAGCATTTGTAAAACAAATGCAAAGAGGGCAAGAGGAGTTAAATGGAAAATTATCAGATGCAGATATAAAAAAATATTGTCTTTTAGATGAAGATGCAAAAGCTTTATTTGAAAGTGCAAAAATAAATTATCAATTATCTTTTAGAAGTATAAACAAAGTTTTAAAAGTTGCACGAACTATTGCTGATTTAAATGATAATAAATCAATTACAAAAAATGATTTATTAAAAAGTTTGAGTTTTAGACGTAGGTAAATTCAATTTAACCCTTTATAATCACAATCATGCTATTATCCAAATAATTAAATAAGCTTTAAAGCTTGAGGAGAATTAATGACTAAATGTGGTTATGTATCAGTAGTAGGACGACCTAATGCTGGAAAAAGTTCGTTATTAAACTGGTTAGTTGGTGAAAAGATTGCAATGGTTTCACACAAAGCTAATGCTACAAGAAAAAGATCAAATATAATTGTAATGCATGAAGATGATCAAATTGTATTTGTCGATACTCCAGGAATTCATGAAACAGAAAAACTTATAAATAAGTTTATGTTAGATGAAGCATTAAAAGCAATGGGTGATTGTGATTTAATTTTATTCTTAGCACCTATTACTGATAAACTAACACATTATGAAGATTTTTTAGTAAAAAATAAAAAAAATGTAAATCATATTTTATTACTTACAAAAATTGATAATGTTTCAAATGAAGAAGTTTTAGCAAAAATGAAAGAGTATGAAGTTTATTCAGATAAGTATGAGTCAGTTATTCCTGTATCTATTAAAAAAGCTACAACTCATGCAGATATTTTAGATAGTGTTGTTAAGCATTTACCTGAGCATCCTTATTTATTTGACCCTGAGATTATGACAACTGAGCATATGAGAGATATCTTTAAAGAGTTTATTAGAGAATCAATTTTTGAAAATATTTCAGATGAGATTCCTTATGAAACAGATGTTTTAATAAATAAAGTAGAAGAAAAACCAAAAATTGATGTAATTAAAGCTACTATTATTGTTCAAAAAGGAACACAAAAGGGTATGATTATTGGTAAAAATGCAGATGCTATTAAAAGAATTGGTAGAGATGCAAGACTTAAAATAGAAAAACTTACTGGAAGAAAATGTTTTCTAGAACTTTTTGTTTCAATTAAAAAAGGTTGGACAAAAGATAAACAAGGTCTTAAAGAGCTTGGTTATGATGTAACATTCTAAAGAGAACTTTCTCTTTAGTCTTAATACTTAAAAAATAAAACTAATATAAAAACTTAATAAATATCTTAAATAATTATTATAAAGTAATATAAAATATTATTTAAAGTAGTTTATTATGAGCGATATTGCAAATATTTCAGATATCCAAAATTTGATTGTTGATGTTTCTGAAGAGATTAATCAAAAAAATCTTTTAAACTTTGCTCAAACTTCTTTAGATATAAATAATATAAAATACTCTTCAAATGACATTATATATTGTAAGTTTTTAGAATACTCAAAACAATATCAGATTTTTGTTTTTTCTAGTACTTTTAAATATATGCTAATTGAATTACTAAATTATTATAATGATGAAACTAAAGATACAAAAAGCTTAATGAGTTCACTTGTTTTTAAACTATATATAACGAAGAGTTTTTTTGTAATATATAAGAATGATGAACTTTATGTATATCAAGTTTTAAATCATAAATACAAAAATGATGAACTATTAGCATTTATAAATAAAAGCTTTAATATCACTATTTCAAAAAGCTATGAAATATCTGAATCTAGTTTAAACAAAATTATTGAAAATAAGCATAATCAAATAATAATCTCCTCTTTTTGCAATCTTAATAAAAAAAGTAATAAAAGTTTTCTTTTATATCTTTTATATTTAGTTGTTTGTGTCTTTTTTATATTAATATACAAAAATTATGAAAGTAATATACTAAAAGATAAGAGATTAGAGAAAATAAATACTCATAAAGAAGAGTATTTAAAAATATCTAAAATGCTAAAGTTTAAACCTTTTAAAAATGAATATATAAAACTTGTAAATACAGCAGATAAATATAAGTTAAAGATTCTTTCCTTTGATTATAATCCAAAGATAATGAAAATAAAATTTAGTTCTAAGAACAAAGAAAATATATACTCTTTTTTAAATGAGTATAAAAATAGTGTAGTAGGTAATAGTATTGTAAGATTGGCTTCAAAAAATATTTTTATAAGTACAGTAAATGTTAAGCCAAATTGAAAATAGCTTTTTAAAAAGTGAAATAAAAGTAAAAATTCAACTTTTTATTTTACCTCTTTTATGTATCTATTTTTATTTCTATTTTTTTGATTATAAAAAAGACTCTTTAGTTTTTAAAAGTACTAATCTAAATAGTTTAATAAGTAAAAAGTTTACAGGTTCTTATTTAGAACTAAATAAAGATATAGAAACCTTTTGTTTATCAAAAAAGATAAATATAAATGCAATTGATTATAATAAAAATAATCTGTTAATAAAAGGAAGAACTTCCCTAAATAAAATAAATAAACTAATTGTAAAAATAGAATATATTAATAACTTTTCTAAAATCACTTCTTTAAATCTTGAAAAAACAGCAAAGCATAATCTATATAACTTTGAAATAAATAGTGAGTTTAAAAAGTATTATATAAAAGAAAAAATCCAAAAAGTAGAAGAAAAACTAAAAGTAGCAAAACAAAACTTAGACAATTTTCATCTAAAAGCTATTATTTCAAATCATATTTTATTAAATAATAAATGGTATACAAAGAATGATTTCATAGGCAAATATAAAGTTCTTAAAATAGAAAAAAACCTTGTAGTTTTAAATTATAAACAGAAGAATATAAAAATAAGGCTTAATAAAAATGAATAGTATACATGTAGATTATGATTTGTTTTCTCTTTATGAAAAAGAGTATTTTTTTAAAAATAAAATTGTTCCAATTAAAGAAGATGATATCTCTTTAGATTTATTAGTTTGTAAAGATTCAAACTTAAATAGTGTAAATAATGATTTTACAAAAGTATTAAAATTCACGCAAGTTGATACAAATGAATTACTTTTTTATTTGAGTTTTCTAGATATAAAAATAGAGTTGTTTAATATAGCCAAATCTATAGTTTTTGAAGAAAAAGATGAAGAGAAATCTGTAGAAAACTTTTTGTATAAACTAATAAGTTTTTCAATTCTTACAAGAACTAGTGATATTCATATTGAACAATATAATAGTCAAGTTTTATTTAGATTTAGAGTTGATGGAAAATTAAAGACGTTTTTTTCTTTTTCTAATAAGTTACTAAAAATTCTTTCTTCATATATAAAGCTTATTTCAAATATAGATATCACGCAGACGCGAATTCCACAAGATTCGAGATTCTCAGTTTTAATAAATAGCGAAACTTATGATTTTAGAGTTTCAACAATGCCAACAATTGAGTCTGAATCTATAGTAATTAGAATATTAGATAAAAAGAATATAAACAAAAGTATTGAAGATTTGGGTTTATCTTTAGATATATATACAATTTTAAAAAAAGCCTTAACTTTAACTCAAGGTTTGATTTTAGTTACAGGACCAACAGGTGCTGGAAAAACGACAACTTTATACTCTATTTTAAAGGAGTTAAATTCAAGTGAAAAGAAGATTGTTACAGTTGAAGATCCAGTTGAATATAAAATAGATTCAATTTCACAAATTGCTGTAAACAATAAAATAGGTTTGAGTTTTGAAGTAATTTTAAGAAATATTTTAAGACAAGACCCTGATATCATATTTATAGGTGAAATTAGAGATAAACTCTCTTTAGATATTGCACTTCAAGCATCACTTACAGGACATTTAGTTCTTGCTAGCATTCACTCAAATAATAGTGTTGAGACTATTTCTAGGCTTATGGATTTAGATGCTGATCCTTTTTTAATCTCCTCAAGTTTAAAATTGATTCTTTCTCAAAGACTTATTTTAAATTATTGTAAGTTTTGTGAAGCAAAGGGATGTGAAAAGTGTAACTATACAAAATATTATGATAGATCATGTATAGCAGAAGCTATGAATATAGATGAAAAAATATCTTCTATGATATTTAAAAAAGAAGATATTAATGAAGTTAAAAAATATTTAAAAAGTACTAATTTTAAGACAATACTTGATGATGGGAAAGAGAAAGTAGCTTTAAAAGTTACATCTATTAAAGAAGTTTTAAAAGTAGTAAACTTCTAATGAAAAAATATAAAATAAAGTTCCAAAGCAATAATGGAACTAAAACTATTTTACTTGAAACAAATGATATTTCAAAAGAGAATTTACCTTCAAATATTACAAATATAAAAGAAATTAAAAAGTTTGATACCACAAGTTTATTTCAACAAAAGAAAGTTATAAAAGAGAAAGTTTTAATTAATATTTTTTATGAACTAAACTTAATGCTAGAATCAAATGTTACACTAAGTGATGCTTTAAATATCTTGATTAAAAATAGAAAAAATAAAATAGTTTTAGAGTTTTTAGAAACTTTAAAATATGCATTTTCTACTTCAAAAAAAGTATCAGAAGAATTAGCTATATTTAAAATTAATTATCTTGTAGGTTCTTTTTTAGATATTTCTCAAGATTCTGGAAATATTGTTGCAAATGTAAAAGCTTTATCTGAACTATTAATTGAATCTTATGAAATAAAAAAGAGTTTTATAAAATCAATAAGCTATCCTATAATACTATTTATTAGTTTTTTTCTTTCTCTTATTTCAATTTTTTACTTTGTAATACCAAAGTTTAAAACTATTTTTGAACAAACAGATGCAGAACTTCCACTTGCAACAAAAATCCTTTTGAATGTACAATATTTATTTGAAAATTATTTAGTAATAATTCTAATTTTTTTACTATTATTATTTTCTTGTTTTATATTTTTTTATAAAAAAGATGAAAAATTCCAATACTTTATTCATAAAGTTTCTATCAATAATATATATTTGATTAGAGATATTTATTTAAATATGCAGCTTTATAAGCTGTTTTTATTCTTAGATATAATGCTTAAATCTAAATATGAATTTCATAAGTCACTAGTCTGTTCAAAAGTTTTAATTAAAAATAAATACCTTTTAGATAAAATGTCAATTATTGATAATTTACTACAAAATGGTAAGGGTATTAGTTCTTCTTTTTCACAAGCAAAAATATTTGATGATATTACATTAAATCTGATTAATACAGGTGAGGTATCAAATTCATTAGATGTAACAGTTAGTGAAATAAAGAAAATATATAAAAATAGATTTAATGATAAAATTAATTTATTAACAGCCTTAATAGAGCCATTTTTTTTAATTGGTATTATGAGTTTAATTCTTTGGATTGTACTTGCTGTATTTATGCCAATTTGGGATATGGGAAATATCATAAAAGTTTAAAGGAAATACTTAATGGATAAGAATGTAGAGTTTGAAAATTCTATTAAAAAGATGCTTGAGCATGTAGGTGAAGACTCAAATAGAGAAGGTTTAGTTGATACTCCAAGTCGTGTAAGAAAAGCATTTGAGTTTATGTGTAGTGGTTATAATCAAGACCCTAAAGAGATTTTACAGAAAGCATTATTTACTTCAACTAATGATGAGATGGTTGTAGTAAAAGATATAGAATTTTATTCACAATGTGAACATCATATGCTACCAATAATTGGTAAAGTTCATGTTGCATATATTCCAAATGGAAAAGTAGTTGGACTTTCTAAAATACCTAGAGTAATTGATGTATTTGCAAGACGTTTACAAATTCAAGAGCAATTAACAGAGCAAATATGTGATGCGTTAAATGAGCATTTACAACCAAAAGGTGTTGCTGTTATGATTGATGCAAGACATATGTGTATGGAAATGAGAGGGGTTCAAAAAATTTGTTCAACTACAGTGACTTCAGCACTTAGAGGTTTATTTAAATCAAACAAAAAAACTAAAGATGAATTTTTATCAATAGTTTCTTCTTCTTTACATAAATAAAAACTAAGGTTTATTCTTAGTTTTTATCTTTTTTTATAAAAGTATAACTTTTGCAAGCATTAAAAAACTAAAGAACCCTACAATATCAGTTACTGTTGTTAATAATACAGTGCTTCCAATTGCAGGATCTATATCAAACTTTTTAAGTAGTAATGGAATAGATGCTCCAAAGAAACCAGCAGCAAATAAATTTAGAATCATTGATAAGCCAATTACAAGACCTAAAAGCTTTTCATCAAACCAAAGCCATGCTATTACTCCCATAATTACAGCAAATAAGAAGCCATTAAATAATGAGACTATAACTTCTTTCTTAACTGCATCCTTAGAGTGTTCTAACTCAATATCTCCAAGTGCAAGCTGTCTAACCATTACTGCTAGCGTTTGAGTTCCTGCATTTCCACCCATTGAAGCTACAATTGGCATTAAAATTGCAAGTGCAACATAAGCTTGAATAGTTTCATCAAAAATTCCAATAACTAAAGAAGCAAGTATTGCAGTTCCTAAATTTAAAAATAACCACATTGCTCTTTTTTTTGCAGTTGCAAATAGATTATCTTCATGCTCAAAGTCATCATTAACCCCAGCTAATTGATACATCTGTTCTGTTGCATTCTCTTCAATTACATCTAAAATATCATCAGATGTAATTCTTCCCATAAGCATATCTTGATAGCCTACAACTGCTACAACATTTAAATCATATTTTTCAAACTTCTTTGCTACATCATCAATATCATCTTTATCTTGAACAACAAAAGGTTCAAATCTATTTTTTTCATATTCATTTAAAACTTCTTGATAAGTTTTTTTAAAATCAATAATAATTAAATCTTCTAATAAAATAGAAGCAATTAATTTTTTATCATCATTTACAATAAAAACTTGATGAATATTTTCTAATTCATGAGATGCTTTACCTTCAGTTAATCTATCAAGCGATTGTTTAATTGTTTCTTTTAAGTTTGCTGAAAAGAGCTCAGTTTGCATATATGAACCAGCTTGGTCTTCTTCATACGTTTTAAGCCAATCAATCTCTTTTTGATCTTCAACTTCTAAACCATCATAAACTTCTTTTGCTTTTAATTCATCATGTTCTTCAAGTTCTTGAATTATATCTGTTTGATCATCTGATTCTAGTTCATCAACGGCATGAGTTAATTGTTTAATAGTAAGTTCTGAATAGGCATCTTCTCTTAGGTTTTCAGGAAGTTCAAGTAAGACTTCACCTAAAATATCATCAGGTAATTTTTTAAGTACAGTGAAGAAATCTTCTTCACTTTTTTTTTCTATTTTTTTAAGGCTATTTGCAATATCACTTGGATGTAAATTCTCAAGTTCTTCTAAAAGTTTATTAGGTTCTTTTATAATTTCATCTTGAGGCATGTGATATGTTCCTTATAATTTTTTTACTTCACTTTTATATGTAAGTCTATCTAATTTTGTAGCTTGTGTTCTATTTTCACTTTTCATTTCATTTTCAAATGTTTTTATAATACTTTTTGAATTAGCTAAAAAAGTTGCTTTATGCTTTCCTGCTAATCCTGAAGTTTTTGGACGTCTAATAACTTTTAATGGATCTACTGCTTTTCCATTTTTATAAAGTCCTAAGTGTAAATGTGGACCTGAGCTAAGTCCTGTACTTCCAACATAACCAATATGTTGACCTTTTTTAACTCTAGCACCTCTTTTTAGACCTTTTCTAAAACCATTTTGGTGAGCATATAATGTTTTATAGCCATTTTGGTGATTTATGATAATTGTATTACCATAACCACCTCTACGACCTTTAAATTCAACTCTTCCATCACCTGCTGCATAAATTTTTCTTCCTCTTGGAGCTGCGAAATCTGTTCCTAGGTGTGCTCTATATCTTTTTAATACAGGATGCCATCTTTTTTTTGTAAATTTACTTGAAATTCTTTTATAAGTAAGTGGTATTTTAAAGAAAAAAGTTTTTGAAAAACCTTTTCCTTTTTCATCATAATATTTATCATCTTTACTATTTTTAATTCTATAATATTCTTTTCCTGCAATTTCAACCATTGCAGCACTTAATTCAGGTAATCCATGTGGACGACCAAGTAAGCTCTTCTTTGTATATTTTAATGCAATAAAATCGCCTTTTTGCATTTTTCTGAAATCAACTACGCCTTTGAACAATGATTTTAATTGAATTGCTAAAGTCACATCCCCTGTTGCTTTTTGTATATCATGTGAAACAGAAACGGTAATAGGAATTGCAATTGCTTCAGTATACTCTTGATAATTTATAGGTAGTGTCTGAAATTTAACTGTTCCATCACTATCTTTATACATATGAATTTGTATATCTTCTGATACTGGAATTAAAACTTGATTAAAATCTCCATTATCTTCTGTATAAAGAAAAAATCTTTTATCTGCAACAATTTCTGAACATAGTTCTTTATCTTCTTTTTCAAGATCGAAATATAATTTTTGAGGAATAGAATACTTTTCTAAAAATGTTAGAAAGCTCATACCTTTAGGCCATGGGAGTTCTTGTACTTCTGCTGAATGCAAAAGATTTAAAAATATAATAATACTTAGGATGATTTTTTTCACTGTTAAATTCACTTTTTATTAAAAAATTAGAACAACTATTATACAATTGCGCAACTTAAAAAATAATATGGAGAGGCAATTGAATAAAATCATAATTTTATTAGCCATGGTCATAAATATATTTGCAAATGATTTAGTAGATTTATATAGACTTCAAGGACTTAATGCAGTAGAGAAAAAACTTGAAGAGAGTTTAAAAGATAAAGAGTATTGGAATAATTACTTAGAAAATAAGAATGTTGATTTAGGATATTATGAAACAAAAAAATTTGTAATATTAACTCATAAAATGAAATCAGAATTAGCTTTATATGAAATCAATAATAATCAAACAAATCTTATTGCACGAAATAGTGTAATTGTTGGTGAAAAAGAGGGTGATAAATATTTAGAGGGTGATAAAAAAACTCCTGAGGGTGTTTATGAGTTAACAGGAAAAAAGACAGAACTTGATCAGTTTTATGGACCTTTTGCATTAGTAACTTCTTATCCTAATACATTTGATAAGGCTTTAGATAAAAAAGGTCATGGAATTTGGATTCATGGTATGCCTTTAGAAAATGAAGAGCGAGAAAAATATACAAGAGGATGTATTGCTTTAGATAATCCAGAATTAGAAAAGCTTGAAGAAAAAATAGATTTAGAGAATGCAATTTTATTAACAAGTAATGATGAGTTTGAAAAAGCAAAAAAAGAAGAGATATCTTTAATTCTTTCTTCTATTTTTGAATGGAAAGATTCTTGGAAGAAATCAGATATCAAGAAGTATTTAACATATTATTCAAATGATTTTAAAAAATCTGATGGAAGCAATTTTGAAAAGTTTTCTAAATATAAAAAAAGAATATTTAGAAAAAAAGAGAGAAAAAGAATACATTTTTCAAATATTAATATAACACCTTATCCAAACTCACTAAATAAAAGAATGTTTAAAGTTATAATGGATCAAAAATATAAGAGTCCAGCAGTAGATTTTAAAGGTAAAAAAGAACTATTTTTAGAAATAGCTAATAATGAAGTTAAAATTTTAACTGAAGATTAAAAGTAAATTTAACTCTTTTTTAGATATAATCGCCTTAACTATAACAACCATATTTAAGGCTAAAGATGCAAAAAAAAGACATGAACTTAGAAGAGTTAGCACTTGCTCACTCTTTAACACTTGAAGAATTAGATAATATTAAAGAAATTTTAGGAAGAGAACCAAACTATGTAGAAATTGGTATCTTCTCTGCTATGTGGAGCGAGCACTGTTCGTACAAATCAAGTAAAAAATACTTAAATGGTTTCCCTACAAAAGCTCCTTGGGTAATCCAAGGTCCAGGTGAAAATGCTGGTGTTATTGACATTGGTGATGGATATGCTGCTGTATTTAAAATGGAATCTCATAACCACCCTTCATTTATTGAACCTTACCAAGGTGCTGCTACTGGTGTTGGTGGAATCTTAAGAGATGTATTTACAATGGGTGCAAGACCAATTGCAAATATGAATTCAATTAGATTTGCTGGTATTGAAGGTAATAGTGAAACTGCTCAAAAGCATAGATTCCTTTTACGAGGTGTTGTTGCAGGTATTGGTGGATACGGTAACTGTATGGGTGTTCCTACTATTGGTGGAGAAACTACTTTTGAAGAGTGTTATGCTGGAAATAATCTTGTAAATGCATTTACACTTGGACTTGCTAAGTCTGATGAGATTTTCTTAGGACTTGCTGAGGGTGTTGGAAATCCAGTAATGTATGTTGGTTCTAAAACAGGACGAGATGGATTAGGTGGTGCTGTTATGTCATCTGCTTCATTTACAGAAGATAATGAATCAAAAAGACCAACTGTTCAAGTTGGAGATCCTTTTACTGAAAAATTACTTTTAGAAGCTTGTTTAGAATTATTTAAAGAAGATGCAATTATTGGTATTCAAGATATGGGTGCTGCTGGACTTACATCATCTTCATTTGAAATGGCAGGAAGAAGTGAATCTGGAATGATTATGCACTTAGATAAAGTTCCTGCACGTGAAGAGGGAATGACTCCTTATGACTTTATGCTTTCAGAGTCTCAAGAAAGAATGCTTATTTGTGCTAAAAAAGGACATGAGCAAAAAATTATTGATATTTTTGAAAAATGGGAATTAGATGTAGCTGTTATTGGTGAAGTAACTGATACTGGAAATATGGAATTATTCTGGCATGGTGAAAAATGTGCTGAAGTTCCTGTTCAACCAGTATCAGAGCAAGCTCCTATTTTAGATAGACCAGTTGCAAAACCTACATATTTAGATGGTTTAGAAGATATTATCTTAGATAAAGAAATTTCAAACCAATCAGCATTTGATGATTTATTCTCTGATATGGAAGTAGTTGACAAGTCTTGGGTTTACTCTCAATATGACTCAATGGTACAAACAAATACAATTAAAGGACCAGGTTCGCTAGATGGTTCTTCAATTAGAATTAAAGAGACAGGAAAAGCTTTATCTATGTCTGCTGATTGTAACACAAGACTTTGTTATATTAATCCAGAACTAGGAGCTGCCGCAGCTGTTATGGAATCAGGAAGAAATGTAGCAATGAGTGGTGCAAGACCAAAAGCAATTACTGATTGTTTAAACTTTGGTAATCCAGAGAATCCAGAAGTAATGTGGCAATTTGCACAATCATGTGAGGGAATTAAAACTGCTTGTAAAGAGTTAGATACTCCTGTAATTGGTGGAAATGTTTCTTTATATAATGAAACAAATGGTGTTGGTGTTTTCCCAACTCCTTCAATTGCAATGGTTGGTATTAATGATGATGCAAATAAAGTTTTACCATCATGCGTTCAAAAAGAGGGGAATGTATTATATATTTTAGGAGACACTCAAAGTGAATTTGGTGGATCTTTATATATGAAAAAAATGTATTCTGTAGTTGCAGGTTCTCATCCTGAAGTAAATTATTCTAATGAATTAAAACTATGGGATACAGTAATTGAAGCAAATAAATCTTCATTATTAGAAGCTGCTAAAGATGTTAATGTTGGTGGTATTGCAATAGCATTAGCAAAAATGGCAGTTGTTGGTAAGATTGGAGTTGAAGCTGGTATTTCATTAAATGAATCTAGAGATATCTTCTCTGAATCATTAAGTAGAGCAATTGTAGAAGTTAAACCTGAAAATTGTGCTGCTTTTGAAAAGTTAGCTGATAGTAAAGATATTCATTGTTCTAAATTAGGTTTAGTACAAGGTGATAAAATTTCTATTAATGATATTTATAAAGAGTTAGATGCTGCATCTGATGTTTACTTTAATAAATTCAAAAGTGTTATTGAACAAGATTTATAAAAATCTTTAGAAGTAGTAGATAAAATCTACTGCTTCCTTTTTACTATCTTCCTATTTCTAGAATTCGTTTACTTACTTCTTTAAAATCTATTATTTCTAATCCAGCTTGAATTGAATCTTTTTTCTCATGTGCTCCAAAACCATAAGCCATTGGTGTTACATTCATAGTATCATAAAATGCGGTTCTTGCATCTATCCATTTTGCAGTGTTAAAGTCATTTATCCAAATTATTGCATCATCTTTCCATTTAATATCTTGGTCTTTAAACCATAAAATAGTACAACCAATATCATCAAATACATATTTCTCTCCATCTTTTGGATTAATAACTTGTACTGTTTGATTTCTATCGCTTACAACCATAATACATCTTTTACACATATCTCTATCCCAGTGAATATCATGTGCACCTGTTTTAACTTTTTTTTCACAAGCTGTGAATAAAAAGCTAAGTGATATAATTAATAATAAAGAAGTTAATTTTTTATACATATAAAATCCTATACTAACTCATCAGAGACAATTTTCCCTAAATCCATATATATTTGCCTATTAACTATTTCTTTTACTTCATCAAGTCTATGTGTAACAAATAAAAGAATTTTATCATCTTCATTTTGTTTTAAAAGTCTATAGAAATCATCACGTGCAACAGGATCTAGATTTGCTGTTGGTTCATCATATATTATGATATCACTTTTTTTAGCAAGTGAAATAGCAATAAGCATTTTTTGTTTCATTCCACCAGAGAGTTTAAAAAAAGATTTATTTAAATTTGCTTTTAAATCAAGTTTCATCTCATTTGCATAATGCATTATAAGCTCACTATCTACATTTGAACTAGCTTCAATATATTGAATAAGCTCGTCTAAATTTAATTTAATAGGAGGTGGAAGTTGTGGTACAAAAGAGATACTATCTAATACTTCAACTCTTTGTTTAATTGGGTCTTTCCCATTTATTAATACATTTCCAGAATTTGGATGATAGTATCCTAAGATAGACCTAATTAAAGTAGTCTTTCCAGCACCATTTGGTCCCATTAAAGCTATATAATTGTTTTTTTCAAACTGCACACTTACATTATCTAAAGAAACATGTGAGCCGAATTTTTTTGTTAAATTTGAAACCTGTATCATTTTATACTAAACCTTTTAATCTAAAGTCAAATTTTAATGCATCAGCATGGCATACATCAATACATCTACCACAAAGAGTACAATCTGCACCTGTTACATACTGAGTTTTTATCCCTTTTTCTTCTCTTTGTTTATCATATTTTGCTTTTGTTAAATCTAATACTTGATTTTCAAAACATACATCATGACAAACCATACAATGGTCACAATTATCATTCCACTGAACTCTTAAAGCACTTACTTTTCCAATATACCCATAAGTTGTTCCAATTGGACAAAGGTATGTACACCAAGCTCGTCTTGAAAAGAATACTTCAAGTAAAAAGACGATTAAAACCCATCCAAGTGCTAAAGACCAACCATAAGCAATAAATCTACTTAATATTCCTACAACATTAAAAGTTTCAAAAACTAAATAGCCACTTGTAAATGCCATGATTATAAACATAAACCAAAATATATGTCTAACTCTATGATCAAATTTCCTCTCTTTTATTATCTTCTTAGTTACTAATGTATTATGAAGTTTTTCTCCAATCTCGCTAATAATTCCGTAAGGACAAACCCACGAACAATAACTCTTTCCTCCAACAAATAAATAAAATATTATAATTGTTGAAGTTCCAATTATTACATTTATTGGAAGATGATAAGTTGCTAAAAAAACTTGTATTGTTGTAAAAGGATCAATTAAATGAAAGCCCAATATTCTTGAACCATTAAGAGTTCCCTCTAGTGTTTGTATATCTATTGCAAATGATAAAAAGAAAAGTAAATGAATTGAAATAACTACAATCCATCTTTTCATTCTATATGAAAAGAATGATTTACCTTCTTTAGTTTTATCAAAAAATGTTGATAAAAAACTTGTATTTTTTATTGTCGCTCTTGTATTCCATTTATCCATAATATTTTCCTAAAGCTTTTTTGTCTTATTTTGCTAAGGCATCTTTTTTTGCTTGAAATTGACCAATCTCTTTTGCAAAGGCTTTTAATTGTTCTTCGCTTGTATTAATTAGTAAACCTTTCATAATAAGGTTCTCTTTTCTACCAGCTTTAAAGTCAATTAAATCTTTTAATAGTTTTTCTTCACTTTGCCCAATTAATTTTGGACCCATAAGTTTTTTACCATTTTGCATACCAGAACCATTTCCACCATGACAAGATGAACATTTACTTTTATATTCGTTACTTACTTTAAACGATGCTGTATTACCAGCTTTATCTCTTAATGCTCTTAACTTATCTTCTTCTATATTTTTTTCTTCAACTTTTGTAATTTGTGTTTTAGGTGTATCAATATATTTCATATCTTCAATAACTTTTCCTGCTTCTCCACCTTGGAAAGCACGTCCAGTTATAAAAGTTAATGCCATAAGTCCTAAAACTACGATTGTTGATACTAATGCAATTATATTTTTCATTATAACTCCTTAATCTCTTTATTAAATTCAAAAATTTCATTTGATATTTTTCTAATCTCTTCATCGCTCATTTGTTTTACTAATTCTGTCATTAAAACATTTGCTTTTGGATCTTCTTTAAATGTTTTTATTTTATTAAAAATAAAATCAGAATTTTTGTCTAATAATGAAGGACCAATTATTCCATTTGCATAATCATTATGACAAGCTGAACACTTAACAATAAAATCTTTACTAAGTTTTTTTACAAGCATTGAAATCTTAACTTTTTCATATGGACTTCTTATATGCATATTTGCATCAATAGCACTTCTTTGAGCAACTCTTATTTTTGCATCTTTATTAGCAGGTTCAGTATTTGGATCATATTGTGTTTTTACACCATTATAATTGAAGTAATAAGTCTCATTTTTATTGTTTTTAATATCTTTTTCTGCAACTTTTACTTCTTGTGCATTTTCATTTTTTTCAACTTCAATTACAAGTGCTTCTTGTTTAGCTACTACTTCAACTTTTTGTTTTACCTCAGTTTTCTCTTCTTTTTTATCTGAACATCCAATAATTGATATAATAATTGCTGTACTTAATATAATTTTTTTAATCATAATCTAATTCCTTCTTCATAATATTGTTTAAATGATAATTTAGGTTTTACAACAATTGCAGCTTGGTTTGCGGGACATAACTCTTCACAAACACCACAACCAATACATCCCTCATAAACTTCAGGTTTCATACCACCATTTCCATTAGAAACCATGGCAATTGCACCATTAGAGTTAGGAATTGGATACATATCTGCACAAATCGTACATTGTTTTTCTTCAAATGTATCTAGTTTTTCTAAAACATCTCTTTCTAATTGAGTAATATTTCTTTGATCATTTGTGAAATTATGAATTCTTTTACTATGTCCTTTAGGAACTAGTGTATTTGTCATTGCAAGACATTTATTTGGAAATTCTAATACAGCTATTCCCATTTTTATATCTTCAGGTTTTTCGCATGAGTGATCAAGTGCACCTGTTGGACAGGCTAACACACAAGGAACTGCAGAACAAGCATAACATCCACGCTCCCTTGCATCTATATAAGGAGTTCCTATTCCATGACCTTTTGCAAAGTCTGCAAGTTTTATAGAGTGGTATGGACAAACTTGTAAACATTGCCCACATTTAATACAAAGTGCAAGAAACTCTTTTTCATTAACTGCCCCTGGTGGTCTTAATTTCATTTGTGCTTTTAAAGCATGTGGACTAAGAGCAATTCCTCCTCCAAGTGCAACAGCAAGCATTCCTAAAGTTGAGAATTTTATAAAGTTTCTTCTGTCTTTTTTTATTTTTTCCATTATAAAGCCTTTACATCTTTAATTTTGGTTCTGTATCTTCTAAAAGAAATACAGGTTGTGAAAAAGGTGCTAATTTTGAAAGAAAATTAAGAAGTGAAATTACAGGTGAACCATAAAAGAATTTTACATCTTTATTGTACATCCATAATTGGTCAGCATATTGGAATACTTTATGCGAAGTATCTCCAATATTGTCACCATCTTTATCAAATCCTTCATAATTATCCCAGTAATTTCCAAGAATTTCATTCTCATTTGTTTTAGCACCTCTACTATCATTTACAATATCTTCAATATTTCCTAGAATTGTATTTTTTTTGATTACATTATTTTCACTAAGCGAATGAAAATGTAATGCTTCTGAGTTATATAAAATCTTATTGTTATTTATCCAGTTTTTTGTATCAGGTTCAAAAGGAGATCTATCTATATAAATTCCTTGTGCACAATAAATTATTGTATTATCCTCAAGTGTAAAGTTTGAAACATCTTTTAATCCAATACCCATTCCAGTTGCTCCTTGTGAGCTAGTAATAGTATTACCTGTTGCTATAGTATCTTTACTATACATAAAGAAAATTCCTACAGAATTTAATTTATAATTATTGTCTTTAACTATATTTTTACCTGCATACATAAAATGAAGTGAGTATCTATTTTGTTCCCCATAATTACTTAAAATTTGATTTCCATGTGAATACCAAACAACCATATCTCTTGATTTAATAAGTTTATTGTTTTTTACAATATTGTCATTTGAATACCAAAGTCTAAGTCCATCACCTCTAAGACCTAATTCTAAATCTTTTGAAGTAATATAGTTATTTGAAAAAAGTGAGTTATTTGTCATTGCAATATCAATTCCAAATAAAGAGTCTTTGATAATACAGTCTGATATTTCAGATTGTTTAGAGTTTGATATTTTAATAGCAGCATCTAAACTATCGTGCCTATTTCCACTTCCTACAATTGTAAGGTTTCTAAGAGTTACATAAGGACCTGTAATTGTAATTACAGTTCCAGTTTGTTCCCCATCAATAATAACACCATCTTCTTTTCCAATAATAGTTATTGGTTTATCTATTTTTATAGAACCTTTATAAACTCCTTTTGGAAGTTTTAGTATAGATCCACTTGGTGCTTTATCTATTGCATCTTGCAATAAGTTTGCAGATAAAACATTAAAAAAGATAAAAGAAAGTGTAAGGATTATTTTAAACATTTATGACCTTATTGTCCTGATTCTTTCATAGCTTTGTTTTTTGCTAATATTGCTAGAAGACTAAATAGTCCAATTGCTAATAAAGCATAAAAACCAATTGTTGGATAAGAGTGTGTTGTAAACTGTGCAATCTTTCCATCACCAAAAACTGTTGGCATAAAAGGTTTAATTTTAAAGGCACCCCAGTCATGTAAATTATGTCCAAACCAATATAACCAATAAGAGTAATCTGCTATAAATAATAGTGGTAATGATGCTGGTATTATCATAACTTTTGTTAATATTTTTTTATCATATATAATAAAAAATATCATAAATAGTGATAAACCTAATAGTGCATAAATACCAATTTCTCTTTCAAGTTGTCCACCTCTCCACATTGGATCCATTCCAACATAGTGGTTAATAGTATTCATCTCATGAACTTCACCTGAAAATCCATCAAAGTGAAAATACACAGGAATCCCTTCAGGAAATGCTTCTTTAGGATAGTTTGGAGCTTCTAATGAACAAGACCAAATTGGAAGTGATGCCACACCAATTTCTGAAGATGTTTCAATCATTTGCATTAAATCATTGTGTGCTTCTTTTGGTGTTGTTGTACTTTTGTATCTTCCTTGATTATAAAGATTCCAAACTGTAACAGCCATTGGTGAGATTTCATCTATCTTCTCATCATGTATTTTATTTAATGTCCCATGAAAACTAATCATTGGGAAAGTAAATGCCAGTGTCATAATAATTAATGCAAGTGATGCAAATATCTTTGCTTTGATAAAACTTGGATGCATTTGATTATCCTTTCTATTTTAAAGTACTAAGTTATAAGTTAAACTTATAACTAATAGCTTAATACTAATTATAAAGATAGCTTATCTAAAAGCTTAGATTTTAGTGTTGATACTTGTCAATAAAAAAAGGAAGAGTTTTACTTCTTCCTTTTTATTTTTTTAATTCATGATAATATTTATTTTAGAATAGGTTGGCGTTTTCGTCAATCCATTTTAAATATTCAATAATATCTTTTGTCTCTTTTTCACTCATATTTTGATCAGGCATTTTTAAGTTAAAGTAATCAATCATACCTTTAACATAAGCATCATCATACATAGTTTCTGGATGCATAATAAATTTACTTACCCATTTCTCACCATTTTCATGTCTTTGTAATACACCTGTTAAATCAGGACCTGATGAAACTTTTCCTATTACGTGACAACCATTACAACCACCCTCAGCAAATGCAGTAGCACCTCGTGCTGCAGCTGGACTTTGTTTAGTAGCAATTTTTGTAACTAATGTATCTTTTGCTCTAATTCCAACATCAGCTGTTTTAACCATTAATTGCCAAATCATACCTTCGTGAAGAATAGCTTTTTCAACATCACCACTTTTAAGTGCTTCATCAGCTTTTTTCTTTTCAGCTGGGATTTGTCCATATTGGTCAAAAGCATCAGTAACTAAGTTAGCAACTGTTTCATGTTTATCAAAACCATTAGCTTTTAAGAAAGCAACAACTGATTGAATAACAGAATCTGTAGCTGCATTAACTGCAACTGCTTTGTCATATTCAGCTTTTAACTCTTCAGGACTCATTGTTTTCATTTTCATTTTTGTAGCAGAAACATATTTCTTATTAGGATCTTTTACCATCATATATTCCATCATCTCTAGGTGAAGAGCTGAACAGAATTCTGTACAATAGTAAGGGAAAACACCCTCGATATCAGCAACAAATTCCATAGTAGTAGTTTCACCTGGTTCTAATGAAGCATGTTGATCAAATCCACCAATAGTAAATCCATGTGTTTCATCTTGAGCACGCTCTAAGTTTGTCATATGCATAGTTACTAAATCACCTTTATTAACTGTGATTCTTTCAGGATTAATATGAGATCTTACAAATGTAGCATAAATAGTTACATGATTTCCATCTCTTTCAATTCTTTCTTGACCAGCAAGTGTTTTACCAATATGTTGTTTACCAGTTTTAGAGTTTGTCCCCATTTTATATCTTACATGTGGGTGTAATTTTTCAGCTCTAATTGCAACTGCTTGATGTGGTTCACCTAAAGGTAAAGGCATATCAACAAGTAAATCCATTGTTTTACCAGAAATATCAATTAACTGGTGATTTTGTGGATGTAAAGGACCAACATTTTGGAATCTATCAATTGCTAATTTATTTAAAGCAATAATATAATCACCTTGAGGATCTGAAGTTTTACCTTCCATACCAGCTAAGTGACCAATGTTATAGTGAACATTCTCTTTATCTAAAACTTTTAAGTCTTTATAGTTCCATTTTACAACTTGTGAATCAACGTATAAAGAAGTATAAACTTCTCCATCTACATTTGAATATTGAGTATGTAAAGGCCCAAGTCCTAATTCAGCTTGACCATGTAAAGATTTTTTCATATCTAAAATTGGAATACCGTATGGATCTTTTCCAATAAATTCTTTATTATCAATTTGTTTTTTTATTTTTTCAAAAGAGTAAACAGATGCATGAGTATCTAATTTACCACAAACAATCATATATTTTCCATCAGGAGAAACATCAACACCATGAGGTGATTTTGGTTCAGGAATTAAGAATAAAGCGTTATTTTTAACAGCAACTTCCATTGGAATAATAGGGTGACCATTTACAATTTTTACATTCTTTGGATCTTTTGCAACTTCTGCAAGTTTTTTCCAATTATATACATGTAAGAAGTCAGTATCATTTCTAGACATTCCTGCTTCATTTGGTGGATTACCAATTTCAATCCCACCTGTATACATCTCTGTATTAAATGAGTTTGTAAATCCCCAACCATAACTTGCACCTTTACCAGCATCTGATAAATCTTGATGATATGGAGGCATTTCTATTGTATAAGAATCTTTTGGCTTAATTCGACCAATTTTATGATCAAATTTCCACATTGTAACTCCACCTCTATAAGACTCTTTATAATCATCTATTGAGTGATAGTTATTATCATATGGTGCTGCATATTGAGATGCTTCAATAATATACTCTGAGTTTGGTGTGAAGAAAGCTCCACCATGATTTGATTTAAATACTGGGTTTGGAACAATTTGTTTAGTTTCAAAATCTTCTAAATCAAGAACAGCAATTCTTGGATTAGCTTTGTCATTAATTGCTAACCATTTACCATCATATTTACCATCAATCTCAGAAAGTGCAGGGTGATGTGTATCTCCCCAGTTTATCTCTTTTCCTCTTACATTACCTTGTCTTAAAATAGCTAATGAATCTTTATCATAACCATATCCTTGCCATGGCTCTGGTGTAAATACAGCAATATATTTTAATATTCTCATTGAAGGAACACCATAAACAATTACTTGTCCAGATTGTCCACCTGAAGAGAAAACAACATATTTATCTTTAACCCCTGTAGGATTATATGTTTTTGCAGCTCGAATTACATCAATTTCAGACAAACCTCTTTCTTTCATTACTTTTGATAATTCACCATCTGCTGCATGAATTGCAGTTACAGCTAGAGTAGTTCCTAAAAGTAAAGAAGAGATTTTACTAAGTACTGGTTTCATCTTAAAACTCCTTTCCTTGTGTATTAGTTTTTTTTAATAATGTATTTATTAAAAACAATCTCTAATTTTACTAGTAAGGAGTATGCATAAAAATGACATATATCAAGAAAGTGTTAATTTAGTGTTAAATCTAATTAACTTAAGAGTATTTTATAGAATTATTTTGTGTATAAAAGTTACACTGCCTAAATAAAGGGGATTTGAAGAGTTTCAAATTCCCTTTTATTTATTACATTCTGCCATTAAGTAATTTAATTAGTCCATTACTTACTTCTGAGAATCTAAATATTCTTTTTCCATTTTCATTGTTTTTAAAGTTTAATGCATCTTCTTTTGTCTCAAAAGAGGGTAAGTCATCACCTGCTGGTGAAATTTTACGAGAACCATAAACATAATATGCTTTTTTTGCATCAATAATTTTATGTGTTTTAAAATCAGTAACATAAATGTTTTCTAAATCATCAACAGTTTTAGCATCAAATGCTTTCCACTTAAAAGGAGTAAAATAAAATTCAAACATAGATTTTGGTGATGAAAAGTATGCAGACTTTTTATTTGAAAACTCAACTTTTGTAGCCCATGCAGGATTTTTATATACTTTAAGTTTTCGTAGTTCCGTTACAGTTTCTTTATTGAGGTCCATTATTTTTTTATCACTGTTTGCAGTAACTGAAACAGTAAATAGTGTACTTGTAATTATAAGTGTATTAAGTAATTTTTTTAGCATTTTTATGTGTTCCTTTTAAACTAAATCTTTTTTTGAAAATATTCTAAAGCCTAACATTGCAAAAACAATACCAAGTATTATAGGGTATATAATTGAGAATAAAACAAATGTTGATTGCTTAAATGTATCTAATATATAAAAAGCAACAGGTCCCATAACAGTAAGTTCTGGATCAAAAAGTGAAATTGCTGCAACTCTAAATATTTCCATAGGATTTGCTAGTGCAATTGCTATTATCATTGATTCTTCAAATCTATTTTGCATCATTAAAGATATTAAAGCAATATCAATAAAAGCTAATAAAAATATCCAGATAAAAAATGAAATACCAAGAGCTACTTCACTTGATTTTACAAATGATGAGATAAAAAATGCTATTCCTAAAAATGCTGAACAAAGAGCAAATAACAATCCTGTATATAAAAAGAATATTTCCCAAGGAATTGAAGCACCTATTAACGCACCGTAAATAATAGCAATAAGCATAGCAAAGAATACTGGCAAAAATACAGTTATAAATCTACCTAAAATCTTTCCCCAATAATATTGTTTTAAAGATATTGGAAAAGATAACATATATTCTAAAATATGATTATCTCTATCTCCTGAAATGGAACGAACAGTAGTAATAAGTATAAATATTGGTAGTATTACAATCGTAACTTGTATATACATAAGTAATAATCTACTTAATCCCGAAAACCCCATAACTTGAGATTGCGTAACTCCTGCAATAAAAAATAGTGCAATCATTCCACCAAAAACAAGTGAATAAACAACAAACCATTTAGCTCGTAAGGACTCTTTTAAATCTAAATATGCAATTAGTGTTAAATTTTTCATAATGACCTTTTTTATTAAAATGAATTTTAACATAGAACATTATTTAATAATGTTGACATATATCAATAGTAATAGTTTATTGTAAAAGCTAGTACTAACTAATTATTTTATATAATCCCATCAATAAAGAATATCAAAGGGATAATGTATATGAGAGCATTAATTAGCGTAAGTGATAAAAGCGGTGTTGAAAACTTTGCAAAAGAGTTAGTTAGTTTAGGTTATGAGATCATTTCTACTGGTGGAACATACAAAAAGTTACAAGAAGCAGGAATTGCTGTAATTGAAGCGAATGAAGTTACAAAGTTTCCTGAGTGTTTTGAAGGAAGAGTTAAAACTTTAAATCCATATATTCATGGTGGAATTTTACACAGACGTGATAAGCAATCACACTTAGACCAAGCAAAAGAATTAGGTGTTGAGGGTATTGATTTAGTATGTGTAAATCTATATCCATTTAAAGCTGCTATTGAATCTACTGATGATTATGAAGTGATTATTGAAAACATTGATATTGGTGGTCCAGCAATGGTTAGATCAGCTGCTAAGAATCATGATTCTGTAATTATTGTAACAGATGTTGTTGATTATGATTTAGTTTTAAACAATCTTAAAAATGATACTAATACTTTTGAATTCAGACGTGATATGATGATTAAAGCATATGAGCATACTGCTGCATATGATTCAATGATTGCAAACTATATGAACAAAAGATTTAATAACGGTATGGGTGCTAAACAATTTATCACGGGTGTTAAAGTATTTGACACTAGATATGGTGAAAACCCACATCAAAAAGGTGCTTTATACGAATTTGATAATCACTTATCAAATAAATTTATCACGCTTAAAGGTGAAGCGTCATTTAACAATATGGGTGATATTAGTGGAGCTGCTAAAATTGCATCTGCTTTTGGTGATGATAATGCTGTTTGTATTGTAAAACATGGTAATCCATGTGGTTTTGCTATTAAAGATACATTATTAGAATCTTACGAGCAAGCATTAAGATGTGATCCAATTTCTGCTTTTGGTGGAGTTGTTGCTGTAAATGGTGTAGTTGATTTACCCTTAGCTATTAAAATGAATGAAATTTTCTTAGAAGTTGTATTTGCGGCTGACTTTACAAAAGAAGCTGAAGAGGAATTAAATAAGAAAAAAAGAATTAAATTATTCAAGCAAGGTACAGCAAAATTAGAAATGGCAAATGATGCATTTAACTTTAAAATTGTTGATGGTGGTTTTGTATACCAAGATGCAGATAAAGTTGAAGATGATGAGGTTAAAAACTCAGAGCTTAAATCTAACAGAGCTGCATCAGAACAAGAAGTAAAAGATATGGAAATTGCTTACAAAGTTGCATCTTTAACTAAATCAAACTGTGTTGTTTATGTAAAAGATTCTGCGATGGTTGCTGTTGGTATGGGGATGACTTCAAGAGTTGATGCTGCAAAAGCAGCTTTAAGAAAAGCAGAAGATTTAGGTATTGATGTATCAGGTTCTGTTTTAGCATCTGAAGCATTCTTCCCCTTTAGAGACTCAATTGATGCTGCACAAGAAGCTGGTGTTAAGTGTGTAATTGAACCAGGTGGAAGTATTAGAGATGATGAGATTATTGAAGCTGCTAATGAGTTTGGTATGGCATTATACTTCTCAGGAAAAAGACATTTTTTACACTAAAACTATCTAATTTAAAAGATAATTTATAGTTTTTCTATAAATTATCTTTTTATAAAAAATTATAAAATTAATACAAAAGTTTTAATTTAATATAATCAAATAAATGATAAAGTATTATATTTGATATAATTATTATTTTAAAAGGACCTCTTTGTTTTCTGCGCATCTTAAATCTTTATTTTTTATTCTAATATTTTTTTCATCTTCTTTATATTCAAAAGAGCTAAAGCCTGTAACTATTCAATTATCTTGGTTTGATCAATTTCAATTTGCTGGATATTATATAGCAAAAGAAAAAGGTTTATATGAAGCATATGGTTTAGATGTAACTATAAAACCTTTTGAATTTGGAATTGATATTCCAAAAGAAGTAAGTCTTGGAAATTTAGACTTTGCAGTTGGAAGAGAAACACTTCTTCTTCAAAGAACAAAAGAACAAAAAATTGTTGCGCTTTATGCTTTATTTCAAGCTACACCTTTAGTTTTATTAACAACAAAAGAATCAGGAATTAGTAAAATAAATGACTTTATAGGTAAAACTATAATGACTACAATTGATGATGCTAGTGAAGTCTCTTTAAAATCAATGATAAGCTCACATAATATAAAAACAAAAGATTTAAAATTTATAAAACATACACATAATATTAATGATTTACTTGATAAAAAAACAGATGTAATCTCTGCATATTTATCAAAATCACCATTTAAATTACAGCAAAAAGGTGTTGAATATAATGTTTTTGACCCTAAGATGTATGGCTTTGATATGTATAGTGATTTCTTATTTACTAGTGAAAAATTAATAAATAGTGATATTAAAACAGTTGATGCATTTAAAAAAGCTTCTTTAGAAGGTTGGGAATATGCTTATTCAAATATTGAAGAAACAGCTGCTTTAATCATTGAAAAATATAATAGTTCAAAATTATCAAAAGAAGCTCTTATTTATGAAGCAAATGAGTTAAAAGAACTATCATATTTTAAAACAAGTAAATTAGGTGAAATAAAAAAAGATAAAATGCAAAGAATCTATGATTTATATAATGTTATGGGTTTAACAAGTGAAAAGGTTAATATTGATGATTTTATCTACTATGACAGAAAAATAGAAAATTTAAAATTCACAAAAAAAGAAAAAGAGTATTTAAAAAATAAAAAAGAGATAAAAGTTTGTATTGTTAATAATTACATGCCTTTTAGTGATATTAAAGATGGTAAATTTGTTGGAGCAATTGCAGACTTTATTAATATGGTTGAAAAAAAATTAGCTGTAGCAATTTTTCCTGTTGAAACAGACTCTTTTTCTCAGAGTTTACAATATATAAAAGAAAAAAAATGTAATTTGATTCCATCTTTATCACATAGTAATGAAAGAGAAAAACTTTTAAACTTTACACAAGCTTACAATGAAATGAATTATGTAATTGTTACTCAAAATGATGTTCCTTTTATCTCTAATATGAAAGAAATAAAAAACAAAAAAATTGCAGTTACACAAGGTCACACAATTTCAAGCATACTAAAAAATAGGTATAGAAATATTGATTTTGTAGAAGTTAAAAATTTAGATGAAGGACTTTTAAAAGTTAAGAATAAAGAAGTTTTTGCTTTTATAGGAACAAATGCTACTGTTTGGTTTAAATTACAAAGTGAATTTATTAATGACTTAAAAATATCTGGTAAGATTGACGAAGTCACAAGTGTTCATATGGGAATAGAAAAAGAAGATGTCAATTTATTAAATATTTTAAATAAGGTAGTTATAAATATTGATGAAGACATAAAACAAAATATTTTAAATAAATGGCTATTTATACAACATAAAAAAGAGTTTGACTATACAATTTTATGGAAAATTTTATTAGTTGTTCTTGTTCTTTTATTAGGAGTTTTATATAGACAAAAACTTTTAAAGAAAATGAATAAGTCACTAAGTTTAAAAGTAGAAGAGAAAACAAAAGAATTAATAGAGATTAATGAAGGATTAGAAAATAGAATAAAAGTAGCTGTTGATGAAAATCTAAAAAAAGATAGAATAATGTCTCAGCAATCTAAAATGGCAGCTATTGGTGAAATGATGGAAAATATTGCACACCAATGGAGACAACCTTTATCTTTAATTACTACAGGTTCTAGTGGTTTGAAAATCAAAAAAGAACTAGGTATTTTAGAAGACAAGTTTTTAATAGATACTTTAGATTCAATTATTGCATCAGCAACTAATCTATCAACTACAATTGATGATTTTAGAGACTTCTTTAAGCCAACAAGAGAGCAAAGTAAATTTTCTTTATCTGAGTGTTGTAATAAAACTTTAGACCTATTACATTCAAAATTAAAAAATAAAAATATTAGAGTTATTAAGAATATTGAGAGTATTGAAATTGAAGCATATGAGAGCGAGTTAATTCAAGTAATAATGAGTGTATTAAATAACTCTAGAGATGCATTTAATACTGTAAAAAATCAAGAACGATTAATCTTTATTGATGTTTCAATTGATGAAAAAGATATTATAATTAAAATCAAAGATAATGCCGGTGGAGTTAAAAAAGAGCTTTTAGAAAAAATATATGAGCCATATTTTACAACAAAACATAGATCTAATGGAACAGGAATAGGTCTTTATATGTGTGAAAAAATTATTACAAAACATATGAATGGTAAAATAGAGTCAATAAATAAAAAATATATTTATGATGATATTGAATATAAAGGTTTAGAAACAACAATTACTTTATATCCTGAAAATTAAAAGTTTTGTAAAACCAATTTTAGATATAATTATGTATATTTAAATACATAGGAATATCTTTGAATTGGATTGAATTAGATAGACAACACGTTTGGCACCCATACAACTCTTTACCTTCAAAAAGTGATTTATTAAGTGTTAAAAGTACAGATAAAACATCAATATTTTTAGAAGACGGTAGAGAATTAATTGATGGTATGAGTTCTTGGTGGAGTTGTATTCATGGGTATAATCATCCAAGATTGATTAAAGCAATTAAAGACCAAGCTGATATTATGCCACATATTATGTTTGGTGGAATTGCACATGAAAAAGCTTCTATTTTAGCCTCAAAGCTTGCAAAATTAACAGGTTTAAATAGTGTGTTTTTGTGTGATTCAGGCTCTGTTTCAGTTGAAGTTGCTTTAAAAACAGCAATTCAATATCAAGAAGCAAAAGGTTTAAAAAAATATAAATTTATCTCTTTAGAGCATGCTTACCATGGTGATACACTTGCAGCCATGAGTGTATGTGATCCTAATAATTCTATGCATAGTATTTATGGTTCTTATTTGCCAAAGCATATTTTTACACAAGCTCCTGAATTAGGATTTACTGCTGATTGTTCTTCTTCAATAAAAGCCTTAGAAGATACATTTTTAAAACATGAAAAAGAAGTTGCTGGATTTATTTTAGAGCCTGTTGTTCAAGGTGCTGGAGGTATGAGGATTTATAACCCAGAGTTTTTAAGAAAAGCTAGAGAACTTTGTAGTAAATATGATATTTTATTAATTGCAGATGAAATTGCAACTGGTTTTGGACATACAGGTAAAATGTTTGCATGTGATTGGGCTGATATAAAACCTGATATTATGACACTTGGAAAAGGTTTAACTGGTGGTTATATGACAATGGCTGCTATGATTACATCAAAAGAAGTCTCAGATACTATATCTAATTCAAATCTTGGAATTTTAATGCATGGACCAACTTTCATGGGCAATCCTTTAGCTTGTAGTGTTGCTATTGAGAGTTTAAATTTATTAGAAGAGGGGTCATGGCAAAAAAATGTTTTAAATATTGAAAAAATATTTAAAGAAGAATTATCTTATGCAAAAGAGTTAAATATAGTAAAAGATATAAGAAATATTGGAGCAATTGGTGTAATTGAGCTAAAAGATGAATCAAAAGCTCAAGAAATCCAAGACTATTGTGTTGAACATGGTGTTTGGATTAGACCTTTTGGTAAACTTATTTATTCAATTGTTGCATACACAATAAAAGATGAAGACTTACGAAGAATTATAAAAACAATGATTGACGCAATTAAATCAATAGAGACAAGATAATGAAAAAAGAAAATTTAAAAAAACTATCAAAAAATTTACCAGATATTCCAGGTGTATTAGGAAGAGGAAGGTTTTTTAACTCAGCTGTGTTAATACCTCTTATTAAAATAAAGGGTGAATATTTTCTTCTTTTTCAAAAAAGAGCTGCAACAATAAGACAAGGTGGAGATATTTGTTTTCCAGGTGGTGGTTTTGAAGAGGGAATTGATAAAGATTTTAAAGATACAGCTTTAAGAGAAACATATGAAGAATTAGGAATTAAAGCTGAAGATATAAAAATAATTGGACAACTTGATACGTATGTTGCTCCAATAGGTGCTATTATTGAGCCTTTTGTAGGAAAAATAAAAAAAAGTGTTTTAAAGACAATGGTTATTGATAAAGATGAAGTTGAAAAAACTCTTTTGATTCCTGTTTCATTTTTTAAAAATACAAAACCTCTTGAATATACTCTTGCACATGAAATACAACCTTATAGAATAAATGAAAAAGGTGAAAAAGAGATTTTATTTCCTGTCGAAGAATTAGATTTACCTGATATGTATAAAAAACCTTGGGGAAATAAAAGACATAAAATCTGGGTTTATAAATATGAAAATGAGATTATTTGGGGGATTACATCTGTTATTATTAATGATTTATTAGAAAAATATTAATATTTCATTTACTATTATTATAAACTACACAATAACTAAATATTGTTCTTCTATACTTCATAATAATTAAAAAACACAAAGGACATATTATGATTAATAAAATCAATAATTTCTCAGAAAAAATTCTTCAAAATTTCCAAAGTCTTTTCTTGCTACTTGCAAGATTAACAATTGCTTATGGCTTTTTAGATCCAGCTTTAAACAAATGGAACAGTATAAATGATACTGCTGCATGGTTTGAAAGCTTAGGAATACCTTTTCCTTTATTAAATGTATATATTTCTGCTTCAGTAGAATCTCTTGGAGTAGTTCTATTAACTCTTGGTTTATTTACAAGAGTAATTAGCTTACCTCTAATTGGTACAATGATAGTTGCAATTTTAACAGTACATATAGGAAACGGTTTTAGTTCAGGTGATAATGGTTTTGAAATTCCATTATATTTCTTACTATTCTTAGGAATTTTTGCTTCATTTGGAGCAGGAAAATTTTCACTAGACAATTATTTTTCTAAAAAATAAACTTATTTTTGAGTTTAACTCTTATTAATTATAACAATTTTGATAAAATAGTTAAAATATTAATAAAAGGGTTAAACTTGAAACTTCTAAATATATTACTTCTCTCGTCACTTGTTTTTACAGGTTGTTCTCAACATATTTCAAATGAAAAAGCCAAATCTTTACAAAAAGAAAATAAAGTTATTGAATGTAAAGTATTAAAAAATGAAAAAGAAAAACTAGCTTGTTATACAAAAAAAGCAAATAGTGGGGATATTCTGTCTCAAAAAGAATTAGCATACGATTATATAGAAAAAAAAGATTATAAAAATGCCTTACCTTGGTTAGAAAAGTTATCAAGTAAGAATGATATGGTTTCTACAAGAGAGCTTGCATATCTTTATGATCAAGGTTTTGCAGTAAAAAAAGATAAGAAAAAAGCTTTTGAATTATTTAGAAAAGCAGGACTTCAAGGAGATATGATAGCTCAAAATGAAGTTGGATATTATTATGAAAAAGGCTGGGCTGTTAAACAAAATTATAAAGAAGCATTGCAATGGTATATAAAAACAGCAAAAAATGAGAATATTTATGGTCTAGATAAAATGGGTTACTTTAATGCAAAAGGATATGGCGTAGAAAAAAACTATAAAGAATCTTTTAAATGGTTCAAAAAATCTGCATTAAAAGGTAGTAAATATGCTATGTCTTGGCTTGGTTATCAGTATGAAATGGGATATGGCTTAGATAAAAATTATGCAAAAGCAAAAGCTTTATATGAAAAATCAGGAAGTGATTACTCAAAGAGTAGACTTGAATTAATGAGAAAAAAAAGGTTAATAAAATAAATGAATAAAATATTAATAGACAATAAAGAGATATATCCATCAAAAGTTTTTTGTATTGGTAGAAATTATACAGAACATATAGCTGAGTTAAATAATGAAACTCCAGATGAAATGGTGTTTTTTATAAAACCAAATTCATCAATTTCTGATTCTTTAGTTTTTCCAAAAGGAAATGAGTCTTGTCATTATGAAGCTGAAATCTCTTTTGTAATCAATGACAATAAAATTACTGCAGTTGGCTTTGGTCTTGATTTAACATTAAGAGAAGTTCAATCTAAATTAAAAGCAAAAGGTTTACCATGGGAGAGAGCAAAGTCTTTTGATAAAGCATCAGTTTTTTCAGAGTTTAAATCTTTTGATGGTGATATAAATGAGCTTTCAATACAATTATTTATAAATGATGAATTAAAACAAGATGGAAATGTTTCAATGATGATAAATAAACCATATGAAATTATTAAAGAAGCAAATACTTTTTTAAGTTTTGAAAATGGTGATGTCTTAATGTCTGGAACTCCAAAAGGTGTAGGTGAATTTGTTGTTGGAGATAAATTTCTAGGAAAAATTTTATATAAAAATGAAGTATTAATTCAAAAAGAGTTTATAGTTTCATAAAAAGGCTAAATAATGGATTTTAATAAATTAACGGATGAAGAAAAAAGAGTAATTGAAAATAAGGGTACAGAAAGACCTTTTTCTGGAGAATATAATGATTTTTATGAAGAGGGGACTTTTATATGTAAAAAATGTAACACTCCTTTATATACTTCAAAAAGTAAATTTTCATCAGGATGTGGTTGGCCAAGTTTTGATGATAACTTAGAAGATGCTGTAAAAAGAGTACCTGATGCAGATGGAAGAAGAATTGAAATCGTTTGTTCAAACTGTGGAGGTCATTTAGGACATGTATTCCAAGGAGAGGGATTTACTTCAAAAAATACAAGACATTGTGTAAATTCGGTTTCTTTATCTTTTAAAAAATAATTACTATAACTTACTAGATTATAGATAGACTTGATAATAATCAAACATTTAATAATTGTTATTTGATACAATATTCAAATTTCATAAAAGGATTATCATATGATATCTAATTTGTCAATTAAAAATAAGCTTATGCTTTTAGTAATTATTCCTTTAATAATTGTAGTATTATCAACTGCAAAATTACTACATAGTTCTTATTCTAGAGTTACTGAACTTAATGCATTAGATAAAATTGTTATTTTATCAACTAAAATCGGTGCATTAGTTCATGAAACACAAAAAGAGCGTGGAATGACTGCTGGTTTTGTTGGAAGTAAGGGTAAAAAATTTGTAGAAAAATTACCAAAACAGAGAAAACTAGTAGATTCAAAAAGAAAAGATTTTTTTAATGAATTAAAAATTGTTGATATAAATAGTTATTCTAAAGAGTTTGCTTCTAATATGGATTTGATGATAAATAAGTTGGATAAACTTGATGCTTTAAGAAATAAAGTATCTAGTTTAGATATAAAAGGTTCTGATGCAATTGCCTTTTATACAAACTTTAATGCCTTATCTTTAAATGCAATAAGTAGTATTACAAAATTATCAAATGATGCAGAAGTTTCACAAGACTTAGTTTCATATATGAATTTTTTATTATCAAAAGAGCGAGCTGGAGTTGAGAGAGCTGTTTTAACAAATACATTTGCAAGAGATAACTTTTCTAATGGAATGAAAGAGAAGTTTTTTACCTTAGTTGCTCAGCAAAATGCTTATATGGACTCTTTTTTAAAGGTTGCAAGAGATAATGCTGCTTCATTTTATAAAAAGACTTTACAAGGTGAAGCTGTTATAGAAGTAAGTAAAATGAGAAGAATAGCGGCTGAAAAAAATGATACTTTTGGAATAGATGCTTCTTATTGGTTTTCTCAAATTACTTCAAAAATTAACCTATTAAAAAAAGTAGAAAACTTTCTTTCTGATAGTTTAATTAAAACAATAACTAAACAATACAATAGCGCAAAAACTAATATGATTATTTTTGGAAGTATGGGACTTTTAGGAATATTTATTACAATTTTATTTGCAAGAGTAATTTTAAATAAGATTATAAAAGATGTAGAGTCTTTAAAAGTTGGTTTAGATAATTTCTTCTCTTTTATAAATTTTGAAAAAACTGATATTAAAGAGATTAATATTGATTCAAATGATGAATTAGGGTTAATGGCTAAACAAATTGATAAAAATATAATTAAAACAAAAGAGAATTTTGCTTTGGATAAAGAGCTAATTTTAAATACAATGTCAGTTACTAATGAGATAAATAAAGGAAATCTTGATAATAAGATTTCAGTAAATTCAAATAATCCAGCTTTAAATGAATTAAAAGAAATTATCAATCAAATGATATCAACTTTAAATATAAATTTAAACAATATTATCAAAGTACTTGATTCTTATTCAAACTTAGATTATAGAGCAAAACTTGAAACTTCTAATTTTGAGGGAACAATAAAAAAACTTGAAAGCAATGTAAATATTTTAAGAGACTCTATTACGAAAATGTTAGTAGAAAATAAAAATGATGGTCTTGTTTTAAATGAGAACTCAGAAATTTTAAGTACGAATATGAGAGATATTTCAAATGCTGCAAATACACAAGCAGCATCACTTGAAGAGACAGCAGCATCACTTGAAGAGATTACTTCAAATATGACAAATAGTACACAAACAGTTCAAAAAATGGCAGAGTATGGAAAGAGAGTTAAAGAATCTGTAGGTTTAGGAGAAGAGCTTGCAAATAATACATCATCTTCTATGATTGCCATAAATAATGAAACTACATCAATTAGTGACGCAATTACAGTAATAGACCAAATAGCATTCCAAACAAATATTTTATCACTTAATGCAGCAGTTGAAGCTGCAACTGCAGGGGAAGCTGGAAAAGGTTTCGCAGTTGTTGCACAAGAAGTAAGAAATCTTGCAAGTAGATCTGCTGAAGCTGCTAAAGAGATTAAACAATTAGTTGAAAATGCTCAAGAAAAAGCAAATGATGGAAAAAATATAGCTGATAAAATGATAGATGGATATAAACAACTAAATGAAAATATTACATATACTTTAGAGTTAATTAACGATGTTAACGCTTCAAGTAAAGAGCAAACTACAGGTATTGTACAAATTAATGATGCTATTAATAATTTAGATCAAATTACTCAACAAAATGCTCAAAATGCATCAAGTGCGGATAGAATTGCACAAAAAACAAAAGAGATTTCGAATATTATTGTTGCAAATGTAAACGCAAAAGAGTTCGATGGTAAAAGTTAAATTTAAATAGATTCTCCTATAATAGAATATTAAATATATAATATTTTATTAAACCATCCTATAAAGAATAGCTTAAACGAATAGTTATTCTTTTAGACATTACTTTATTGTTTGTTTTTTTGAGTATTTTTTAAAAATATTCAAATGA
>MDTG01184079.1_pt1 | contig 38532 bp, 40 predicted proteins | sample 811421 | NCBI WGS metagenome assembly MDTG01 (sample SAMN05326645, study PRJNA326480) | marine metagenome | isolation source: seawater | place: Pacific Ocean: South East | collected 2011
ATATTGATTTATGGAATAAAGACGAAATAAATGTCGATAACTTTCTTCCTTGGATTGGCATCTACGCCGCTTGTGGGGATGAGAATCTGCAATATGAATTCGCTAAAAGCAGTGAATTTGCTTTGTTTTTTAAAGGTAGATTTAACGTTTGGACATTTGATGCTGAAGACCCTCTTTATCCAGAAAGCAATAATTACTTTTTAACAGATGATGGCCTTTAATTAATTGAGTATGATGAGGACTTTGCATTTGTAGATGAATTAAAGTTACTGATTAAAAACCTCTACACTCAAGAGGGAGTCGAAAAAGCTTATGCCTATCTTTTTAAACTTATTGCGGATCAAATGAGCAGCCTTAGTGAGGATGAGTATCGCTGGAAAAAACACCGCCTCGAAGACAAGGGAATTGTTGATTACTTTGAGGCGCTTGAGAAACTGAATCGCTTTCCGTCTAAAAAACACATGATAAATTTTATTCGCTTGGCAAAACCATCAACTGGTAAAGTCGAAGAGGACAGCATCAATCAAGTTCCACATTTTAATTTTATCGCACCAGTCTCAACTGTATCTGATGACTTACAAGCAGAGCTATCAAAAGTTTCAGAGCAATCACGAATCGATTTTTTAAAATTTAATCTCGTAAAATTAATTAATTCGGACATTGAAGTCTCTGGTGGGTTATCCCTAGGTACTATTGCTCTTTCTAAAGGCTCAAAAAGAGTTAAAAACTTTATTCAACTTGGTTATGAGTTTGCTTTATATGAATGGAAAGAGCTCACTCGCGAGGGAGAATTCTTTGACTACTTTACCCTGACGGATCTTTACCGTTTTGGAAAAACTTTAGTTGAACTTCAACAAGCAAAACTTAATAAAAAATATACCGAACTCGAGCTTGATGAAACATTTGACAGCTTTCTTGGGCATTGGGCGCAGACATTTATCGCTCAAGCTTTCGAAAAGGAAATAGTCGAAGACTTCACTGGTGAGATGATAAGTCTTGAGACGACGAGTGGTTACAAAAGGTTTGAGGAATTAGTTGGTTTAATTACCTCCATCATGCCATTTGCCAAAGCATTCCAAGATCGATTTAGTGAACTTAAAACATCCGGTCAGCTTAGCAGTGACTTTTACTTAAACTATGATCTTGAGGATATTGATTTTAATGCGCTTCTTTTAAGTAATCTTGCTCAATATGCTTTAGAGATAAACTCAAATGATGGGAAGGGAAAGCTCGCCTTGACCATTGATGAGTATAAAAAATTTGTGGGCCTTGTTAATAGCGAGGATATGACGGCAAAGGTTTCTTTGTTTGCGAGAGATTTTGGGCTAAACGAAGTTAATCTCGTTGATGAATATATTAATTACCTTCTTAATGATAGCTTTGAAGGTGTTGAGGTGAAAAATTTAAGTGATGAAGAGTTTAAACACATGGGTGGCCCGATTATTTTAAGTCACTAAATCTTTTTTCCCAAATTTCATCAAGGTATTTATTTATTGGTGAGTCTTGTTTAGTACAGTTAAAGCTTAATAATTTTTTAAATGCATCGTTTTTTATTTCTAACTTTTTATATAGCTCTGAATATAAATCAATATTAAATGAATTCATTTTTAATTGATGAAAATATTTAAACACTCTTTTTAATTTCTCTATTTCTTTTGAGTCAAAATTTAAGGCTTTGCCAACTCGATGATCAAGATGATTTTCTAGGTTTGTTGTATTTTCCCTATCGCTCATAAATTATTCCTAGCTAAGATAAATGCTTATTAATGTACTCGTAAATAGAATTTTCTCTTTCTAAATCGTGAAAACGACTTTTCCATTTAGCTAGTTCATTCATAATTTCTAAATTTTCGGGGTCATTAATTTGAGACCAGGTCTGCCCTATAAGAAGCTCATACAAAGATGAGCTGCTCTTTAACTTCTTCCTTTTTTGATAGAAATTTTCAATATAGATTTCTTTATCCTCCACAGAGTGAACAAAGCTTACCATTGGAGGTCTCTTAACACTGCTCAGATCTTTTAGCTGGCAGGGACTTAAAAGAATCAATACTCCGTAAGGAAACAATAAATATCGTTTACTATGAATTGAATTTATTAACTGCTCCAAAGTAATGTCATCAAACTCTCTCGCGTCAATTACATTCAAACTCGGGGTTTGTAATAAATCCTCAAGTGAAGAATTAACGTATGTATCTTTATCTATTTCTCGAATAACCGGAAATTCCATCCTAGCTCCTAAAAAGTTCAGCTTATAGTGTAGCCTATTAGGATACTACTTCTGAGCTTGGGAAAATATGGCCTCTAATTGGGTAACATTTAATATTAAAAAATCACCTTCCTTTATGATTGAAATGAGCAATATGATTCTTAATCATGATATTAATTTTGGAGCTCAAGTTAAAAAATTAAAAAATCAAGACCCATTACTTTTTCATCTACTTGAAAACTTCAATCATCAAACCCACGAGGATTTTCTAACTCATACGAAAAGCTTTAGAGTTTTTGAAATAATTGTTTCAAGTCTTTTAAAAAGCTCTTTAGAGGGTGACTACATTAGAAAAATAGATGGTAGCGATACTGAGAAAATTAATGACTTCATGAGAGTGTTCTCCCATATTACTTTTAATAATAATCCACGGCTTGGACTATTGTATTATTATCTCTTCACAAATGATCAATACCAACCCGACCTATTTTGTAAGAAGGTCATCCCTTTGGTTAACCCCAAAAAAGTAAATTGTATTATTGAGGAGATAGATATTTACCTTTTTTGTCTTTGGCTTTTAAGCCAATCCCACAGTGAAGATAACATGCTAGAGTTCATTAGCAATCATACTCCACTTTCTGAAATCATAAGTCTAAGCTCATCAAGTTTTAAAAACTACTATTACTCAGAGTTAGCGAAGTACCTTTACTCTATAGAAGAAATTTATCACTTTACTCAAAAAAGAGTTTAATTATGGAAACAAACAGTGTTTGGAAGTTACTTAAAGACCTGTCGACAAAAAGGGGTATTACCGAAATTTCTATAAACGGTCCAAAAACAGTTTTTGTAGAAAGAGAAGGTAAACTAATTCAACTTGCTGTTGAGTTAACGCCAGAGGATATAAGTAATTTTGTCCAGGACCTTGAAAATGAAAAGGCACAACGAGTTGGTATTGAATACGATAATGGCCCTATATTAAATACAAATTTACAAGATGGAAGTCGCGTTAACATAATTAAACCACCATTCACTCAGGAGACCGCGGCGATCTCTATCAGAAAATACCTTCAAGAAATAAGAACTTTTGAGTCGAGTGATGGAATTTTTGGTCTATATGGTAAGTGGGTAGATTTTTTAAAGGCATGCGTTCGAGCGAGGGCCAACATAATTATCAGTGGAGGCACTGGCTCAGGAAAGAGCACGCTTTTAAATTTATTACTTCAAGAAGTTCCCGTTGAGCAACGAGTCATAACAATTGAAGATACTCTTGAGTTGAACTTTCATCTACCAAACCTTGTCCGACTAGAGGCCTTTTCCTCTGGAGGTTCAGGTATCGGTCTTAGAGAGTTAGTGATCAATACCCTTAGGATGAGACCCGATCGAATCATCATCGGGGAATCTAGAGGCGAGGAATTTTTCGATCTTCTAATGGCCATGAACACAGGCCATGATGGCTCGATGTCTACGATCCACTCAAACTCTGGTTCGGAATGTCTTCAACGAATGGAGTCATTATTTTTAATGAGTGGCTTTGATATTCCTCCACGAGCAATAAAGAAACAAATTAGTTCAGGCGTGGATTTTATTTTTCAAATAAAAAGAGACAAAGAGGGTAAAAGATATATCTCTGAAATTGTCGAACTAACAGGAATGGAAGCTGACAACATACTTGTTTCAAGTATTGCTAAGTTTGATGAAGAGGAACAAAGCCTAAAGCAAACGGCCGTCACACCTACAATTATCGAACGTCTAGTTAAAGATGGTGGCCTAGATGAAGGATTTTTTGCCTAGAACAACTGAGTTGGTTTATGATGGGGTCTAAAATAATATAAGGATTATTTATGTCTTCAACAATTTATGACTTCTCGGTTAAAGCTGCAAATGGGGAAACTATCTCTTTAGATCAATATAAAGGTAAAAATATAATAATTGTTAACGTTGCGAGTAAATGTGGCTTTACACCTCAGTATGAGGGATTAGAGAAAGTTTATCAAGATGGAAAGGACAGTGACTTAATAATTCTTGGCTTCCCATGCAATCAATTTGGAAAACAGGAACCAGGCAATGATGAGGAGATCCAAAGTTTTTGCCAACTAAACTATGGAGTTTCATTTCCGGTATTTTCAAAGATTGATGTAAATGGGGAGAATACTCACCCACTCTATGCATTTTTAAAATCAGAACAAAAGGGACTACTTGGATCTGAGGCTATTAAGTGGAACTTCACAAAGTTCTGGGTTGGAAAAGATGGCATACCTGTAAAAAGATATGCTCCTCAAGATAAGCCTGAAGCGATTTGGAAGGAAATACAGAACTCTTAATGTTTTGTTGAATAATAATTATTTAGTGTAAGAAAAAACATGAAAAATGACGATAAATTGTACATGGACAAACGTGTACCCAATGATCACGCTAAACTCTCTAAAGAGAATGATCAAAGCGAAAGCAATCATCTTAATAGTAATGAAGGACTTAATAACGATTCAGCAATAATCGTTGAAGAAAAAGCACCACCAAAAGAAGCCATTATAGGATCAGAATCTCAAACAAGTATAAAAGCTGAATCAAGAATTAATAAAGAAAAAGTTAAAGCTCCAAGTAAGACCAGAAAAGACCTCCAACTCCCAAGAAGAGCGTTTCACTTTTCATGTGGTGTAGGATCTGGATTGATCTATATGCTTTTTTTATCTCACCAACAGGCTGTTTATATTCTTGGAATCGCCACAACAGTATTTTATGTACTGGAGCAGCTTAGAATTAACTACCCTAACGCTATTTACTTAAAGCAGTTAAATCAATATTTCTTAAGAGCTGAAGAGCAATTAAAAGAATCTGCTGCCATCCCCTACTTAATGGCACTACTTCTAACAATAATTAGCTTTCCAAAAAGTATTGCCCTTGTTGCCATCTTCACCTTGGCCACAGCGGATCCATTATCTGCAATTATTGGGATACGCTTTGGAAAAAGACGTCTCGTAAAAGAAAAATCAATAGAAGGATCACTTGCTTTTTTCGTGGCCTCATTTGTTGTGACATTTTCTATTTTGTTTGCCATCCCAGGAAACCAATTATGGTCTGTTTTGGCCGTAACTTTTCTATCAAGTACATTTATAACTGCTTTTGAAATGATTCCTATCAAGCTTGATGATAATTTAACAATCCCTTTGATGAAGGCAATCATATTGTGGATTATCACAAGTTATGTGGGCTTAAATGTCGGTGGTTGATTACGGCCAAAGAACCTACGTCGATGGCAAATTTCCTATTGATTATGAACTCTCTGGAAACCCTAATTCAAAAAACCTAGTTGTTTTTTTTCATGGGTACGGACAACACTTTGGGTTTATGAAAAAGAAGTTCTCCTCCCTTTTTGGAGACGCCCAATTTTTATTTATCAATGGGCCATACCCACTTGCACCAGAAATAACAGATGAAATTCCAAAAATTAAACTTCGCTACGCCTGGTATTTTTTTAACCCACTAACAAAAAAATACTTTATCTCACCTGATACTCCGGCACTCATTATAAAAAACTTAATCTCCTCTCTGAACCTTGAATCTAAGAACATTCTTTTTTTTGGCTTTTCTCAAGGGGGCTATCTCGCACCTTTTGTGTCCAAATTTTTTAAAAAATCTACTGTTATCGCGGTGAACTCAAATATTCGGTATGACCTTCTCCCGAAGAAAATTCCGATGACGCTTTTTTCAATCAATGGTGAAAATGACAAAATCGTCGACCCGCAAAACGCCAGGAATTCAACGGAGGCTTTTTGCCAGCAAGGAAATGTGGCAACCCATATAATGGTAAAAGAATCTGGCCATTACGTTGACGAAAATATTCTGATTGCTTGTAGACAAGTTATTGAAAAATCATTTATTTAGCTTATTTGATTGAAATTATCCTTCACAAAAAATCAGTTCTTCTTCAAGTGAGGTAAACTTGTGAATATGTTAAGAGCCTTTTCCCACCACTTATTACCTTATGCATTTTCCTTATTAGGATTAATGGGAATTTACTTAGGTGGCCCTTGGATGGGTTTAGGGGTACTCGTTCTTTTTGTTATCCATCCAGTTCTTGACCATCTACTTACAAAACTTCTTGGAGAAATTGAAAAGCTTGAGCACACTCCGAGTGATTTATCCGTTTATGTATATCCAATTTATCAAACCATCTTTCTTATTTGGGGGATTGGAAAAATCTCCATGGAGCCCTCGATTACTAACCAAGTTTTAGGTGCTATTTCTCTGGGCATGATTACAGGCGGATTTGGCATCACTTTAAGTCACGAGCTTATCCATCGTCCAAAAAAGTGGGAGATTGGATTAGGAGTACTTTTACTGTCACAAGTTTCCTACAGTATTTTTAGGATAGAACATGTTTTTGGCCATCACAGAAATGTAGGCACACCTAAAGATTGTGTTAGTGCGAGACTTGGGGAAAATATTTATACATTTATCCCGAAGGCAATCATTAAAAGCTTTGTTAGTGCTTTCGAAATTGAGCAAGCTCGAGTAAATCGAAAAAATCTATCACTCACCAATCACCGTTTTTTTCATTATTTGATTTTTCAATTGATGTGGATGGGACTTTTTTACTTTTTATTTGGAATGACTGGACTATTTTTATTTCTTGGACAGTCCCTCATGGCCATTATTTTACTGGAGTGCGTTGATTATATAGAGCATTACGGACTCAGAAGAAAGGAGGTCTCTCCAGGGACTTACGAGCCTGTTACAGAGAAGCATTCTTGGGACACTAACTTTTTTGTCACCAACACAAGCCTTTTTAATCTAGGAAAACATGCACACCATCACCGCCAGGCAGGGGTCCCCTACCAAAAACTACGCTCCAGCAATGAGGCAAACCAATACCAGTTTGGTTATAGCACTGCCATATTGATCACTCTTGTGCCCCCTTTGTGGTTTAAGCTCATTCATCCAAGAATTAAGGTCTAAGCAGGATCACCTTCCAGGCCAATAAAAAAATTTCTCCCCAGACACATATTCATATCCAAACCATTAGAATTTCTGCTAATTTCCCTAAAAATTTTGAGGATGATTAATGGAAAACTTACCAATTAAAAATATGGCCATTGTGGCCCACGTTGACCACGGAAAAACGACTCTTGTTGATGAGCTTCTTAAGCAGTCAAACACCTTTGATGCTAGAGAGGAAATTGCTGATAGAGTTATGGACAGTGGCGACCTGGAAAGAGAGCGTGGTATTACAATTACGGCGAAAAACTGCTCTTTTATCTGGAAAGGAACAAAAATTAATCTTCTCGATACACCAGGGCACGCTGATTTTGGTGGAGAGGTTGAACGTGGTCTTTTAATGGTCGACTCAATTATTCTTCTTGTTGATGCCTCTGAAGGGCCCCTTCCTCAAACCAGATTTGTTCTAACCAAGGCGTTAGAGCTTGGTCATAAAATTACCGTTGTTATTAATAAAATTGATCGTCCGGATAGAAGAATTGATGAGGTTGTCAGCGAAGTTGAAGATCTTCTTTTAACTCTTGCTAGTGATCTAGAAGTTGAAGACTTTGATCTTGATATCCCTATTTTTTACGCGTCAGCAAAAGAAGGTTTCGCCATGAAATCACTAGATGATGCTCAAGAAAACCTTACTCCTCTTCTTGATCATATGATTAGTGATTACTGCCCTGTGCCTAAAATCGATGAAGGAGAAGGGCTTCAGCTACTTGTGACAAACCTCACATACTCAAGCTACCTAGGACAACAATTAATCGGACGAATATCTAGAGGAAGTATCCACAGAAACCAACAATTTGTTCACTGTGATAGTGATGAGAAAAACAAGAAATTTAAAGTCACTAACATTCAAGTATTTGATGCCCTTGCCACTAAAGAGGTTGAGTCAGCGAGTGCTGGAGAAATTGTCCTTGTTGGTGGGATAAATAATGGGGAAATTGGTGACACAATTGTTTCTGCTGATAAAGTTGAACCATTGGATCGTATCACTATAGATCCACCTACTGTAAGTGTTACTGTTTCTATTAATACTAGCCCAAACTCTGGGCAAGAAGGTGATTATCTTACTTCAAGAAAGCTTGAAGAGTTCTTGCAAACAGCCTGTCGTCACAACGTTGCATTAAAATATGAGGCTACGAGCGATCCAAAAGAGTTCATTTTAAAAGGTCGTGGAGAGCTTCAACTAGCAATCGTTTTTGAGGAGATAAGACGTCAAGGGTATGAGCTAATGGTCGGACGTCCGCAAGTTTTATACAAAGAAATCGATAGGCAAAAGCATGAGCCATTCGAATTATGTGTTCTAGATATTCCAGAGGGTGATGTAGGAACAATTACCGAGACCCTTTCAAAAAGAAAAGGAATCATGGAAGGACTTGTTCCTCTTGGTGAAGGGCGTTCTAGAATGGAATTCAAAATCCCATCGCGAGGACTTATTGGCTATAGAGGGCAATTTTTAACAGACACTCGTGGCGAGGGCTTAATGAGCTCTCAATTTCTTGGATACGAACCATACGCAGGGGATTTACTATCCAGACAAAATGGAGCAATCCTTGCTGACCGAGCTGGTAAGGCAACTGGTTATGCATTGTTTAACCTTCTATCAAGTGGAAAGCAGTTTATCACTCCTGGCGAAATCGTTTTTGAGGGACAAGTTGTTGGAGAACATACAAAACAAAACGACATCAATGTTAATGTTGTTCGAGAAAAACACCTAAGCTCCGTCAGAACGGCCGGAAAAGATGAAAATATAATTCTTCCTCCTGTTCCAGAAAGAACTATCGATTGGGCAATGAATTGGATTGATGATGATGAGTGGGTTTTAATTACACCTGAAAACATTCGTGTTCGTAAGAAAGTTTTAGAGAAAAACCAGAGATCAACTATTAGAAAATAAATTTTTATTTTTAGAAATTAATTTATCAATCGAGCTTTTTAAAATACTGCTCGAGATATTTTCTTTAACCTTTACTAAAGATAAATCGATAGGCTCATTAGGTCTTAATTCTAAATATGTTTGAATAATTTTATGAGCTCCAATAAAGTCTATATACTCGTGTGAAATATTTGATCGAAAACTATCTGAAAAACCTTTTCCTGTAACACTGCCGTGATGGTACTTTATGGAGTTGTGAAATAACTCATCTCCGAGCTTTAAAGCCTTGAGTATAGAAGAAATCATATAGGGATGATTCAATATAAGCTCTTTTTCTTTCGAACTGAGAGAGGAAATATTTTCGAGTTGAAAATTCGTGTCTATAAAGGAGTGACTTGGCTCCTTAAACAAAGAGTTCAAAAACAAAGAAGAGAACGAGCTCGAGGTGTTTAGCCCAGCGTAATGGCAAAAATAACATAAAAGTAAAAGCTCTACATCTGCATGGTTACTGCTAAGCAGGTACTCCTTTGACAGGGTGAGAAACTCTTTAGGGGTTATATCCTCCCTACTTATTAAAATTTGAAGAGATTTATTAATACATAAATTAATTCCAAATAAAGAGAGTGGTTTTTTATTTATCAGAAGATTCATTCTATTAAATTCAAGAATTCTTCCACTCATTATTAAAAAGTTTAGCAAGTCACCTTTTTGAACAAATGATAATAATTTCTTTGAACATGCTCTAAAAAAAAGACCTAAATCAGCGACCCTAATCAATGAATCCTTATACATCTCTTGTGGTAAGTATAAGCCTTTACTTTTAAATTTTCGAAAGTGTGACCGCCCCGAGGAGCGAAGACTAAAATACAAATCTACCGGTGGTGACGAGAAGAACTGAATAAGATTCTCCTTTACAAAAAAATAATCATCCCCGTAATAGTTTTGTTTTTTTTCAGAAGTATGTAGGAAGTTATCAATAGAATCTACGTCGATAAAGTTATTCCAAAGATCTATATAGTTTTTATCTTCTACAAGAATCTTGTCACAGAGAAATAAGGAAAATTGGTCTAAGGAATTAGAAAAAATAAAATTATTTTTATAATCTTTAAAAAGATTCTCTAAGCTTTTACTTTTGTTTTGATAGTAGACACCGACTATAAAGTCTTTCTCAACCTTATTTTTATCAATACTTTGCATGTATTATATTTCTTTTTTTGAAAAACAAAAGTTCAATAAAAAAAGTAAAAGTCCTAAGGATACAGAGTAATGCAAGAATTCAAAAAGGTAATTAAACCCCTCATAGTTTGAACCGACTGAATATTTACTCCCAATATTGCCAAGCGTACTAATGTGAGGAAAAATCGCATACATGCCTAAGGACAAAAACTTAAACAAGCCCATTTCTGTGACAAACTCGGAAATAGATTTATGATAAAAAATTGATTCGGCCAATGTTAAGAATGCATAAATTAAGATAGTCGTTAAAAACCCCAGTAATTTACCTGAATACAGTGAAATGAACATACTCAAAACAATTAATGCAAATATAGAGGCAAAGTTAGCTGCAAGCCCTAGAGGAAAAGTTAATAGGAAGGGAAAATCATCACCACTGATCATCACAAAAATCAGTGAGCACAGATTAAGGACTAAATAAAAGCCTAGAGAAATAATTAGGGCACCCAAAGCTCGACCTATTAAATATTCTTTTCTAGATATTGGTAAGGATAGAATCTGTCCAATGACCCCTTCATCTTCATCAGATCGAACACAATTACCTCCAAAAATGATGGCCATAATTCCACTCCAAAAACTAACGAAAAAATTAATAATGTGGATAGATTTGTTTTTAAGCTCCATGGGAGCTCCAAAGTCGGCCACGATATCTGTAATATAATTTATTCCTCCACTAACAAAAATGATCAGAAAAATATTAAGAATAAATAGCCAAAGAAGAGTCCTCGAGCGAAGCTCTTTTTTAATAGTATCACCAATTAGTATTTTTATATTATTCATGGGTGTCCTCTGACAGATCTTCTGTTATAGAGCCTTTTGAAGAAAGGAGTTGATAAAAGTGCTCCTCAAGAGACCCACTTTTCATTATTGATGAGAGTTCACCTTGCTCTATTAGCTCTCCTTTATTAATAATTGCGTAATAATCGCATAGACTCTCCACTTCAGATAAGATGTGAGAATTTAAAAAAATAGTTTTACCGTTGTTTTTTAAATCTATAATCAGTTTTTTTAGATCTCTTATGCCTAATGGATCAAGACCTGAAAAAGGCTCATCCAAAATTATTAGCTCAGTGTCACCAACCATTAAACATGCAATGCCTACTCGCTGTCGTTGTCCTTTGGACATTTCGCCCAGTTTTTTACCTTTGAGATCATTTAGACCAGCCTTAATGAGAGCAGTATTTACTTGCTCTTTTAATTCATCGCTCGGCACATCCTTTGCTTTTGCATAAAGTTCGACAACTTGTGAGGCTGTATAAAAACCATGAAAAGAAAATCTTTCAGGTAGATAAGATATTTTTCTTTTAAAATTCTCCCCATCAGTAGCTTCCCCAAAAACTTTGAGGCCACCACTTTCAATATTTATCAAACCCAAAAGGCATTTAATAAAAGTGGTCTTTCCTGCTCCATTTGGGCCTAACAATGCAAAAACACCTCCCTTTGGTACATTGAGAGAGAATGATTTAAGAGCACAATTTAATCCATAGAACTTCACCAAGTCTTTTGCCTCAATTATCATCTACTATTCCTTTTCTTGAATTGACCGTCTTATTTTTACCGGCCGTCTTGTGGCATCTATAGCAACGTAGGTAAAAGTTCCTTCCGTAACCTTAATTCTATCGTGTTCAAATTGTCGTGATACCCAGACCTCAATATCTACGCTCATCGAAGTGTTACCTACTTTTTTTGTTTTACAATAACAGCAAATAACATCTCCTACTAAAACAGGACGCAAAAACTCCATGGCATCAACTGCAACGGTTACTGTTTTTTGGCCTGTCTCTTTTCTCGTGAAAATACCGCCTGCAATATCCATTTGCGATAAAACCCAACCACCAAAAATATCACCGTGAGGATTGGTATCGGCAGGCATAGCAAGAGTCCTGATTGTCAGCTCCCCAATTGGAGTTGTTTCGCTATTCATTTTGTCTCCTAATTTTTTCTAATTATCTCACAACTAAATTTAATTTAGATAGATTAAACTACCGAAATTTCTAAATATTCCACTACAAATTCCAGACTATTTATATCAAGTTGCAAACATGATATTATTACCAATGGCCCTTAATGTAGCACCTATATACAAACACCTTCACGAAATATTGAGACAAAGCGCTAGCTCTCGATCTTTCAGAACATCTAAAGCAAGTGCGACAACTATTTCAAATAAAAAATTAACGACAGATGAGGAGTCTTTTACACATATAAAGGAAGAAACCCTCAACCAAAAAAATTACAACAAAAAAAAAGAAAGAAGCCAACAACGGGATCGCGAACTGAAGAAGAGACTTCAAAAACTTGATATAGTCTAATTTTATTTTTTTAGATAAGTGTAATCATGCAGTGAGTTTTCATAAAAATCGATCATCTTAACACCTTGACGAGGTGATATTACACCTTTTGCAATTTTTCTATCGATTTGTTTTTTGACTTTATGGGCCATGATTTCAGGATTGTATTGCATCGTCTTTAAAACATTTGATGCTCTTTGCCCTCTAATAATCTCTTCAATATAAAAATCACTTGGGTCGTCATCGTAACAATAAACATGAACTTCATTAAGTCGCCCGAACAAGTTATGCATATCTCCCATAACGTCTTGATATGCACCAGTGAGAAAAATTCCAAGAAAGTAGTCTTCACTTTTATTTAACTCATGAAAGCGAGTAAAGTTCTTGGACTCGCCCTCGCAATAAAATTGATTAATTTTTCCATCTGAATCACAGGTAATATCAACTAAACTAGCTCTAACAGTTGGCTTTTCGTTTAACCTATTTACAGGCACAACCGGTAGTAACTGCTTAATTGCCCAACTATCAGCTGTTGATTGAAAAACAGAAAAATTACAAAGATACTGAGTTGTTAGCCTGCCCTCCAAACTTAAACTAAATTCAGAACTTGGATCATCACCTAGGCTAAAGTCCAGCGCACTTTTTGAACCTTTCCAGTAAAGCATTTCAATATAGGCGCGCTCTTTCAAACTTATTAGCCCTAGCTTGTAAGCATGATAGCTTTCCTCTTTAATTTTTGAAATTGTATTATACACACCGACAAAGTTTTCCGATGTCATTTCTCCAATAGAGTCTTCAATATACTTTGTATATTTTAATGCTGCCTCACTGACTTCATTTGCTGTTAAAGAAACCTCTCCTGAACTTGGGTCAATTTCACCAATGACTTTTGTGATAACACAACTATGATGGGCCGTTATCGCTCTCCCACTTTCACTAACTATATGTGGATGAGGAATTTCCGCTTGGTCACAAACATTCATTAAAGTTCTGACAACATCTGAAGCGTATTCCGATAATGTGTAGTTTATCGAGGAGTCAGATTCAGAACTTGATCCATCGTAATTTATCCCAAGGCCGCCACCAATATCAAAAAACTCTAAAGGAGCGCCAAGCTTTGAAATCTCCACAAAAGTTCTTGCCCCCTCAGTGATGGCATCTTGGATAGAACTGATACTCGGCACCTGACTTCCTATATGAAAATGAAACAGCTTTAAGTAATCTAAGTATCTTGTATCTTTAAGGAATTTAATTGCCTCTACAATCTCACTCAGACTTAAACCAAATTTTGCTTTGTCACCACTACTGCCTTCCCACTTTCCTCTTGATTTAAAACCAAGGCGTGAACGGATTCCAATAAATGGTTTTACAGAATATTCTTCTGCAAGCTGAACAATTTGTTTTAATTCAGAAAGCTTTTCCACAACAATAACAATATTTCGTCCCATCTGACGCCCAATCATTGCTAAGCGTAGATAGTCTTCGTCTTTATAGCCATTCAATATAGTTAGAGATTCTAAGTTTTGGTCCATTGATAAAACCGACATCAACTCTGCTTTTGAGCCTGCTTCTAGGCCATAAGCATAACGATCACCCGCATCGACGATTTCCTCAACGACCTCTCTCATTTGATTAACTTTAACCGGATAAACGCCACGATAATCTGCACAGTAGTTTAACTCTTTAATTGCGCTATTAAATGATTTATTGAGATCCTCTACGCGAGATCTCAAAACATCTTGAAAACGAATAACGGCAGGAAATCTTACATGCTGATCTTTCATTTCATTGATAACGTCTTGTAGAGATATCTGTATACTCTTATCATCCCTCACTGGAAAAACGGTTAACTCGCCTTTGTCGTTCACCCCAAAAAATTCCTCTCCCCAACGAGAAATTCCATAGAAATTATCTGAATCTTCTGCTGTCCAGTTCATTAATCTTCTCCCTGAGAGTTATAAAATGAACTAAGAAGAACAGCACTAATCTCTCTAAGAACTTTCGTTCCGAAAACAGCACTATTTCCAGTAGGGTCAATATTGGGTGCTAACTCTACAATGTCAGCGCCTACAAAGTTTTTATTTTTTAAAATCTTTAATAAAGAAATGAAACTATGAAAGTCTTCTCCACCAGCCTCAGGTGTACCAGTGCCAGGTAGATAAGCTGGATCAAAATAATCCAAATCTAATGTTAAATATACTGGTCGCTCTTTAGCGATCATTTCTACTCTTTCAAGAAACTCATTTCGGGAGCGGCAGATTGTTTTATTATTTATCATGTAATCATACTCTTCTTTTGTTCCAGATCTAATACCGTATTGAATGAGAGAATGACTTGATGAAAATAAATCTAGTGAGCGCCGAATAATTGAAGCATGCGAATAGTGATGTCCAAGGTAGCCATCTCTAAGATCTGCGTGAGCATCGAGATGAATGATAACAAGGTCAGAGTAGTCTTGTAGGTATTTTTTAATTGGTGCAATAGAAATTGAGTGCTCTCCACCCAAAGTTATAAGTTTAATATTATCTTTTTTTAGATCGACTGATTGCACAGACTCTTCAAAATTTTTAAGAGCACAAAGAAAATTTTCATCAACATTTTCGCTTCTCGGAATTACAAGGTTCCCAACATCGAACAATGAATCACTTTCCTCAAGGTCAATATCAAGATATGGTGAGTAAGATTCTATCCCCTCCCCAACATCTCTAAATGCATTAGGTCCAAGACTTGCTCCTTTTCTAAAACAAACAGTTCCGTCAAACTCAAAGCCATTAATATAAACACCAGGCTTATTAATACTCATTGATTTTTTTGCGTATGGGTATGGTGAAATGCTGTGTTTATGGGTGGACATTAACTGGTTCTCCTGGCCTTCAACCTAATAATTTTTTACACTTAGAGCATAGTAGCCATCCGAAAATTTCGGTCAATAATTAGTTAATGACCGAGAAATTTTTATGTTGTTTAAAGCGGAGATAAACCCCCTAAGTATCAAATTTTACGTAAGGAAAAATAAATGAAAATGAATAAGATTAATGGCATTGAACAATCCGTCTCTGAGGTTTGCCTGGGAACAATGACCTTTGGAGAGCAGAACTCAGAGATTGAATCCCATGAGATTATGGATATCGCCTTTGAAAGAGGGATTAACTTTTACGATACCGCAGAAATGTACCCTATTCCTCCGAAAGGAGACACTTATAATAGAACTGAGGAAATCATTGGAAAATGGGAGAAGTTTCATACCCATAGAGATAAAATTGTCATGGCCACTAAGGTCATCGGACCGAGCTCAATGATGAAATGGATTAGAAATGGGTCTCCAAGACTTGATAAAAAAAATATTTTTGAGGCTGTTGAAGGAAGTCTTAAAAGACTAAGAACGGATTATATTGATCTATACCAAATTCACTGGCCAGCTAGATCCACAAACTTTTTTGGACAATTAAATTTTAAAGAACCCACTAGAGAATCAACGACTCCAATAAGAGAAACACTTGAAGTATTAGGTGAATTAATTTCACAAAAAAAAGTTAAGGCAATTGGCTTAAGTAACGAAACCCCATGGGGCATCATGAGTTTTTTATCTATAGCAAAAGAGTTTAATCTACCAATTGTCTCCACTATTCAAAACCCTTATTCACTTTTAAATAGAACTTATGAAATTGGTTGCTCTGAAATTTCATTTAGAGAGGGGGTCAAACTTTTAAGCTACTCACCAATGGGCTTTGGAGTTTTATCTGGTAAATACATCGAAGGAAAAGATACGCCTAGATCAAGACTCAATCTTTTTTCTCAATACTCAAGGTATTCAAATCCCAACGCCACAAAGGCAACTAAAAGATATTATGACCTCGCAAAATCATTAAACCTCACTCTAACAGAGCTCTCCCTGGCTTTTTGCTACAGTCGTCAATTTATGGGAAGTACCATCATTGGCGCGACAACCAAAGAGCAATTGATCGAAAATATTCACGCCACGGAGATTGAGTTTTCGCCGGAAATGAATAATTTAGTTAATGAGATTCATGAGCTTATCCCAAACCCATCCCCATAGTATGATGACAACTTTACCTATAGAATGATAAAAAATAAAACACCCTTTGTGACAATATTTTAGTAATAATATCTTTAACTGCCTGTTAATCAATAACAGCATAAACCTAAAGTGTTGATTAATTGTGTAACTTGCTGAGGGCAGTGTATTATTTTAAACAATGCAGAACGTTTTCTAGAGAGGTGTTTATGAAGTATTTTGAATTAGTGATCGGGTCACCAAATCACTGGTCAAATCATGATAGCCCACCGGGATGTTTAATTTAATTTACTAAACGATTTTAATTGAGTGTTCCCAAGTTGGTGCACTAAAGCAAAGTAAAAATATAAAAAAAACCCTAACCATACGTTAGGGTTTTTTTGTGACTTTTTTCCGCATGAAGATATAACTCTTAAAACACGCTAGTATTGACCATATACACTACTTATAGAAAGGGTTTTCCTATGATGGATTTTTTTAAGAAGAAAAAAGATACACAACCTGCTTCAGCCCCTCAAAGCAATAAAAACTATATTTGGGACTACTTCCAAGAAATATCTGAAACGAATCTTTCCCCTTACATCCAAGCAATTACAGCTTTGAGAGGAGTAGAGGAATCAGCAAGAGATGAGGAAGAGTTTCTTTATTTTTTAACCTCAGATATTATTTACACTGCCTTACATACGACCGTTATTGAGGAGATGTTTTCTACTCTTCAATCAAACCACGAATACTGCCTTGAGCTGATTTCAAAGTTTGCCTCAGATACTCAAATGAGAGATGAACTTATTAACGATCATACTACAAATCATTTAAACTACTTGGCGAACGATGCGAACTGTGAGGGTTGCTCTAGCTGCGAAGGACATCAAGACCTTCATCACCTTTTAGACTATTGGAAAAAACAAGATCGAAATTACTTCACGAAGCTTTATCTTGAGGTTCAAACAATATTTTGTTTTCTAGAGATGGTTTTATTTAAATTAATTCCAAAACACCCTGACGTAGCATTTTTAATGACTCCAGAATTAATAAATGAGACTAGAATGCTGCTGGCGTCTCACATAGAAAATAAGATTAGAGAAGCCTAAAAAGGTCTGATTAGAATCCAAATTGATCGATATTTATATTCATCATTATTGATTTAGTTGGGTCATCAAAAATAATTTTCTTTGCAAAACTTCTTTGAGCGATGCAATCACTGTACCTTGGATCATCATACGAAATGGTCATTCCACCCGCCTCTGTGCAAGCACCATTTGCAGAAAATGAAAACTTTGACCCAGACTCTTTTTCAATCGATATACTAGCTGGGCGTCTAAAAATTGACACTCTCTTTTGCTTCTTAACTCCCTTGGGTAACATTGATGCCCCCGCGGATTGCGGTATTCGCAAATGTTTCAAATTAAGGTTTTTGGTTTTTAAACGCAACGAGTTGGTCGCGTCAGGTTTTTGCGCGTGAGAAAGCGATCCCCAAATGAATGTGAGAACCAATAGCATTTTCATACTTTGATAGTACCTCCGATTCATGCTTTAATATATTATCGGATACTTAGTTGTGTACCTTGAGTTTTAAACAAGCTGAATTTGCCATAGGTTTTAGGCATCAAATCGGGAGAATCACACTTGATTAAACAAATTATATTGCTGCTTTTAATTTCAGCCTGTGCGCATAAATCGGTGCACAAAAAGAGCGATACCCTTTTATCTCCTTCCGAAAAAAAACGGGCCCTTTATTATAAAAAACTTAGACTTAAAAAAAAGTTCGACAAAAGAAAACAGAAGAAAAAAGTTAGATTAACGAACCAGCAAGAGATCATAATAACTCAGCACATACAGATGGAATGCTATAAAAAAAGAGTAAGCCAAAAGAGATGTAATCAACTTTTAAAAAAAAGACCATCTCCTTGTATTAAAATTTTAAAAAAAAATAATTTAGTTAAATTAAATAAATGTTTAATAAAACATCTATTTAATAAATGAAAAATGGTAACAAGGCTGACCTCTCTCGAGATACTTTTTTTCAAAAAGTGTAATTGGATTATCAGATTTTTTAATAATAATATTATGATTTAGTCTTAAGCCCCACTCTTTTGTCATAAAAGTTATTGCTTCATCACGATAAAATAACTCATTCGTGGCAAAAAAAATTTCACCGCTGTCCTTCAACCGGCTTATTACGAAGCCCATAAATGGCATTGCGTAAAACCTTTTATTTAAGTCACCTGGCTTGGGGTTTGGGTTAGGGTACAAAAAAAAGAAGCGATCGACGCTTTGTTTTTTCAAATGATGAGCGGACCAGCTTATACCATTATCATGCACAGGAAAAAGATTTTCTCGTCTTTCTTTTTTAAATGCATTTTTAAACTTCAAAAACTTTACGCTAGTTTTTTCTACACTTATTAGAGCTCTATTTTTATTTTTTAATGAATAATCTAGTGCAAACATACCGGTGCCTGCTCCTATTTCTATATCTAAAAATTTAAAGCTATTTGCTTCCTCAGGAAAAGGATTTTTAGAAGACACGGTCTTCAAAATTTTTTCTAAATTAAACTCACGCATATTTAGTTTTAATTAGAACTTTTTTGTTAAGAAAGGCCAAATTGTTTTAGGTTTGTCACATGAAGTGACACCACTTTTTACCAAAGCTATCTTAGTTGTTGAGTATTCATTTTGCCCAAACCACAACTCAAACAAGTATTTATTTTTGCTGATTCCCTTTTCTTCCTCAGGCAGGTCTTGTTGCTCAATTCCAAAGAAGAAAACCTTTTTTATCTTTGATCTTGGTGCATCAAAAGCTTCAAGGATTAGTCTATTTTCTTCTTCTCTAAAAAAATCATCTAGAGCTGCGTCTTCAAAAATTTTAATTGTGACATCGTCAGATATCTCATATTGATCAACTTTTGACTCGCGGTATTGACTAAATAACCGGTCACCGTCCCTTAGAACTTTATAATGTCTTTCCTCTTTAACCTCATTAGATATATATTTTTGGGAGCAGCTGGCCAACTCTGAAACTTCGGCCAGGCAGGTAAAGGAAAATAGGAGCAAAAACAAAATTGGTTTGGTCTTCATATGAACAATTATGTAGGACGAAATTACCCACGTCCATAAGGCAATTTGTCCTTTTTTCAAAAATTTACCAGCAGTCTATTTACATTCGTACAATTTACACTAAAAACCACTCAAAACCATACATTTTACACGGAAATAAATACTTTATAATAAAAACTTTATTTTTTTGACATTTTTGGTATATTTTATTCATCAATATTCCGAAAAATCTGAATATTAATAAGGGAGATCTCAAAAATGTGTGGAATTTTAGCCGCTTTTGGCACCAGAGACTATCAAAAAGCTATTTCTCAATCGAAGTTACTTACTCACAGAGGGCCTGATGAAAGTGACCACGTCATTTTAAATCATCTCCCCTCTGGTGGAATATTATGTCATGAGCGCCTAAGTATCATTGATCTTCACACGGGAAAACAACCCATACAAGGAAGTTCTGAAAAAACATGGATGATCCACAACGGGGAGATTTACAACCATGAGCAATTAAGAAAAACACTTACTAAAGGTCAAATAGCAAGAACTAAAAGTGACTCTGAAATTATCGTTCACTTATTTGAAGAACTTGGGACAGAATCACTTCACCACCTCGATGGTGTATTTAGTTTTGTTATCTCAAGTGGTGATAAAATTTTTGCCGGACGTGACCCAATGGGGGTTAAGCCTCTTTTTTATGGGACAGCAAGCGATGGCTCTTTATGGTTTGCCTCTGAAATGAAATGCCTTGTCTCAGTTTGCGAGGACATAAAAATATTTCCTCCAGGACACTACTACCATTCAGATGAGGGTTTTGTTCAATACTACAAACCTGAATTTTACTCTGGAGACTTTAATCCAGTTCAAGGACCAGAGAGACTAGAGGAACTTTTATCTAGTGCCGTGAAGAAAAGGTTAATGAGTGATGCGCCTCTTGGTGTGTTACTTTCAGGAGGCCTTGATTCTTCCTTAGTTACTTCGATTGTTGTTCGTGAAGCAAAAAAAACCGGACAAAAAGTTAAATCTTTTTCTATTGGTATGGATCCAAACTCTCTTGATTTAGCAAAAGCAAGAAAAGCGGCAGACTTCCTAGGAACGGAACACCATGAAATTATTTTTACCGTGGAAGAGGGTTTAGAAGCCTTAAAAGAGCTTATCTATAAAACTGAAAGTTATGATGTCACAACCACAAGAGCCGCCACTCCGATGCTTATTATGAGTAAATATATTGCATCCCTTGGTGTAAAAGTAGTTCTGTCAGGAGAAGGTGCTGATGAGATATTTGGTGGATATCTCTACTTTTCTCAAGCACCTAGCCAAAAAGAATTTCACGATGAATGTGTTCGTCGTGTGAAAAGGCTTCACACATCAGACGTACTTCGAGCGGATAGAGCGACAATGGGTGCGGGGGTTGAGGCAAGAGTACCATTTCTAGATAAAGAGTTTCTCTCTTACGCTATGAGTATCCACCCAAAACATAAAGTAATTGAAGAAGGTAAGCGCTGCGAAAAATATGTTCTTCGCAAGGCTTTTGATTGCCATATAGAACCATACCTTCCTGATGAAGTTTTATGGCGCCAAAAAGAACAATTTAGCGATGGAGTTGGATATAGCTGGATTGACGAGTTAAAAGCCTACGCTGAGGCAAATGTGTCTGACCAAGAAATATCCTCTGCAGCAGAAGCATTTCCTCACAACACTCCAGAAACAAAAGAAGCTTATTTGATTAGAAGAATTTGGGCTGAAACTTATGATCACCCAACCACACCTTCTTTAATCAAACGATGGATACCAAAGTGGCAAGCAGATAAAGATCCAAGTGGACGAGCGAATAAAATTCATGTCAAAAAGTACAATCATGTGGATATAGCTGAAGACACTGAACAACCGATACTTGACGAAAAGCAAGCTCCTAAAATGTAAATTAGTTTCTCCGGGGAATGAAATATTTTCCCGGAGACAATTTGACTCCTCAAACCATCTAGATTTTTTTTCCTTTTTTACAATTTCTTACAAACTGCCTCTTTTAACTCATTTACTCAAATCTCCTTTGCCGAAAAACCTCCAGTCCCTCATATTAATCTCATTCAGGAATAAACCTGTATCGCTCCCGGAGGAAAGATAATGAAAAATCTTTGTGTTGTTTCATTTTTAACGGCCATGACTTTTACGGCCGACGCAAGTCATGGACTATCAAGAGACTCTTTTGTCTATCATGGTGGAAACACCTCAGAAAATGTTCGTCTGAGCGATATTAAGGAAGTTTGGGGGACTGAAACAAGAACAGTTCAATCAACTTGCTCACGACAAGAGCCCTACCAGGTCAGAGTTTGTCGAACGACCCATGGTAGAAGACCCCACTATTATGACGAATCGGAAAATAGGCGGGATAGAAGAGGTAGGCGCGGGCCAAGACGTTCTGGAGGTCATTACTCTGGGCCACCGCATCACGGTGGAGGACATCACTATACAAGCTCACGGCCACCTGCACGTCCACCAAGAGGAGGAGAAAGGTGTCGAATGGAGACTCGTTATAGAACAGTGTCTTACTCTTGCCCAAGAACTGAGTCTGTTAGAGTAAGAAAGCCTGATCAACGATTTCACGCAAATGTAAATTTTAGATTTGTTGATAAAACTTTTGATAGTACATACACAAGAGGTTTATTCGATATAAGCTTGAACCAACGTTCTCTTAGAGTTGATGTGAGAGATCAAAGTTCTGGTGAACCCTTGGTTTTCCTGGCCAAAAAGAATCAAAACGTAAACTCCAGACCTAATTTTTACGAAATTAATGCTGACTATAAAGTGATCGTTACTCCAAAAAGAGATGTTATTAGTCCATTTTCTGAACAAATGCGCATCGTTCCAAGGTTAAGAAATTCAATGCTTAAAATCAGAGTTGGGAAAATCTTTAAGGCGAGACCACTAGAACTTGAGCTGAGAGTAACAGATCGATACTCCCATGAATCCAGAACTGTTGTGCTTCGGGGAAGAGACCTTCAATTTCGTGACGGAAGGCGTAATCCAAATAGAAGTGTCATAGAGGTGGACCCGTATCAGTATTTTCCAAATATGGACTTCTACAATGGAGTTGATGTTTCTGCGACGCTCAAGATCAAGAGCAAATTTAGCGTTCTTAACGCTAGAGACCTCGCTGGATATCATCTAAAAAGCACTGATCAAGTATTCGTTCAATACTAAAATTAAGTTCATTTAACTTTTATCAAGGCCTTCTCAAAAGAAGGCCTTTTTTTTTGAGTTTTTTCCTATATTATAGTCCGAATACTCAAAAGGGTTATTAGGGATGAGCTTTAGCGTAGGAATTGACATTGGTGGAACAAAAATTGAAGCGGCCATTTTGGATGCACAAAATAAACTTGTTGCCAGAGAGCGTGTTCCTACTGAACGAGAAAAAGGAAGTAAGCACATCCTCAATAATATAAGTCTACTTTTAAAAGACTTATTTCAAACCCATCAAATTGATATTTCTCAAGTCTCTGGTATTGGAATGGGTCTTCCTGGAAGTGTTAACCCTAAATCAAAAATGATGATCAACGGAAATACAACTTGCTTAGTAGGTGTTTCTATCGACTCTTATCTTAGTGAAACGCTAGGAGTCGAAAAAAATAAAATATTTGCCGCAAACGACGCAAACTGTTTTGCTTTAGCAGAAGCAAGGCTCGGAGTTGGCAAAAATCATGCGGCAACAGCGACTGGCGTTGGTATTATTATTGGAACAGGCTGTGGTGGTGGAATTATAATTAATGGACAGATGTTTTCAGGAAGCCGAGGTGGAGCCGGAGAACTTGGACACACATGTTTAGAGCCAGAGGGTGACGATTGCTACTGCGGAAGACGTGGTTGTGCGGAGCTCTACCTGAGTGGTAAATCTGTAGAAAACTTTTATCATAAAAGTACAGGTGAGCAAAAGTATGCCACTGATATTTTAAAGATAGATAATTACCGAGATCGATATAAAGCCCACTTTTCCCAATTCCTTTTAAACATTATTAATTCTTTTGACCCAGAGTACATTGTTTTTGGTGGCGGCTTAAGTAAAGATCAGGAGCTTTGGGAAGAGGTCACCTCTAACTTAGAAAAGGATCAATTTTTAAAAGGCCAACCACTACCCAAGCTTTATCAAAACTCATTAGGAGACTCTGCCGGAGTTTTTGGAGCCGCAATGCTCGTGTCACAATCAATTGGATAAATCTCTTTTTTAGATTCAACAATTTTAGCTGTGAGCCTGTACATTTTTCCTTCATAGCTAATATCGAAAGTTTTTAATTCAGGAGCTTCAGTTGTTTTTTTCACTGTCGCCTTTTTTAAGTACTCCTCAACATTTTCAGTAAAAGTAAGATTGGCACTTTGTCCCTCTTTGCAATAAAAATCTAAATCTCCAGAAGTCCTTGGCACTGCCTGGCAATTCTCTGGAAGAAAAAAACAAAAATCTTTTTTATGAGCATATACTTGCTTAGGTAAGCGATCGATGAAAAAAAAGTCGAGGACAAATACCGCGATCCAAGGAACGATGACAACAAAAAGCAACCCCAATAATGCGGCTTTCTTTTTTGGACTTAATTCCTTCATTACAACATCTCCTTCAAAATACACATCATTGTTTGACGGCTTTCCCTGGTTTTGAAAAACTAGATACTTCTTTTTAACCGGAAAAAAAATGAAAAAACCAGGATTATTTCTATCTATTATACCGTTAATTTCTCTTATTAGTTTAATGATAATAAACGTCATACTTTTTGGTGATAGCTCTACCGGAGGCCCGAATCAGCTTGCACTTCTCGTTGCCGCTGCTGTATCTACAATCATTGGAATCTCCTCTCTTAAAATTAATTACGAGAAAATTGAGGAGGGTATGGTTAAAAGTATCACCTCAAGTCTTGCCCCTTGCTTAATTTTACTCATGATTGGCTCTCTAATTGGAATTTGGATCATATCAGGAATTGTTCCAACGATTATTTATTATGGACTTGGGTTAATCACACCTAGCCTCTTTCTACCTGTCGCTTGCTTAAGTTGTTGCATTATCTCTTTGGCCACAGGATCTAGCTGGACAACATCTGGTACAGTCGGAATTGCTCTAATGGCGATAGGGCAAGCCTTTGGCTTTCCACCAGAGATGGTTGCCGGTGCGGTTATTTCAGGAAGCTATTTTGGTGATAAAATGTCCCCTCTTTCTGATACAACAAACCTCGCACCTGCGATGGCCGGGACAGACCTGTTTACACACATAAAAAACTTGCTTACCACAACCCTTCCATCAATCTTGATTGCTCTCATTATTTTTCTTTTTTTAGGACTAGGTAAAAGTGGTGAACTCTCCGCCATGACAAAGATTTCAGAGATTAAAAGCGCTCTTGATCAAACCTTTAACATCACCCCCTGGCTTTTGATTGTTCCAATAATTATTATTTTAATGGTTTTTAAAAAGTTTCCCGCACTGCCAACATTAGTTCTTGGTTCTGTGTTGGCCGTGGCCACCACTTTTATTTTCCAACAAAGTTTTCTTTCATCGCTTGGTGAAAACTCTGCCTATTATTACATTACAGATGTTCTCGCCAATGGAGTCACGATAAAAAGCCCAAACGCGACAATCAACGAACTATTATCTCGTGGCGGAATGAGCTCTATGCTCTCAACTGTTTGGCTAATTATCTGTGCGATGGTTTTTGGTGGCGCTCTGGAAGTTACAGGAATGCTTGAAACACTTGCTAACGCCTTACTAAAGATGGTCAAAGGCACTGGTACTCTTATGGGCACGGTTCTAGCTAGTTGCTTTTTTGCAAACCTTACAACCGGTGATCAATACATATCGATTGTTCTTCCGGGCAGGATGTTTAGAGAGAGTTTTAAAAAGTATAATCTTCACCCTAAATGCTTATCAAGAGCACTTGAGGACGGTGGAACTGTCACATCTGTTTTAGTACCATGGAATTCAGGTGGTGCGTTCCACGCCTCTGTGCTTGGCGTCTCCACTCTGGCATATGCACCATACTGTTTTTTTAATTATCTAAATCCAATCATCTCAGCTTTTTTAAGCGGCTTAAATATTGGACTTGAGCGAATCGAAGAAAGTAAAGCTTAGGCTTCCTTTGCTTCTAAAGTTGTCTGCTCCTTTTTTTCATTAAAAGGGGCGAACTTACCTAGTAGTAAAAGTCCTGGCACTGCAATTAAGGTGCAAAAAATAAAAAACATGGGGTAGCCCATATTTTGAACCATCCAACCTGTGGGTGCAGAGGCAATGACCCTAGGAACCCCCATGAGTGATGTAAGTAGAGCATATTGAGTTGCTGTAAATTTTTTATTTGTGATAGACGCCATAAAAGCAACAAATGCCGTCGTTCCCATTCCTGAACATAAGTTTTCTACACCAATAACAGTGCTTAAACCAATAAGGCTTTTAGATATGCTGGCAAGAACACTGAAACCTGCAGTAGAAACCATCTGCAAAGATCCAAAAATCCATAAGGCTTTATTTACGCCAAGCCGTATCATCATTACACCACCAAGAGTTCCTCCAGTTATCGTGGCGACCATCCCTATACCTTTAGCGATCTTTGCAATTTCTGATTTAGAATAACCCAAATCAATATAAAGTGGCATAGACATGTGAGCGGCCATGGAGTCACCCACTTTATAAAATAAAATAAAAAGCAGCATGGTGATGGCATCTTTTCTTTTCAGGTACTCCATAAACGGACCAATCACGGCTTCTTTCATTGATTTAGGTGCATGCTCGGCGGCTTGATCCTCCGTAGAAGAAGCAAGGAAAGTAAAAACAACTCCTGAGCCCATCATCAGGGCCATTATTTGATAAACTCTTGACCAAGGCATAGACTCTGCCATGGCGAGGGCCATCGCTCCCGATAAGATAATCGCCACTCGATAACCATTTACATAAAGGCTTGATCCAAGACCTAGCTCTTCATCAGTCAATGCCTCCCGTCTATAGGCGTCTATAACAATATCTTGCGTAGCACTGGAAAAACTAATAAGGAAGGCAACAGTTGCCAATAAAATTGTTTGCTCCGAGGGGTTGAGTAAACTCATAAAAAATAAAAGACCCGCTAGAACTATTTGAGTGATTGCCATCCAGCCTCTTCTTCTATCGAGAATTGGTAACTTAAATCGATCAATAAATGGAGACCATAAAAACTTTAGAGTATAAGGCATTCCAACAAGGGCAAAAATTCCTATTGTTTTTAAGTTAATCCCCTGCTCTCTCATCCATGCTTGCAATGTACTGCCCACTAAAAGTAATGGAAGCCCAGAATATACCCCCATAAAAAATTGAATAAGCATCTTTTTGGTAAAGCATTGTTTTAAGATCTCAAGCATAAAAATTCCCGTGTAAAAAACAATATTTATTTAATCATTTTTACCCAGAGAAGAAAAATGAATAAAACTAACAAGGCCTTATGCCGATAATAGAATATGGAAGCGATAAATGAACAAGTTCCAAAAGAAGAGGAGTTTTACATCACACCAGTAGTTGCCTGGGAAGTAAAACCGATTGATTGGTCTGCCTATTTTAGTCCAGAGAAAAACTTACTCAAAAGAGTAGCCGCGAGCCTTATAGACTATACGATAATTGGATTAATAATTACTCCAATTCACTTTTACATTGACCATATATTCCATGTTATTAGCGGTGGCACATACGGTTTCTCTCCTTACCAAGATCGTTATGAAATAGCACAATTTCTCCTTCAATCGATCAATATCTTAACCGTCTTTGTTGGATACTATTACTTCCTCTATAAGTATAAAACAGCAACTATTGGTAAAAGGTATTTCAAGCTTCATACATATAGATATCACAGCTTTGAACCGATCGGTTTAATAAGGATTTTTGCAAGAGAGCTAATTTTTAAGTTTTTGGAACTGGCGGTGTTACCTGCAGTGATTATCCACTTTCTTCTCCAAAAGGAAGGACTTTTTATTCATGACGTACTTTCAAAGACTGTTGTGGTAAAAGAAAAGACTTGAAGTACTCTATCTGCTCATCAGATAATTCGTAAAAATCCCCTAGAGTCTTTCCAAAACGTCCACCGATACTCGCCCAAGACCCTGCTGGAACCTTAGTCTCTCCTTCTTTTTTTATACCGTCCATAATATGAGTCTCATAAAATGTAATTTTATTTTCAAGACTTAAAAACTCGAGCTCCTCAAAAACTTTTGAAGTAAAAAATAATTGGTCACCTACTGATCTTTTTAACCTCTGTCCAAAGCCAGAAATTGCAATTTCATGTTCTCCCAAGACGCGAAAACTCCCATTTTTTATGTCAATTAAATTGGGTTGAAACTCTATTTCAGTATTAGGTCCAACGACAATCTTTGCACCATTTTCTTTTTTCATTTCAAGAAAAGAATTTTTTCCCGTTCTTATTGTGCATGGGGTGATCACTGGTTTTTTATATATCAAGTTATTTTCCTTACAAACGACTCCACCAAAAAGCCCAGATACAATAAATTGATTATTCTTTAATTCTGAATCATCAATAGCTTTCGAGTTCAAACAAAAACCATTAAAAGAAGTGAAAAAAATTAGTGAAACAATGAAGTTTTTTAAAACCTTGGCCAATCCAATAAACATCTATACCCACTTTAATCAAAGGAAAAATATTTAATACCTGTCTATATTTTAGACAATTTTTCTCAGAAAGGAGAAAAATTCACAGATAATATTGGCACTTGGATTGCTAGCTAATTAAATAAAGATAAAAAAGTAGTTAATTATGTGGCGTTTATTCATTATTTTAGTTTTTCTTATTACTAGCTTTACTTTCATTACGAGTGCACACTCTAGGATGCCAGCTGATGAGTCATCTAACCTATTATCCTGCCCATCAGACTCAATGATAGATCCCGTAAACATTATCGAACCAACACTAAATAAAGAGATGTACTTTAATTGTCGTTTAAAAGAGAAAAATGAGTACATAAATATAAAAGATGACACTAAAACATTGGCCATGGCGTACAAAGTAGATGAAAAGCTGTTTCTTAACAGCCTAAATGTTTTTAAGGAAAATAAGCTAGTAGAATTTCGAAAATACTCTATCGATCAAACTCTTCAAAAATGGGAAATTTATACAAAAGATGAAAACCCCTTTTACATTTACTCACTAGGGGCTTCTCGGCTTGAGGTATTTGATACTGAGACTAGAGCTCCCAAGAGAAATTGCTCATTTGATGTGGAAACAAACGAACTAATCAATATTGAATATGTCGATGACTTTATTTTTGCCACAAAAATAAAGGGTGAACCTGAAACAGAAAAACAAACCCTATCATTTCACATATCTCAAAAGGACAAACCCGAAAAATTCATTCACCAAGAAGTTAAGTTTGAAAAACAATTTAGTCTTGAGCTTAAAACTTGTATAAAAACAAAAATTACACCACTGAAAATATCTGGAGAGATTACCTTTATAAATCAAAGGTTTTTAGTGCCAGAAAGTAATGCTCTTAATAAACAAAAAATTGTAGATTTATTAAAAAAAGATGGCCAAGAGATTATTGATTTTTTCAATTCCCTTGGCCAAGAAGAGCAGCTTTAAATTTTAAAGACTAGAATCTTACTTCAATATCCTCTCTATTAGACGAGACGCTTAGTGTCTCCACTTTTACAGATCTTGAGTCTGTTCTTTTAATATTTAGCTTGTAGTCACCTTCAGCCAATACAATATGAAAGCTCCCATCAGGATTTCCTCTGTAGTCTTGAACTTTATTCCCTCTAGAGTCTAAAACCTCTACAGTAAATTTATCTGTGAGGTTTTGATTTTCATCATAAACAAGACCTCTTACTCCCGACTGCTCTAGCCGATCCAGAAGGTGCATCCAAGCTGGCCTATTTCTTTCCACCGTTTTATCTCTCCACTTAGAGTAGCTTGGTTGAAACCCTTCTCTTGTGGAGTTCAGTTCAATCACGTATGGAATAACCTGTTCATCCGCGTACATCCAATCAACGTCTCCCCCATCAACTCCATAAAGAATCTCCCAAGGAGTCCCTGGCGTGTAATCAAGAAGCTCACCAATTTTTTGTCCAATACTTGAAACAAGGGCGTGTGTCGCTGTTTTTTCACCAGGGCATCCATAAGGATATAAAACAAGCTCACTATAGCTATGATATGAAATATTAAAAACAGGCTTGATATTAGACACTAATCCCATTAGCGCTCTTGTCTCAGGCTCACTAGCTGCCTCTGGACCTCGATATGTTTGTGACCAACGCGATCCACTTGAACCGTTACAGCTGGCCCAGCGGTGAGGGTAATTTCTGTTAATATCAACTCCATATCCACCTTGAGTGTTTTTTCTCCACATCGAATCTCTTGTCCAAACTCTATTGTTACCGTCAACATTAAGCATCGGAACAACAAAAATCTCGTTTGAATCAACCCAATTTTTAACCCTTGAGTCTGTTGAATAGTTTGATAAGAGATACTCAACAATATCAATCCCCACCTCCGGAGTCATCACTTCCCTAGCGTGGTGCATACTATTAAATAAGATCGCCGGTTCTAATTCATCAGACTCTGGATTATCAGAAATCTTAATCGCCCAAATATCTCTGCCTTCAACGGATTCTCCAATTTTAATTAATTTAGAGATTGAGCTGTACTGCTCACTCATGGAGGTTAAAAACGCAGCAATCTCTTCAGAGTTTTTATATTCTTGGTCGGGACGTCTTAAAAGACTTTTCTCCGTCACCATATTTATAATAAATTTCTTTTGCTCTAAATTTTCAAGTTGTTTACTTGTTAAAAGAACATCAACATTTTTCTCTTTAAGGTTGACCCCTAAAATATCCACATCCAATGACTTAAGCACCGACACTTCACGCTTAAGATTTTTTAGTTGGATATTAGCAAACATCGTTTTTGGTGTTTTGAATTCCTCAGGTACATTTGAGTGATCATGATCACCATGAAACATGGAAGCAAAGGCATTTGACGCCAACGCAATAAAAATAAAAATCGAAATTAATTTTTTTGACATATTCATCCTTGAAAAAAATCAGAACCTAAATTCTGACAAGGATACTTTATGTTTGGCAAATAAAATAATGACTACAATATCTGACTTAAAAACTCTTTCACTCTTGGCTGAGTGGAGTTTTCAAAAAAGTTTTCAGGAGTAGCATCTTCTACAATTCGCCCTTCATCCATAAAAATAATTCTATCGGCCACACTCTTAGCAAAACCCATCTCGTGAGTCACACAAATCATGGCCATGCCCTCTTTTGCCAGATCGATCATTACATCTAGAACTTCTTTAACCATCTCAGGGTCTAGAGCAGAGGTAGGCTCATCAAATAAAATAATTTTTGGCGCCATACATAGAGTTCTTGCGATGGCCACACGCTGCTTTTGGCCGCCAGATAATTGATCTGGATATTTATTTGCCTCTGACAATATTTTTACTTTATCTAAAAACTTTAGGGCCGTTTTTTTTGCTTCTTCTTCAGGAATGTTTTTTGCCTTCATTGGGCCAATAGTCAGGTTCTGAAGGATACTAAGATGAGGAAATAAATTAAAATGTTGAAAAACCATTCCCACATCCATTCGAAGTTTTTCAATATTGGTTTGCAGGTCTTGAACTTCTATTGAATCGACAAAGATCTCTCCTTGTTGATACTCCTCAAGGTTATTAATACATCTGATTAAGGTTGATTTCCCGGAACCACTAGGGCCACAAACAACGACTTTTTCTCCAGTTTCAATTCTTAGATTAATATCTTTTAAAACATGAAAATCATCGTACCATTTATTAACATTTTTAAGCTCAATCATTAGTGACTCCGTTGAAACTCTTCTTCAACTTTTTTAGAAAACCGTCCCATCCGAGAACAAATTATAAAATAAATAACCGCACATAAAAAATAGGCTTCCACACTAAAACCAAGCCATTTACTATCGGTCATACTGGCCTTTGTGGTCCCCATTAAATCAAATAGTGCAATAATAATGACAAGGGAAGTATCTTTAAACATTCCGATCATTGTATTTACTGTGGGAGGAATAACCTTAACCAACGCCTGTGGTAGAATGACGAGCTTGATTGTTTGAATGTAATTGAGTCCAATTGACTTTGCCCCTTCCCACTGGCCTTTGGGGATAGAGTTAAGCCCTCCTCTGACAACCTCAGCAAAGTAGGCGGAAGAAAAAAAGATAATCGCCAGTTGAGCTCTAAAGAGTTTATTAATAGTAATTCCATCCGGTAAAAAAAGAGGAATTAAAACGGAGGACATAAATAAAATAGAAATGAGAGGAACTCCTCGAATAAGCTCAATATATACGATTGATAGGTACCTAGGAACTGCCTGTTTTGAGGTTCTTCCAAGTGCTAATAAAATTCCCACCGGATAACTAATTGCAACACCTACAATAGACAAAAGAAGTGTCAACGGCAGTCCACCCCACTTGGATGTTTCCACCTTATTTTCTCCAAATCCGCTAAGGAGAACGAAATAGATAATCATCAAAACCAGAAACTTAACAAATAATAAATTGTTCCAGTTTTTCTTTTTTGTAAAATGAATCCAACCAATAACCAAAAGGACAATTCCTAAAATTGGGCGGTATAAATACTCTCTTGGGTAGACGCCAAAGAGAATAAACGTAAATTTTTCTTTTAAAAATGAAACACACGCACCAGAGCTATTTTTACAAATATTGGCATCACCAACCCAAACTCCATCAATAATTAGCCAATTAAAAAAATACCAACCGACGAAAAGATAGATACATAAAATAAATGTGGACGCCAGAGTTGACCCTAGGTCAATAAAATATTTTTTTTTCAACTGCCTAAGCACGAGAAGATCTCCCGAAAAAATTTAACACCCCAGAACTTAAAAGAGAGAGACTAAGATACATGGCCATTATGAGTCCAACCAGCTCAATTGCTTGACCTGTTTGATTCATTGATGTGTTCGCTATAGAAACAAAATCAGGGTAGCCAATGGCCACGGCCAATGAGGAGTTTTTGGTTAAATTTAAAAATTGAGAAATTAATGGCGGCAGAGAGACTTTAAAACTTTGGGGGATGATCACATATCTTAAGAGTTGATAATCATTTAAACCGATGCTTCTTCCCGCTTCCCATTGTCCTTTATCGATGGCCAAAATACCAGATCTAATAATTTCTGCCATAAATGCACCGGTATAAATAGTTAAGCCTAAAAACAACGAGCAAAATTCTGGAGATAAACTTTTTCCTCCGGAAATATTAAAGCCTTGAAGCTTAGGCGCACTAACTGGAAAGATTATTGAAAAAATAAAGATACACCCAACAACTCCAACAATTGATAAAAGAATAAAACTTAGTCCTTTGTACTTTTTAATTTTTACAAGACTAAAATAGAAAATTCCAAGATTTAATAAAACAATCGAGAAAGCAAAAAGATAATTAACAACACTTGAAGAGAATACCGGAAAGTAAAAGCCTCTATTACTTAAAAGAATGCCGAAAAAAGAATGAGCATTTCTTACCGAAGGAAAAATATCTGTAAATAAGGCATACCAAAAAAACAGTTGAAGAAGCAGTGGGATATTTCTTGTAATATTAATATAAGTTTCAGAAAAGTTTTTAAGGGCATGCTTTTTTGAAATTCCCATCACTCCAAAAATAAGGCCCAGTAAAAAAGAAAAGGCACATCCTACTGCCGCCATTTTGAGTGTATTAAAAAAGCCAACGGTGAGTGCTTTTTTATAGGTATCAAAACTATCATAGGAGATCATTGATTCACTAATTTCAAAGCCAGCCTCATACTCAAGAAAACCAAAACCCGTGGCCACGTTTTGCGCACTTAAGTTGTGTTGAAGCTGGGAAAATAAAGAGTAAAATGACCCTAGGACAATAATTAAAATTGTCGCAGAGAAAATCTTAGAAGATAGTTTTTTATTAATATTCACCTAAGATATTTTATCTCACTGGCGGAGCGTATAAAAGCCCACCATTTGACCAAAGATTGTTTAATCCTCTATCTAATTTTAGTGGTGAGTTTTTCCCCACATGGCGCTCAAAAATTTCACCATAGTTCCCCACGTGAGAAATGGTGTTTTTCGCCCACGCTTCATCAAGTCCTAAGGCCTTTCCATTTCCACGAGAAATCCCAAGAAACCTTCTAACCCTTGGGTTTTTTGATTTAGAAAAACTTGAGATATTTTTCGAGTCAATGTTGAGTTCCTCAGCTTCAATAAGTGCGTAGATAGTCCACTTCACCACATCAAGCCATTGGTCATCACCATGTCTTACTGCTGGAGCAAGGGGTTCTTTAGAAATGACTTCAGGTAAAATAGTAAACTCACTGGGATTTTTCATTTTTGATCGTTCACTGGCCAATCCAGATCGATCAGTCGTTAAAGCATCACAGCGCCCTTTAATAAATGACTGGTTAACTTCTTCGTTACTTTCAAAGACAACTGGCTTTAACTTTAAGCGATTCGCGCGAAAAAAATCGGCCATATTAAGCTCAGTTGTTGTTCCTTGTTGAGTACACACGCTTGCACCATCAAGCTCCATAGCGCTTTTGACTCCAATTTTTTTTCTCACCATAAAGCCTTGGCCGTCATAAAAAACAACCGGCCCAAAGTTAATCCCCATTTGGGTATCTCTTGAGAGATTATGCGTTGTATTTCTTGAAAGAAGATCAATCTCACCAGATTGTAGTGCTGTAAATCGTTGTTGAGCGTTTAAAGAAACGTAATCGACTTTTTTTGGATCGTTAAAAACTGCTGCGGCAACTGCTCGACATATATCTACATCAAGTCCTCGCCACACACCTTTAGAGTCTGGAGTGGAAAAACCAGCAAGTCCAGTACTTACCCCACAACGAAGCTTTCCTCTTTTTTTAACCACGTCGAGGGTTCCCGAAAAACAAACACTACTTACAAGTAAGCAAGAAATGATAAAGATTGATCTCACAACTACTCCCAATTAATTATTTGATAATTGGCGAATTAATAATAACTTTTCGTAAGCCTGATTAATTTCACCTCGATCAAGACTTCTTAAGGCTTGATGACTTAATACGTTTATCCTTTGCATGACTCTTCCGCCACTACCGTCTGAACTTCTTCCACTGTTTCTCATGCAAGAAACTCTTTCATCATCAAAAGTGAATTCATCGCAATAATTGGCCTCATTTAGTGTGTATTCCTTATCTGCACTGACTTTAATACAATTAAGTTTTCCGCTATTAAAGCGTGCTCTTATACAAACATACCCTGCATCTACATCAATATATCGCCCACGAATAAACGCCAGGCATTCTTGCCGGTCGCTTGAAAAGGAAATGTCATTACAGACTTCTTCCCCCGTTTCAGAAAAGGCATTGTTTGAAGAGAAAATTAAGATTGAAAATAAAAAGATCACTATAAACTTTTGCATCTATCTTCCTTGATAAATTAAATTTGTCTTATTTTAGCTCTAGCTTAACCAATTGAGAAATCAATTTCTCGCTGTTTTAAAAGCCTTAAAAATTTCGCCTTAAAAACCTTCTCAGAGTAGCGTTGGCGAAGAAATTTATCGTGGTCAGAAGAAATAACTGCTTTTTTCACTTCATCGATGACTTCTGAGAACTCACTCACCTTCGTAATAAACCTTGTGGACTCTGGGAAGAGTACCCGAGAATTTAAATCGGAAATCCTTGACACAACAGGAACACCAGAAAGAATCGCTTCAATAGCGCCAAAGGGGTAGGTGGATTTTGTTCCACACACGTAACAAAGGGCTTGGTGAAATTGAGGAAGAAGCTCTCCTGAGCATGGATGCTCTAAATGAGAATACTCCCCCTCTGAAATACCACTTGGAAGATAAGTTAATACAAAATCATACCCAGCTGAGACTGTTTGATTTTTTAGAGTTTTTAATTCACTTCGAGAAAATCCCAAAGGATTAACAATGACACTTTTTATCTCCTTAGCTTCGTTAGGTAGTGGATGCCAATCCGACACATTAACGAACGGAGTTAAGTCGTTTTTAGTTGCTTGATTTAAATCGGCACAAAAAACAGTTTCATCTAGTTTAAGTGATTTTTTTGAAAGCCTGGAAATAGAGCTTTTAAAAAATTTTGCTACAATTCCCAAAGCATTCTCTTCATAAATATTTTCAACATTGATTGTAAGCTTTTTAGATTTTTCGCAGCTTGAAATACCGTGAGCAAGGCCTGAGCTAATTGTAATAACTGCATCAAAGGAACATGGTACATTTAGGTTTTTAAGTGCTTTAGGGATCAAAAATGATTTACTTCGAAGCTCTTCGATACTGCCAACCTCATTACTTAAAAAGCTTGAGCGAATTGGGTGCATCTCAAGGGGCCCTAAAACCTTTCCTTTTTTATGCGCTAAGGTATAAATCGTTGCCTCGGGAAATAGGTTGGCCACTAACTCCACGATTGAATGAGTCGGCGTTCTCTCTACTAATTGATCACAAACAATAGCAACCTTCATCCCTAATACCTTTTAATATTTTTTAAGCTGAATAACTGTGGACCCTAAAACCAGCGTTACACCGCCAAGAATTTGAACCCAGTCTAATGTTGTATGTAAAAAGAGCCAATTTATTATGACCGCACAAAATGGAAAAAATAATTCTGCCAATGTGGCCATTTTTGCTGGAATTTTTGCCAGCCCTCGATAGTAAAAATAGATTCCAAACACTCCACTGAGAAAAACCAGAATCGCCATTTTAGTTAAAAAGTCTCCACCAATTCTTTCAATGCTCACACTAGGTAAAAATAAAAGACAAGCGGATAGCCCGAAGATAAATCTACCTGACATGACCTCTGGTGCAGAAAACCCTTGTTTTGATAACTTTTTTCCAAAGACCGTCGCACTCCCCCAACCTAGTACTGCAATAAGTGAATACCCAACTCCGATCAGGGAGTCTTTAGAGCTGAACGTATACTTTAATGTTTTGAGATCAATTGATTGAAAGATTTGTTGGTAACTAATAACAAATCCACCAATCACACAAACCCCTGCCCAAAAAAGAAAATCTTTACTGATTTTTTCTTTAAGTAAAAGACTAGATAAAGATATGGCCACCACTGGCTGAAACTTTTGAAGCAAGATAACAATAGATGGGTTTAATAAAGAGAATGCTTTTGTAAATGATAGGGTGGCAATGGCAGAGCCAAGAGAGCCAACAATAAGAAAACTAAAAATATTTGATGAATTAAATAAAATTTTCTTTTTAATAAGCTTATAAAAAGTAGGGATAAAAAGAATTGATAAAAATAAATGCTCGAAGAAGACGATGGTGACAGCGTTAAATCCTTCACCCAATAAAGGATATCTAATCAGTGTGTCTAGTGCCCAGGTTAAGCAGGCAAGAAATATAAAAAAGATGCCCATTAAATAGTAGCCCCTGCATTAGTCGGATTAATAACTACAGTTTTATAGAATTCATCAAAAGTTGCATTCGCTTTTTTTGCGACAATTTCTTTTTTTAGCTTTTTTCTAAGCCCACCGCGCATTTTACGTTGCTCTTTGTTAAGTGGAAGGCTTGGAAGAAGCCCAAAATTTATGTTTGTTGGCCTTGGCTTCTCAGCAGTCATGACGTAATTAACTAACGCACCCATCGCTGTCTCAACAGGAAATTGCACTGCCTCCATTCCTTTTAATTTTCGAAGTATTTGATACCCAACATAAAGCCCCATAGACGCGGACTCTGTGTATCCTTCAACTCCGGTTATCTGCCCAGCAAAATGAATCGCGGGAAACTCTCTTGAAGAAAAATCAAAATTCAATAAATTTTTTGAATGAAGAAAAGTATTTCGGTGAACACTACCTAAGTGGAGAAACTTTGCATTTTCAAAACCTGGAATCATCTTAAATACTCGAACTTGCTCTCCGTATAATAATCTGTTTTGGAAACCAACAAGATTAAACGCATCCCCTTGAAGATTTTCTCGTCTAAGTTGAATTACAGCGTAGGGCTTTTCTCCATCAAGATCTTTTGCAAGACCAACTGGTTTCATCGGTCCAAATCGAAGAGTCTCTCTTCCTCTTTCGGCCATCAAATCCACGGGGAGACAGGATTCAAAATAATTAACTTTTTCAAAAGAGGCCATGGGAACTTTTTTGGCCGAAAGAAGCTCATCAATAAAGTTTTCATACTCTTCTTTGTTCATGGGAGCGTTTAAATAATCTGGAACTTTACCCTCTTCAATATCTTGGTAACGATCTTTAAAGTACATCTTTTCATAATCTAGAGAATCCGCATCAACAATTGGAGCAATCGCATCATAAAAATGAAGATCTTCTTTAGTTAAAACATCCTCTATCCACGTGGTCAGTCCATCAGTCGTTAAAGGCCCTGTAGAAACAATGACGTAATCTGCCTTGTATTTTTCTTTGGCCATTAGAGGATCAGTAATTTCCTCATCAACAATAGTGATATTTGGGTGAGAAGAAAGCTGTTTGGTGATTAGTTCAGAGAACTTTTCTCGATCAACGGCCAAGGCGTTCCCAGCAGGAACAGACGTTTTCCGGCCAGAATCTAGGACCAGGGAGCCCATAGAGTCCATTTCGTGTTTTAATAGTCCATGTCCACTATATGGATCTTGGGATTTTAGGGAATTTGTGCAAACAAGTTCACCAAACCCATCAATCGTTTGAGCTGGGTTTTTCTTTTTTCTCTTAACTTCAACAAGAGTTACCTTTACCCCATTTTCCGCCAGAAAGTACGCAGCATCTGATCCCGCAAGCCCTGCTCCAATAATTAACACATTTTTATCTATTGAATTTTCCATCTTTTTCCGTCAAATTTGCCTGAGATATCGTATATTTAAACCAAGTGGTTTATTACTTATTTGGCACAC
>MDTG01216472.1_pt1 | contig 38522 bp, 29 predicted proteins | sample 811421 | NCBI WGS metagenome assembly MDTG01 (sample SAMN05326645, study PRJNA326480) | marine metagenome | isolation source: seawater | place: Pacific Ocean: South East | collected 2011
AGAACAATTACACTTTCAGTTGTATAATTTAATGGGGCAAAAGGTAGAAGCAGCAGTTCAAGAAGAAGGAAACCGCTATCGTTTTTCTAGCGGGCATTTACCCAAAGGGATTTATTTGCTGGAGGTTTTGGGTAGAGAAGAGCGAGCAAGTTTGAAAATTTTGAAGGAATAAAATGTGACATTATGAAGAAACTAATAGGTATTTTAATGATATGTTTTGCTTTAGTTCCGATAGCAATTCAAGCACAATGGGATGAGCAATTCTTCTTTCCACACATTAATAGTCTCAGTTTTCCCACAAAAGATTTTGGGATGGCTGCCTGTGAAAACTATTACAACCATTCAGATACAAGTTTTACAGCTGATTCTTCTGCCATTATTTTGATTAGCGATAGCGGAGATACATGGAACTATTCTTTGGTGTTGCCCGGAGTAACTTTTAAAGACATTCAGCACGTCAATACCTCTACATTTTATGCAGTGGGTTATGATACCAGCAGGCAATTTGGCGTGCTTGCTAAAACAGTAGATGGAGGTAATAGTTGGGATACTACATTAATGAATACTCCTTTGTTAAGAGTTTCCTTTCCTTCGGACTCAGTAGGCTATTTATTAACAAAAGATACGTTTATTTACAAAACAATTGATTCCGGAAAAACTTGGAATCAATTATCTTATAATTTTTTCGATACATTACCATTGCCCACTATATCTAATAAAATTCATTTTGTTAACGATTCGGTTGGCTTTGTAGTTTTTTGGACAAAGCTTTTTAAAACGACTGATGGAGGGCTAAGTTGGGCATTAAAACATTCACACAGCAACAGCAGGCCATGGCCTCTATATGAATACATTGTAGATATAGCCTTTGTTGAAGGAGATTCAACTGCTTACTTAATTAAAGAAGAATATGGTGATGATTTCTATATTTATAAAAGTACAGATTTGGGAGACAATTGGATTGCAATTGATACAATGGTCAATGCATTTTACTTTTCCCAAACGATATCATTTCCCACAAAAGACACCGGCTACATTAGCGGTCAATTTATGATGTATAAAACCGTTGATGGAGGAAACAGTTGGTTTAAGCAGCGTAGCTCAAACACCTTACCTCAAAACCCAAGCTTTAATGACTGGGTAGAAGATTTGTACTGTGTTGATGCGCTAAACTGTTTTGCCGGAGGTTGGGGGCGTTTCTACCGTACCTTTAATGGTGGAGATACTGTTTTAACAAGTATTGGAGAATTAAACCAATTGAAAAAGAAACTAGCGGTTTACCCCAATCCAACAAGCGGAATGGTAAATCTTAAAACTACCGAAAAACTTCAAAGTATTGAAGTTTACAACCTCCAAGGACAAAAAGTACAGGAGGTAAACGCTAAGGAAAGGTCTTGGCAATTACCGGAAGAAAGTGGTTTGTATTTGATACGTATGCAGGATGTGAAAGGGAATGTTTATACCGAGAAGGTGATTAAGGAGTGATTGAAATACATTTAGCTTTCTGAAAGTATTATTGTTAGTTGGGGATGAAAAGCTAAAGCTTTTTTTGCTTATTTTGTAGGAAAGTAACAGTTATGAGTAGAGGCTTTGTAAAAGAGGAAGATCAAGAAGAGGCGCCTTTTATTCCACCTAGAGCACCTCTACCGCCGAATACGCCTAATTATGTTACCAAAAGAGGTCTGCAGAAATTAGAAGAGGAGAAGAGCGACTTAGAATTTGAAAGAAAAAACCTCAAAGAAGCAAACGAGTCTGAAAGAAGAAAAAGTTTAGCGGTAATTAACGGAAAGTTAGGCTTATTGGAAGAACGAATTTTATCTGCTCAACTTATTAAAGGAGAGGATCAGCCGGCTGATGAAGTTCGCTTTGGAGCTACGGTTAAAACAATAGTAAAAAACGGAAAACAAAAAGGTCTAGAACGAACTTTTACCATTGTTGGAGTAGATGAATCGAATGTAAAAGAAAAAAGAATTGCCTTTACTGCACCAATCGTTAGAAATTTAATGGGGAAAAAAGTAGGAGAAGTGGCAGATTTCAAACTGGGAAATGAAAGTCAACCCCTTGAAGTTGTTTCTATTCACTATGAATAAATGGCAACTTAAACAAAATGAGCTGTAATACAATAATTTGCTTACTTTTGCGGCTAATTTAATCTAACATTTTTGAATACATTTAAATCTTTGGGTCTTTCAGAAAATTTATTGGAAGTCCTCGAAAAAATGGGTTTTACAAAGCCCACCCCCATACAAGAACAATCCATTCCTTTATTACTAGACAACAGCGTAGAAGACTTTATTGGTTTAGCACAAACAGGCACAGGTAAAACTGCTGCTTTTGGTTTACCTTTAATTGACCTTGTAGACGCTTCATCCAAAGAAACGCAAGCACTTATTTTGGCGCCTACACGAGAGTTAGGGCAGCAAACAGCTAAGCAAATTGTAGAGTTATCGGCTAATTATAAAAAACTAAATGTAGAAGTAGTTTACGGTGGAGCAGCCATCACTAATCAAATTAGAGCGCTGCAAAAGCCCACTCAAATTATTGTAGCTACTCCCGGCAGGTTATTAGACCTGATTAGAAGGAAAGCAGTAAGCCTTAATAATGTTCGTTACCTTGTTTTAGACGAGGCCGATGAAATGTTAAACATGGGCTTTAAGGACGATATTGACGATATCTTGTCAAACATTAAAGTGCCACACAACACATGGTTGTTTTCAGCTACTATGCCTTCTGAAATCAGAAAGATTGTCAAGAAATACATGAACAATCCCAAAGAGGTTTCAGTAAACACGAATGAAAAGACAAACACGGATATTACTCATCAGTATGTAGTAACTCGTACAAACGACAAATTATCTGCATTGCAACGCTTTTTGGATATGCATCCGGAAATGCGTGGAATTATGTTCTGTCGTACGAAAAGAGAAACGCAAGAAATTAGTGATCAGTTAGCGGGCTTAGGCTATGAAACAGAAGCCTTGCATGGCGACCTTTCACAGGCGCAACGAGATGCTGCGATGAATCGTTTTAAAGCGCGTAATATGCAATTGTTGGTTGCTACAGATGTAGCAGCTCGCGGTATTGATGTGAGTGACTTAACTCATGTATTGCATCATAAATTACCGGATCAATTAGAAGCTTATACTCATCGTAGTGGTAGAACCGGTAGAGCAGGTAAAAAAGGATTATCGATAGCTTTTATTAATTCTAGAGAAGGAAGAAAGATTTCAGACTTAGAGCGTAAGCTAAAAGTAAAGTTTGAAGCGATTGAAGTTCCTTCAATTGAAGACTTAAAAGAGGTTCGACTAAATCGTTGGGCAAAGCAAATATTGAGCATGCCGGTGAGTGATGAAGCTCAAGAGGTTTTTGAAGGTATAAAGTCGCAGTTTGAAGGAATGACAAAGGAAGACTTACTCCTAAAACTTTTGGCAAAGGAGTTAAAGCAGTTGAGTAAGAGTTCAGGCGGCGACCTTAATGTAGCATCTTCCGGAAAAGGAAAAGATAATCATCAAAATCAAAGATATTTCATTAACATTGGTAGTGAAGATGGCTTAACAGAAGGAGACTTGTTAGCTTTTGTAAGCGAAGTCGGAGATGTGCCGATTAAGGCCGTTGGAGATATTGCCCTTCAGCGTAAGCGTGCTTTTTTCGACTTGTCAAAAGAACATAAGAAAGGCTTTACCGAAAGGTTTGTTGGGCTAGAGTTAGAAGGTGGGCATGCCATAAAAGTAAATGAAGAAAATAATAGAAATGACGAAAGAGGCAGAGGGCCTAAAAAAGGTGGTTTTCGTGGAAAAGGTGGAGGAAAATCTCGCCAACGAAATGCTCCAAGAGGAAGGGGAAACTCAAGAAGAAGATAACAGTAAATAATTAAACTAAATAGATTATATGGGTAGATCTCAAGAAACATTCAGTAAAAGAGAGAAAGAGAAAAAACGCCAGAAGAAAAAAGAAGAGAAGCAACGTAAAAAGGAAGAACGCCAAGCTAATTCTGAGGGAGGTGGCTTAGAAAACATGATTGCTTATGTTGATGAATTTGGAAACATAACTGACACTCCACCGGATCCGGAAAAGAAAAAGAAACCAATTAAGGCTGAAGATATTCAAATTGGAGTGCCTCAGAGAGAGGAAGATGATAGTGATCCAGTTCACGAAGGAAAAGTTACCTTTTTTAATGAGTCAAAAGGCTATGGCTTTATTCGATCTTTAAAAGATCAGGAAAGTTACTTTGTTCATGTAAATGGACTTACAGAAGAAATCGTAGAAAATGACCGTGTGAGCTTTGAACTTGAAAGAGGACAAAAAGGAATGAATGCGGTGAAGGTGAAAAAGATCTAAGTCTTTTCAACTAAGTATCGATAAATATTTTTAAAAATATTCTCCCTTAAAGTTTTTTTGAACGAGCACATTAAGTCGGTTTCTTAATTTGCATTTGAATGACTTTTTACGCTTTGGAGATTTGATTGAACATACCAATTATCAGGTCGAAAACCGGCTGATGATTGGTTTTCTTTTTTTAATACGATGGTGAAAAAATCCAAAACTGCCTAAAGTAAAAAGTAAGAGCTGCTTTAGTGTTTGTTCGACTAGTATTTACCAAATAACAATCTTCTCACTTCTACTACCTAAGCGAAGTAAATAAACTCCCGGAGGTACATTTACCCTTACTTTAAGCTGGTTGCTTGAATTTTCAATGATTTCAAAGTTTACGGCTTGTCCGTTTAAATTCATTAGCTGTAACTGTTCCGGCTTCTCTATTTTCTTGTCGAATTTTAGGTTAAACTCTCCTTCAGATGGATTGGGATAGATGGATAACGAAATGTTTTCTATTGCTACTTCATTTAATGATACCGGTAAAGCCGGACAACCAAGTCCAGAAGAGTGGTAGATGATATTACCTGCAACTCTATAGCAGGAAAGTGATGAATTGGCCCCTAAGCCGTATCCACCTCTAAAACTTGAAATAAAACCCGCCAGCGTTCCAATTCCTTCAACCAATATTCTATCAGGGTGTGATACAGGAATAGACCCATTCTCACTATAATAATACATTTTTCTGCGAACACTGTCTGCGAGAGTAGTATCTCCAATTGAATCAATGACAAAAGGGTCTAAATAATTTATTTCATAAAAGTAAGTTTCAGGCAGTGTATCGCCTACCGCCAAATCAAAGTCATAAAACAGCTTCTCATTTGTTGAGTCGATAGGCAGGAAATACACTTTTTTATTGATGCTGTCATTTCTATAAAAACCAATGGTATCCTCATTACCAAAGGTAGGAGCCGGACTGCTTTGAGTGGAGCGAATTTTAGTCAAAATAGTATAGTTAGTGTTGTTGATAATGGTATCTCCTACAGAACGGTAGTGGTCGAGTATATAGCCAATTCCATTTGGATCTCGTACCCAATCAGACCAAACTACCGAATCAGTCTTAAAAGGAATGTAATTGCTTTGGGCAAAAAATGAAGTGGTAACAAGAGTTATCAGGCTTAAAAAGTTAATTATTTTTTTCATGATGAACTGGTTTGTAAGTAATTCAAAAATAGTAAAAAACTTTGCAAAAAAGCATTAAGTTTTGATTTTGTGGAAACTGTAATATGATTTAAAGGTTTCAATTGTCCAACTTATGACACGAACCAATCGGTCTAATTCGCCGAATTTGCTCTTAAATTTTAAAATAAAATACTAAAAATACTTTCTTAACTATGAATCGTGAAAGTTATTCTAGCGAGCATATTAGCTTTATTTCTTTTTATGCAAAGTATTAATTTGCATTTGAATGACTTTTTACGCATTGGAGATTTGATTGAACATGCCAATTATCACGCTGACGAACTGGGTGATGATTGGTTTTCTTTTTTTCAGAAGCACTACGGTGAAGATAGCCAAGAGCATATTCAAAATCACCATAAAAAAGAACACCAAAAGCTTCCAAAACACGATCATATTTGCAGCACCTCAATTGCCGCATTTGTATTAACTAAGAAGGTTAATATCAGTCTTAAAGTCGACCCTTCACCTTCTGTGAATACGATATTTTTCTACCAAGACTTATACTCATCTATCCGGTCTGTAGATATTTTTCAGCCTCCCAAGTTCGCATAATTCTCTTTCTTAAATAGCACTTCCGTTTATGGAGGTGATTTAGTCATTTAATAATTGAATTATGTTAGCTGCTATTATTCGCCTTAGCGTTAAAAATAAATTTATTGTATTACTTTTTACACTAGCCATTGTCGCTTTTGGTTCTTACTCTTTAAGCAACATTAAGTTAGGGGCAGTACCTGATATTACAAATAACCAGGTGCAAATTATTACTACCTCTCAAAATCTTTCTACCCAAGATATTGAGCAGTTTGTTACCTATCCGGTTGAACTGGAGATGGCTAATTTGCCCGGAGTAGTTGAAATTCGCTCTGTTTCTAAATTTGGTTTGTCTGTAGTAACGGTTGTTTTTGAGGATGATATGGGTACTTATTTACCTCGTCAGTTGATTGCCGAAAAAATCAAAGCTGCTGCTGAACAAATTCCCGAAGGCTTTGGAAAACCAGAAATGGGACCGATTACCACAGGTTTAGGAGAGATTTATCAGTATACGATAGAAGTAGAAGATGAATTTGCAGATCGTTATTCGGCAGCTGAATTGAGAACAATTCAAGATTGGATCGTAAAAAGACAGCTTTCAGGAATTGAAGGAGTTGTTGAGATTAATACTTGGGGCGGTTTTTTAAAACAATACGAAGTGGCTATAGATCCCGCTCGCTTGAATGCCATGAATATTTCAGTGAATGAGGTTTTTGAAGCTTTACAAAAGAACAATCAAGTATCCGGAGGAGCCTATATTGAGAAGACTAACAAAACTTATTTTATAAGAGCTGAGGGAAAAGTATCTACTCTAGAAGACATTGAAAACATTGTAGTTCTAAAAAGAGATCAAACGCCCATTTTTATTAAAGATGTAGCCGAGGTTGGTTATGGACATACAAATCGCTTTGGAGCTATAACTGCCAATGGAAAAGGCGAAAAGGTAATGGGACAAGTGATGATGTTAAAAGGGGCGAGCTCCAATGACGTGATCAAGCGTGTAAAGAAGAGAGTAGAGGAAGTGCAAAAAACGCTTCCCGAAGGTGTTTATATTAATCCTTTTTTAGAGAGAAGCGAACTGATTGGTCGAACGACTTCTACCATAGCCGAGAATTTAACAATTGGCTGCTTAATCGTTATTCTTGTAGTAGTGCTTTTGCTGGGAAATTTGCGCTCAGGCTTAGTTGTTGCTTCGGTTATACCGCTTAGCTTACTTTTTGCACTTTCTATGATGTATCTTTTTGATATTGATGCCAATTTAATGAGCTTAGGAGCAATTGACTTTGGTATTATTATCGATGGGGCAGTTATTATAGTAGAATTTACTGCTTTTCAGCTGAATAAAATTCACGAAAAGTTTAAAGTTTCCTCAAAATCAGAGCGTAAAAAGTTAAAAGACGAAACTACAGTAAACTCAGCCGGTAAAATGATGAATTCTGCCATTTTTGGACAGATGATTATTCTATTGGTATTTATTCCAATATTGAGTTTGCAAGGTGTAGAGGGAAAAATGTTTAAACCCATGGCAATGACGTTTGCTTTTGCTTTAATCGGCGAGATGATTTTGTGTTTTACCTATGTGCCTGTCGTTTCGTCATTGTGGTTAAAAGCTAAGGATGAAAATAAAAGGAACATTTCTGATAAAATTATTGACAACTTAAACAAACTTTATGAACCAACTATTCAGTGGGCTGTAAGGTCTAAACGAATTGTACTGCTTATTGCTTTCGCATTAATGGCTTTAGCAGTTTTTACTTTCAGTAGAATGGGAGGTGAGTTTGTGCCAACGCTCGATGAAGGTGACTTTGTCATTCAACCGGTATTGAAAACCGGAACTTCTCTGAGTGAAACGGTGGATATGATGACTAAATTGGAAAAGACCATTCTCGATAACTTTCCTGAAGTGGAACAAGCTGTAAGTAGAATTGGAGCAGCGGAAGTGCCTACTGATCCTATGTCGATGGAGCAAACAGATTTAATTATTACGCTAAAAGATAAAGATGAGTGGGTTTCTGCGGAAAGCAAAGATGAGTTAGCCGTAAAAATCAAAGAGAAACTAGAGCCTTTTGGTGTAGGAGTGGAGTTTACTCAACCTATTGAAATGCGCTTTAATGAATTGATAACAGGAGTTCGCTCAGATATCGCCATTAAAGTATTTGGTGAGGATTTGAAACTATTAAGTCAAAAAGCAAATGAAATAAAAGCATTGGTTGAGGATGTTGAAGGAGCGGCAGATGTGATGGTTGAAAAAACAGAAGGTTTGCCTCAAATGCTCGTTAACTACAAGAGGGATAAAATTGCCAGATACGGTTTAAACATAGCTGATGTAAATGATTTAGTGAGCTTAGCTTATGCCGGTAAAGTAGCAGGTGTTGTGTTTGAAGGAGAAAAACGATTTGATCTTGTATTGCGCATGACAGAAGAAAAACGAAAGTCAATCGAAGACTTGCAAAACCTTTATGTTGATTTGCCGACTGGGGGAAAAGTACCTTTGAGAGAATTGGCAGATGTGAAGTACGACGAAGGGGCAGCAATGATTTCAAGGGATGATACCCGTAGGCGAATTGTGGTTCGTGTAAATGTAAGAGATAGAGATTTACAGTCAGTGGTGGATGATATGCGAAGTATTATTGATCAAAAATTAGATCTGCCGGTGGGCTATTCAGTAAGCTACGGAGGACAGTTTGAGAATTTATCTTCTGCCAAAGAGCGACTGCTCTATGCCGTTCCAATTGCTTTAGTGCTAATATTTATAATGTTGTATTTTGCTTTTGGCTCGGTAAGAGAAGCACTTTTAATATACTCAGCAATTCCGCTAGCTACCGTAGGTGGTGTGTTTATGTTGGAAGCTCGAGGAATGCCTTTTAGTATTTCGGCGGGGATTGGGTTTATAGCCCTTTTTGGTATTGCCGTTTTAAATGGGATTGTTTTAATCGATCATTTTAAAGAATTACAAAAATCAACTAAAATGAAAATAGATCAATTGGTTGTTCAAGGCGGAAAAGATAGAATGAGAGCTGTACTATTAACGGCTACATCTACTGCATTTGGCTTTTTACCAATGGCTTTTTCTACCAATGCCGGAGCAGAAGTGCAACGACCTTTAGCAACTGTGGTTATTGGTGGAATGATTTCAGCCACTTTGTTAACCTTGATTGTTTTGCCTGTTTTGTATTCCATTTTTGTAAAAAGAAAGGCCAGGAAAAGTAAGGTTAAAGTTCATACAGTGATTCTTTTATTGATTTTTAGTTCCATTGCCACTACTGTCAATGCTCAGGAGAAATATAGTCTGGAAGAATTAAAGGAAATGGCTTATAAAAACAATGGGCTGTTAAAGTCTTCTCAATTGCAAGTTGATCGTTCAAAAGCGAACATTAGAACTGCTTTTGAAATTGAAAAAACAGAACTTTATTATGCTTATGATGAGAATGATTTAGCGGTGAATGGCTTGCCTAATTATAAGTTTGGAGTACAACAAAACTTTTCTTTTCCATTGCTTTATACGAGTCAGCGAAAGCTAAATAAGGCCACTTATGAAAAGCAAAAGAAGTTCTACGAATTGCGTCAAGTGCAAATCGACCAAATGCTTCAAACAGCTTATTATAATTTGTTGTTTGAAATGAATAAGTTGAACTTGCTGTATGAATTAGATAGTATTTATTCAGCGCTTGCTGAAGCAGCCGAAAAGCGATACAAATTAGGAGAGACAAATTATTTAGAGAAGGTAAATACAGCGAGCAAAGTTCAACGAAATCGTTTGTTGGTAAAACAGTCGCAAGAAGATAAGGAGGCTGCAAAAGAGCAACTAAAAGCAATTGTGCAAACTGAATCGGATTTTGAAATTGAAGAAGAAAATTTAGAGTTGATTGCAATTAATTTAGAGAGTCTTCAATCGAGTCCTGTGGCTGATTTGTATGAAAGTCAATTAAAAGAAAGGGAACTAGAGATTAAGGTTCAAAAAAATGCACTATTACCGGATTTGAGTTTAGAGTATTTTCAAGGAACTAACGAAGGGTTAGATGAGCAATTAATCGGTTATCAATTTGGATTGAGAATTCCTTTGTTTTTTGGTAGTCAGCAAGCAAAGATTAAATCTTCACAACTTCAAATGCAGTCGATTGAGGCCGAAGCAAAAAACTACGATTTTCAGCTCCAAGCAAAGTATAAAAGTCTGATGAACCAGATGAAAAAACACAAAGCTGCAATTGACTATTATCAAACGCAAGGACAAAAGTTATCCTCTGAAATTAGAAAAGCTGCTACACAAAGTTTTAAAGGAGGAAATATTGATTATTTAGAGTTGATTATGAGTTTAGATAATGCTATTCAAATTGAATTGGAATATCTGGAAAATGTCAATAAATACAATCAAGCTGTAATTCAAATTAATAACCTAACATTATAGGAAAATGAAAAGTAGATTAAAATATATAGTATTATTTTCAGTGATTTCGCTTGCGCTGTATAGTTGTTCAAGCAATACTGAAGAGTCAGCAGAAGCAGAACAAAATTATATTGAAGTAGGAAAGTCAATTTTTAAATCTGAAAAGATGAGATTGGTCAACTTGAATCAAACTACTTTCTCTGATTGGGTAAATTGCACAGGAATAGTAGACGTTCCTCCTCAAAACAGAGCGTTAATTACAGCTTATTATGGAGGTTACATCAGGCAAAGTAAGCTTTTGGTTGGAGATGCTGTGAGTAAAGGTGATTTGTTAGTGACCATTGATCATCCGGAGTATTTGAATATTCAAAAGAATTATTTAAAAGCTAAAGCTAGTTTGAATAGTTTAAAAGCTGATTATGAACGTCAGGCTGAACTTCATCGTGATAGTATAAGTTCAACCAAAAACTATTTAATGGCCAAAAGTGCTTACGAAAACATTCTGGCTGAAATGCGAAACTTAGAGGAACAACTAAAGCTGTTAAACATTAATACCAGTACGCTAAATCAAAATAATATAAGTGCTCAAATTTCTATTTATGCACCGATTGATGGAGTTGTTTCTATGGTAAATATTAGCAAGGGGACTTATGTTCAGCCTACAAACCCTATTATGGAGATAATTGATAGTGACCACATGCACTTGGAGTTAGATGTTTTTGAGAAAGATTTAATGAAATTGCGAAAAGGACAAGACATTCGTTTTAAAGTACCTGAGTCAGGGAGTGAGTTTTATTATGGCGATGTACATTTAATTGGAAATTCTGTTGATAATAACAAAAGAACTGTAAAAGTCCATGGTCACTTTGAGCAAAGTGACAGTATTCATTTTGCTGTAGGCATGTTTATTGAAGCCAATATTCGTGTTGGGGAACATCAGCGATTAGCTATTCAAGAGCCTGCAATTCACGAAGAAGGTGAACATAAGTTTGTTTTGATGTTAGAAGAGGAAACAGACTCTACTTTTCGTTTTGTGAAGAAAGAAGTTGAGTTAGGAGAAGTAAATGACTCCATGATTGCCATTCTTAAAATCGATGAAAGACATTTAAATGACCGTTTTTTAGTCGGCGGATATCACTTAACAACCGATACAGAAGCAGGAGGGCATCATCATTAGTTTTTAAAAACCACCACTAATTATAATACCATAAGTGATTTCTTCATCTGGACTTGAAGGATCTTCGTTGATTAAATAAGAAGTCCTAAATCCTAAACTAATGGGGAGGGTGTTCATCAACACATTGTCGATAAACAGTTCTACACCGGTGGATTGGAATTCATAATTGTAATCAAATGCGTAAAGCAATTGCTTGCCGTAATCGAAAAAGAAATTGGTTCTAATTCGTTTGAAGTAATTGATGCCCCAAAAGCCCCAATCCGGGTAGAGTAGTGGCAGTTTGTAGTCTACGCTCAATCGGTGATACTCGTCACTGTAAGGAGCTTCAAAACCTCTGGCATAGTTGAAAAAATCGCTGTGTTGGTAGAAGTTTTCTTGTAACTCTCTTCGAAAACCGCTACTCAATTGCAGACTGTGATTGGCAAAAAGTCCCGGCAAATACAGGCGACTTTCCGCTTGAAAGCGTTCTTCAGAAAGTTTTATGGCATTTCTGGAGTAATTGATGCTTGCACTCAGACCAAATCGAGGAGCTAAGTTTTGTCGAGCTCTTCTTCTCAAATAAGAAAAGCTTAGACCTGCATGGGCAAATTGATAGTTTTCATTTGGCTGAGCTTCATTTCCTGAAAGTTGAAGGTATTGAAGGCGAAGTTGTGGGTTCAGCGATAAGCGATAGTTTCCCAAAGTCCAGTTGAGTGGAATGGCTGCTCCCAAGCTAATTGCATTTGAGCGAAAAGTAGTCGACTCTAAATAAAGGTCATTCCAAACAGAAGACAAGTTTCGATAATTTGAGCTAATGCTCGCACTTAAAATCGGCAAAAATTTACCGTAACTTAATCGGGCTTGGTAAAAGCTTCCTTTTTCGTTGTAATTGTAGCCGCCACCCACTGAAGCACTCCAATCGTTTAGGTAATTGTTAAATACTAAGTTCATTTCCTGAGCTGCCGGACTCGCAGTAATTGGCCAAGAATGTAAACGAAAACCTCTGAATAAGTTATTGTAGTTCTTTGATTCATTTTGATTTAGGCTGTCGGTTGTTGCTTGCTCAGCAAAGTGTGGTGTTTTGTTTAAGTGGCTGTAATTCCACTCTTGCTCAATGGGTTCATTAATCTGAATTTTACTTTTCACCCAATTTGCCTCTTCCAGTTTAGAAATGGAATGACCGTTAAAAATGGTCTCTGAGAAGAGGAGTTCTTTGTTGGAAGGATTTACAGCCGGCTGATAAAAACCAATTTTAGCTTCTGTCAGTTGCTCCACTTGAAGAGTTCCATTTAATGAAACTCGATAGATATTGTCTCTTTGATTGTAGGAAGCGGAATAGTAAACGTAACCATTAGCTATTCTTGGCGCTCCTATGGCATGCGCAGACCATGGACTTAATTGTTTTTCGTTTAAGTTTTCTAAATCTATTGAAAAAAGCGCAGCTTGATTGTTTTTTCGTTTAATGTAAACTAGAATACTATCATTCTCAGATATGTTTAATCGAGAAATATACTCTCCGGCAGGAAAAGCGAAAATATCTTTTGTCGTTTGCTTTTTAATGTCAATTGACTGTAAAGTGCATTCTTGTTTTAGATCTACTTTTATGGCGTAAACTTTTGAGGCATTTGAATTCAAAACAGGGGAGAAGTAGCGCCTTCTTTGACTCAAGCGGATTTTCTTTTTATTTTTTATGTCATAAACAAAGATGTCTTCGTACTCTGCATTGGTTCTTCGGGGATTATTTCTAAACTCTGTCCAAACCAGGTGACCATAGTTATAGTGAAAGAAAGGATCATTAGAAGCTCCCGGACGGCATACAACTTCTTTTTTATCAGCTTTTAAGAGAAGGATTTCATCTGTTTTTTTGTAAGAGTTACTGAGCACAAGAATGCTCGAATCACTTTCGTATTGAGGAAAATGATAAAAGGTGGGAGTTTTTAGAGTGCTATCTGTTAGGTTTCTAGATTTGGTTACTTGCAGTTCTAAAATGTCGGCTTTCCAGTCTTCTTTTACTGCATTCCAACTTTTCTGATAAAGCGATTTGGTGGTGTATCCACTTTGCTTTTTTAATGCTCTGCTGAAAGGGTAAAATATGGATTTATAGGCTGCTGCATCTTCCACAAGCGGCTGAATAACTTCATAACCTTTTTCTTCTGTAAGCTTTGCCATCATTAGATAGCCCCATCTATAGTGATCCGGAATTAGGTTTTTAAAAGAACCATTTCTAATTTGATGGTAAGAGTAATTCTTTGAGCTAAAAGCAATACTACGCTGCTCCGCGGTAAATGCAGGCAATCTGCCACGACCGGAAGTAGTTAAAGCCGTTTCCACTAGCACGGCATCACCTTCAAAAAACCAATTGGGAATGGACAAGCGTTGCATAAAACTCCAGCCGTATTCTCCTGTCAAATAATAGCCAATATTAGTTACGCCTTTTCGTGCCGCTCGGTATTGTTCAATGTGTCGAAATTCGTGAATACTCAGTAAATCTAACCAGTTGACGGTACTTAAATCATTCAAGGATTGCGGAGGAGTACCGTAAAATTCAGAGCGAAAGGGAGCCAATGCTACATAACCGTTGGCATTGAGCGTTTGATTTTGTAAAATTAAACGTAGCTGTCTTTTTTTACCTCTAAGTCCAATAGGATTATTGTTTTCTAAGCTGTTGAGCAACTGCGCTGTTTCTATTGCCTGTTTTTGAAAACTAAGCGGAAAAATCAACTGTCCAAAATCCGTTTGCAAGCTTTGCCAGTTTTGTCCATTGGGATTATTGCCCAAAGGCTGAGCTAAGTATTGATTGGAAATCAACAATAAAAAGCCTAAAAGTAGAAAAGTAGAAAACTTATGGTTCAATTTTCGAATTTTAAATCGAAAGTAGGGAAAAAAGAAATACTGAATGATTAGTTAATTATTGAAAAGTGAATGAGCTGCTAAACGCAAAGATTTAATACCTTTGCCGCCCTAAAAATACTTCTATAATGGCTTTAAAATGCGGAATTGTTGGATTACCGAATGTGGGAAAGTCCACCTTGTTTAACTGCTTGTCGAATGCAAAGGCACAATCTGCTAACTTTCCTTTTTGCACAATTGAACCGAATGTTGGCGTAATTACCGTTCCTGATGAGCGTTTGAATAAATTATCTGACCTTGTTCAACCTGAGAATGTACAACCAACAACTATAGATATTGTTGATATTGCCGGCTTGGTAAAAGGAGCCAGCAAAGGTGAAGGTTTGGGAAATAAATTTTTGGGTAATATTCGTGAAACAGATGCCATTATTCACGTACTTCGCTGCTTTGACGATGGCAATGTAGTTCATGTCGACGGTTCTGTAAATCCTGTTAGAGATAAAGAAACGATTGATTTTGAGTTGATCATGAAGGATTTAGAAGCGGTAGATAAAAAGCTTGAAAAGTTTAATCGTGCGGCAAAAACAGGAGACAAGGAAGCGATAAAAATTAAAGAAGCACTAGAAAAATATAAAGCTCACTTTGAAGATGGAAAGCCGGCTAGAACTGCACCGGTTACAGATGATGAAGCAAAGCATGTAGAGGATTTGTTTTTACTTACTAACAAACCGGTTTTATACGTTTGTAATGTAGATGAAACTTCTGTGGTAGACGGAAATGAGCACGTTGAAGCAGTAAAAAAGGCGGTGGCTGAAGAAAATGCTGAAGTGCTATTAGTTGCCGCAGGTTTAGAGGCTGATATTGCAGAACTAGAAAGCGCTGAAGAGCGTCAAGAATTTTTAGAAGATGCCGGTTTGAATGAACCGGGAGTTAACAAACTAATTAAAGCGGCTTATCGCTTATTAAATCTTGAAACTTACTTTACGGCAGGAAAAAAAGAGGTGAGAGCATGGACTATTCGCAAGGGAATGACGGCACCTCAAGCTGCAGGTGTTATTCACACCGACTTTGAAAGAGGCTTTATTAAGGCGGAAGTCATCAAATTTGAGGATTGGATCAAATATGGCTCAGAGCAAGCGGCTAAAGAAGCCGGAAAGATGAATATGGAAGGAAAAGAATACATTGTTCAAGATGGTGATGTTATGCATTTTAAATTCAATGTTTAAAAACATTAAAAAGTAAAATAAAAGGGTTAATTCAGTTACTTAATATAATCATTGATTAATTGTTTTAAATGTTCCACTTCCTTTTCAATCGATTCAATTTGGTTTAGAGCTTCCTTTTTGTCTAAAAAATCAATTTTTTCAGCATTTTCAGCAAGATTACCTAAGTGTTCAAAACCAATGTTTCTAGAACTGCCTTTAACGGTGTGTAAGCAATCGTAGTAAGCTTTAGCGTCATTATTTTTAATTGCAGCATTTAGTTTTTCAACACAACTTAAAATCATTGGCTGAGCCGCTTTAACCAGCTTTTTAACCTTCTCTTCATCGTTTTTTAGTTTTCTACTGATTTCGTTTAAATTAAAATGTTGAATTTGATTATTAGTATTATGTTGGTTTTTGTTTGTCAAAAAGTCAGAAATGGTTTGAATTAAATCCTCTTCTTCAATAGGTTTGTTGATGTAGGCATTCATTCCAGCCAATAAACAAGACTCGTAGTTTTCTTCTCTGTTTCCGGCAGTAATCGCTACAATTGGTACGTCCTTATTGACGTTGCTCATTTTTCGGATAATTTGAGTGAGCTCAAAACCATTCATTTGTGGCATCTTTAAATCCATTAAGAGTAAGTCAAACTTTTGTTGATTAATTTGATCTAATGCCGCTTCTCCGTTTTGAGCCGTTTTTATTTTAGCTTTTGGAAAGTACACTTCAATTAATGACTGAGCTAGTAAAATATTGGTTATTTCATCGTCGATAATTAATACTTCAAAAACACGACTTTCCTTTTTATCTAATCTCTTTGTTGAGCTTTCTTTTATTTCATACTCTTGCTGATCTACTTCAACATTTAAGTCAAAATAAAAAGTACTGCCTTCTCCAAGTTTACTGTTTAAGTAGATTTGAGTTTTTAAAAGTTTCGATAAATTCCGAGCTATTGCCAATCCTAAACCACTTCCTCCATAATGACTTGAAATACTAGGATTAGATTGTTGAAAAGACTCAAAAATAATTTTCTGTTCACTTTTTGCTATACCAATACCACTGTCTTTTACAGAGAAACGCAACTTGAAGTTATTTTCTGTACTTTTTTCAATTAGATTAATTTGAAGCATAACAAAGCCTTCATCAGTGAACTTAATGGCATTCCCAATTAGATTAAAAAGAAGTTGTTTAACCTTTGTTTCGTCAATTTTGATTTGTTTTGGAACTTTTTCGTCAATTACAACTTTTAAATCTATTCCCTTTTCTGCAGCTTGAAAACTTACCGAACTTTTTACTGAGTTTACCAAACTATTAAGATGAACAGGACGAATATTTAGTTCAGACTCGCTTTCTTCTAATCGAGTAAAGTCTAGAATGGAATTCAAAATATCCAAGAGCGATCTGCCTGATTTATTAATGTGATTTACAAAGGTCTTGCTTTTGTCAGTTAAGTTTTCCGACTGTAATAGACGAGAGAAACCAATAATTCCGTTTAATGGCGTTTTAATTTCGTGCGTCATATTTGACAAGAAAATGTTCTTAGCACTATTGGCCTTTTCTGCTTCCAGCTTTGCTTTTTTAAGTTTTTGTTCCATTAAACGTATTTCCGTCAAGTCGAAGTTAGTTCCTGCTGAACGAATGGGTTCACCTTTTGCATTCCTTTCAATGTAAGCTCTTGAAAGCACATAAACATAGTTTCCTTTTTTGTGTTTTAGGCGTGCTTCAACTTCATAAACATCTGAACCGTCTTTCCAAGCATCTTCAATAGTTTGTTTTACTCTATCAATATCATCTTCGTGCATTAAGTCATAAAACAAGCCGGAAGTGTTCGGAAGTTCATTGTTTTCATAACCAATCATTTCAAACCAACTTTCACTATAGTACATCTTATCTTCTATAATGTTATAGTCCCAATAAGCATCTTGAGAACCTTTTAAAACCAGCTCTAATCTTTTTTCGCTAGCCTCTAGAGATTTACGGGCTTCTTCTTTTTCTGTAATATCAACTGTTGTCATCACCAATAAGCTCTCTTCATCTTTTCGAATAAGCGGAGAGTAGGTGTTTAAATAAATTTTATCTCTAAAATAAATAGTTTCTTCAATATTGTCGCCTTTTAGCGCCTGTTTTGCACTTTTTATTACTTTATTTGCTAAGGTTTTAGGAAAAACAGCTGACACATTTTTTCCGGTGTAATCCTTAGGGTTAGCACCTTGTTCATAGTATCCTTGGCCGTCAGTAATTAAAAAGTTTAAATCTTTATCTAACAAACTAATCGAGCCATTGGGGAAGTTTTCAGCAATCAGTGATAGCCTCTTTGCGTACTCCTCTTCTGCTTTTTTTGCTGCCTTTATGGCTGTTATATCATTTACACTTACAAAAGCACCTACAATATTGTTTTTGTAATCATAAGCAGGCTTGTAGGTCATTAAGAAGGTTAGTTCTTTATTTTTTATTGCAGTAATGTTAAACTCCCTCTGAATTGTTTCGCCTTTAAATACCTTTTCATACAAAGATTTAAGCGCTTCAACCTCAGATAAAGTCGCATAATCAAGGATTGATTGTCCTTTTTTGACCTCTTTATTGAAAAATGTGCTATAGTCGTTTTTAAATTGCTCATTAAAATTGACGATACGTAAATTCCTATCTACATAAACAAAGCGTTCTTCGGTATTATCAACTATTGTTTTTAATTCAATTTGTTTTTGTTTTTTATCAGTAATATCTAAAAAGGTTCCTTGAAACTTATACACCTCTCCATCTTCATCTAACAGTGGTTCGAGGTGATTAATTACGTACCTAATCGCTCCATCAGGGTGGACTAAACGAAACTCGGTATTAAACTCTTTTTTTTCTGCAATGGCTTTTTCAATATCAGCTTCATTTTTAGGAATATCTTCTGGGTGAGTATGAGATGCAAGTAGTTCATAGCTCAATGGAGTGCCTTTGGGTATGCCGAAAATTTCATAAGTGCGATCTGTCCACTCAATTTCTCCGGTTATAAAATTCCACTCCCAGTAGCCGATTTCTGTAATTCTAACAGCGGAGTCCATTTTCTGCTTGGTTTCAACTAACTTTCTCTCCTGCGATTTTCTTTCACTAATATCATTTATTATTGCCACAAAGTGCTTCTTGTAATCGTAAATTGCAAGTTGAAGAAATACTTCAACTGGATATGTGGAACCATTTGCTCTTGTGTGGGTTGTTTCAAAAATAACTTGTTCTTTTTCTCCTTTTAAAAGTTCATTTAAATAAGGCTGAAAAGTTTTTTTAGTGTGGCCTTTCTTTAAATCAAGCGGAGTCATTTGAATTATTTCTGCCAAACTATAGCCTAAGTTATTTAGAGCACCTTTATTGACATATTCGAACTTCAATGTATTTGCATCAAAAATGTAAATTTCATTAATGCTGTTTTCCAGTGCATAGGCAAACTGTTCTCTTTCTGTTCTGAGCTTTTTCTGATCACTAATATCGATAGAGGATAGTACAAAACGTTCAATTTTACCGTTTGAATTTTTAATAGGTAAGTAGGAATTTAGAAAGGTTTTATCTCCTACCACACACTCTTCTCTTACGTTTTCTCCTTTAAAAACGCGATTAATTGGCGCTAAAATCTGTTCGAGAGCTTCCGGATAAAAAACTTCTCTAATGTCTTTATTCCTAACTTCTTCCGGAAACATACTTAAGCCTGTGTAGGCTTTGCCGTTGGCGTAAATAACTTCAAGTGATTTACTAATTAAGCAAATTGTTCCGTTGGGGAAATTACCTGCAATAGCGCTTAAATCTTGCTCTCTTTGCATTAGCGCCTTGCTTTTTTGTTTAAGAAGCATTTGTAAATTACTTCTATGTTCTTGCAACTCTAATTCTTGTGTTTTCTGAACACTGATGTCGTAAAAGTTGATCACTACCCCGTCGTATTTTTGATTGGAAGTTTTATAGGGCATGATTTGAGTCCAATAGTAGTTGCCATTTTCTGCCAAAAGTTCAAATGATTTGCTTTTGTTTGTTTGAATGACTTTTTGACAATCTTTTATTAAATCCTTGGCTTTAAATTTAAAGGTGAAATCTTTAATTTTTCTTCCTTCATCTGATTCTTCTAAGGAAATAAGCGCTTTAATGCTTGGCGTAAATTTTCGAATGCATAACTCTTTCGTCAGAAATAAAGTTGGAATTTGAGTGCTTTTCATCAAATTATCCAATAAGTTATTCAATCTATTAACTTCTTCTAATCTGTTTTGAAGCTCATCATTACTGGTAATTAATTCCTCATTCAACGATTGCAGTTCTTCTTGAGAGGACTCTAATTCTTCGTTAGTACTTTGCAGTTCTTCATTTAAAACTTGTTCTTGCTCAGCTTTTATCCGAAGTCTTTCGTTGGCATCTTCAAGTTTATTAATTGTGTTTTCCAGAAATGAACGTGCATTAAAAAGTTCTTTTTCAATTGATTTGTCACCAATGTTTGAGAAACTTTCTTCTTTAAAAACCAAGTGCTGACGGTTGATAAATGAAATTAAGTAGGCCTTTTGACTGTCGTATTTTTTGGTCAACTTTTTGCCACTAATGCGATAAGTAGAAATTCCATTTTCATCAAAAATAGATTGTGCAGCAAGCTCGTGAGAATCGCCTTTTATTAATTGCTCTAATAAAGAGGTTAGTGCAGATTTATATTCATCTCTTGCTAATTTAATAAGGTCTTTGGTAAGCAAACCGGACTGAAGTGAAAAGAAGCGCTCGGAGTTTCCTTGAAAGTAGATTACTTCTTGCTTTTCATTCACAATTACTGAAAAAGGAATAAAATTCTCAAAAATGACTTGCTTTGCTTCTTCTTCCAGGCGTTTCATATCAGTATTGTATTCGCCTGCTGCTTCAAAAAAGCTACTTATGTTGGGAGAGGAGTAGTTCCACAACGGACTACTGAAATTCTTTACTTTTTTAGATTGATAAACTTTATGTTCAGAGTTAACTGTGCTGAATAGGGAGTCGTTTAATGTAGACTCTGACTTTCCAAGCAATAAATAAGCTTGATCTTTTAAAGAATAATTGAAGATTTCAAAACACTTATTTTGAAGTGGTTTGTCGAAGTAAATTAAAGTGTTTCTGCATGATATAAAGTCAACTTTTGAGAAAGGAGGAGATTGGATTAAGTTTTGTCTTGTAAAAAGAATTGACTTCTTTAGATTATTGTCAACTTCGTATTGATCATTTTTCTTAGTAAAATACTTTTCAACAAAGAAATCAGGCACTTCTTTAATGTCTTCTTCTTTATAAACTCCCTTTTTGGCAATAGAAATTGCATCTTCACTGATATCAGTTGCAAAAATTTGAAGTTTAACCTTACTTTTCTTTCTCTTTATTAATTCATTTAAAATCATGGCAATGCTGTAGGCTTCTTCGCCTGTAGAGCATGCGGCAACCCAAATTCTCAAATCTTCCCCTTCTTGCTTTTTTAATAATTTGGGAAATAACTCTTTCTCTAAGAATTTAAAAACCTTGGGGTCTCTAAAAAAATGGCTTACGTGAATCAATAGCTCTTTTCGTAAATTTTCTCTTTCCTCTTGGCTGTTCTCAAGCAACTTGGAGTATTCTTCAAACTGAGTGATTTTATGAAGACTCATGCGTTTTTGCACCCTTCTTAGGCGGCTCGCAGTCTTGTATTGACTAAAATCGTCATTGAAGTAATGAGAAAGTATATCGGTGATTTTCTTTAGTTCATCTCGCATTAGTCTGCTTTTATCCCAATAAATTAGCTTTCAAATATAATGTATAATTGTTTGAAAGTGAACAAACTTAAAAAGAATAGGTAAATCACCTATATCTGCGAGTTTTGATTAATGTAAAATCGACGAAAAAGAAAATGTTAAAACATCTGTTGAAAAAACATCTAATCGAACATAAAATTAAACTTCCTTTATAGGTACTTTAGAGCTTTCATTGGAAAAATATGGCAGAAGAAGTTCAGTATACGGAAGACAACATTCGCTCACTTGATTGGAAAGAACATATTCGCATGCGTCCCGGTATGTATATCGGGAAGTTAGGAGATGGAAGTTCTTACGATGATGGCATTTATGTTTTGCTGAAAGAGGTCCTTGATAACTCTATTGATGAGTTTGTAATGGGCAATGGTCGCACGATTGAAGTAACTATTAAAGATAAAACGGTTAAAGTTCGCGATTATGGTCGTGGTGTACCACTTGGAAAAGTAGTTGATGTTGTATCAAAAATTAACACCGGTGGAAAGTACGATTCAAAGGCTTTTAAAAAGTCAGTTGGACTAAATGGAGTGGGTACTAAAGCAGTTAATGCACTTTCAACCTACTTTCGCATAGAGTCTTGCCGAGATGATAAAATGAAAGCAGCGGAGTTTTCTAAAGGAGAACTAACGCTTGATTCTCCCATAGAGGAAAGCAGCCGTCGAAAAGGAACTAAAGTCATTTTTACTCCGGATGAAAGTATTTTTCACAACTATCAGTATCGAACACAACATATTGAGAGAATGTTGTGGAACTACGTTTACTTGAACCGAGGCTTAACCATTATTTTTAATGGTGAAAAGTATTATTCAGAGCGTGGATTATACGATTTATTAGAGAAAAACATGTCGGATGAACCATTATATCCGATTATTCACATAGAGGAAGAAGATATTGAAGTTGCTGTAACGCACACCAATGCTTATGGTGAAGAGTATTACTCTTTTGTAAATGGGCAACATACCACTCAAGGTGGAACCCATCAAAATGCTTTTAGAGAAGCTTATGTTAAAACAATTCGAGAGCATTTTCAAAAGGATTACGACGCAAGAGATATTCGCTCTTCCATTGTAGCGGCAGTTTCAGTAAAAGTAATGGAACCGGTTTTTGAATCTCAAACAAAAACTAAATTAGGTTCAAATGATGTAGGTCCCGATGGGCCGAGCATGAGGGCGTTTGTCAATGATTTTTTGAAGAAATATCTTGACAACTTTTTACACAAAAATCCTGAGGTTGCTGAAGCGCTTCAAAAGAAGATTCACCAATCGGAGCGAGAAAGGAAAGATTTAGCAGGAATTAAAAAGCTTGCGCGAAAACGTGCAAAAGAAGTGAATTTGCACAATAAAAAGTTGCGAGACTGTAGGGTTCATTTTAATACGAATAAAGACAGGAGTGAAGAGACTACTCTTTTTATTACGGAGGGAGATTCGGCATCAGGTTCTATTACAAAGGTTAGAGATGTAAATACTCAGGCAGTTTTTAGTTTAAAGGGAAAACCGCTAAATTCATACGGTTTGACAAAAAAGATTGTTTATGAGAATGAAGAGTTTAATCTTTTACAAGCAGCTTTAAATATTGAGGAAAGCTTAGATGATTTACGGTATAATAAAGTAGTGTTAGCAACTGATGCCGATGTAGATGGAATGCATATAAGATTATTGTTGATTACTTTTTTCTTGCAGTTTTTCCCCGATTTGGTAAAAAATGGACACTTATATGTTTTAGCAACTCCACTATTTCGCGTAAGGGATAAAAAGCAGACTTTTTACTGCTACAGCGATAAAGAAAGACGAGATGCGATTGAGGTATTAAAGGGGAAAGCAGAAATTACTCGATTTAAAGGTTTAGGAGAGATTTCGCCGGATGAGTTTAAAAACTTTATTGGCGAAGATATTCGTTTAGAACCGGTGGTAATCGGAAAAGATAAGTCGGTTCATGAACTGATGGAGTTTTACATGGGTAAAAATACGCCCGACAGACAAGAGTTCATTATCGAAAACTTGAAAGTTGAGCAAGATTTGGTTGAAGATTTAGAAGAAGTTTAAGCAGAAAAATGGCTGAAAAGGAAGACGAAAATATAAACGAAGAAGGTAAGACTGAGGGTCAGGAGATGGGTGATTCTGAGGGCTTGGAGAATGTAATCCAAGTCAGTGGAATGTACAATGAATGGTTTTTAGATTATGCTTCTTACGTAATTTTAGAACGCGCTGTTCCTCATGTAAATGATGGAATGAAGCCCGTTCAAAGAAGAATTCTACATTCACTCAAAGAACTTGATGATGGCAGGTATCACAAAGTAGCCAATGTTATTGGAAACACGATGAAGTATCACCCTCATGGAGATGCTTCAATTGGTGATGCAATGGTACAGCTGGGTCAGAAAAACTTGCTATTAGATATGCAAGGAAACTGGGGAAATATTTTAACCGGTGATCGATCCGCTGCTCCTCGTTATATTGAAGTTCGCTTGTCAAAGTTTGCCTTAGATGTTGCCTTCAACAAAAAAACAACAGAGTGGGCAGCATCTTATGATAGTAGAGGCATGGAGCCGGTGACTTTACCCATGAAGTTTCCTCTATTATTAGCGCAAGGTGTTGAGGGGATTGCTGTAGGCTTAGCTTGCAAAATTTTACCTCATAACTTTTTAGAGTTAATTGATGCTTCTATTGCTATTCTGAAAGGCAAGAAAACAAATATTTTACCGGATTTTCAAACCGGTGGAATGGCAGATTTTTCGAATTACAATGAGGGGCTGAGAGGTGGTCGAGTTCGACTGAGAGCTAAAATTTCTCAACTCGATAAGAAAACTCTTCAGATTACTGAGATTCCTTATGGAACAAATACCGGAAACCTGATAGACTCTATCTTAAAAGCCAATGATAAAGGAAAAATCAAGGTTAAAAAGATTGAAGATAATACAGCTGAAAACGTAGAGATCAACATCCATTTGCCGGGAGGTGTTTCTCCCGATAAAACGATTGATGCGCTCTACGCATTTACAGATTGCGAAATTTCTATTTCTCCTAACTCTTGTGTTATTGGAGATGACAAACCAAAGTTTTTATCGGTAAACGAAATTCTCAGAATTTGTACAGAGCATACGAAGCATTTGCTAAAAAGAGAATTGGAGATCCGCAAGGGAGAGTTGGAAGAGCAGTGGCACTTTGCTTCTTTGGAGAAGATTTTTATTGAAAACAGAATTTATCGCGATATTGAAGAGTGTGAAACTTGGGAGGCAATTATAGAAACCATTCACAAAGGTTTAGCTCCTCATGTAAAACACTTAATAAGACCAGTTACAGATGAAGATGTAACGCGCTTAACCGAGATAAAAATTAAGCGAATCTCTAAATTCGACAGTTTTAAAGCAGATGAATTAATCAGTAAGATTGAGGAAGAAATTGCGCAAATAAAGCATGATCTAGAGCACTTAACTGATTATGCGATTGCATACTTTAAACGCATTAAAGAGAAACACGGAGCAGGTAGAGAAAGAAAAACAGAGATAAAATCTTTTGAAACCATTGATGCATCTAAAGTTGCAGTTGCCAACACTAAGCTATATGTAAATAGAGCGGAGGGCTTTATCGGGCATGGATTGAAAAAGTCAGATGCTGAATTTGTAGCTGACTGTTCTGACATTGATGACATTATTGTCTTTAGAGAAGATGGAGTGATGTTGGTTCAAAAGATTCAACCAAAGTCGTTTGTGGGGAAAAACATTATTCATGTAGGAGTTTGGAAAAAAGGTGATAAGCGCACCATATACAATATGATTTATCAAGATGGAAAGGCTGGTAAAGCGATGATGAAGCGATTTGCTGTTACTTCCATTACTCGAGATAAAGAATATGATTTAACTGCCGGCACGGCAGGCTCAAAAGTCCTTTACTTCTCGGCTAATCCAAATGGTGAAGCTGAAGTTGTTACTGTTCAATTAAGAGCAAAAGCTAAGTTGAAGAAACTTAAATTCGATACTGACTTTGCCGAAATGGCAATAAAAGGACGTAGTGCAAAAGGGAATATTTTAACTAAGCATCTAGTGAGCAAAATCAAATTAAAGGAGGAGGGAACTTCTACTTTAAGTGCGAGAAAAATTTGGTTTGATGATACCGTACAGCGTTTAAACTCCGAAGGGAGAGGTGAGTTATTAGGAAGCTTTAAATCGGATGATAAAATCTTAACAATAACTCAGTCGGGACATTATAAACTTACCGGAACAAATTTAAGTACCCACTTTGAAGACGATTTAATATTAATTGAAAAGTGGATACCTGAAAAGCCAATTACTGCAATTTATTTTGATGGAGAAAAAGAAGATTTTTACGTAAAGCGCTTTCTGGTAGAAGATACTGATAAGAAAACGCTTTTCATTACTGAAGATGATAAGAGCTATTTGGAGTTGGTATCAACTGATTTTAATACAGTTATTGAGTTGACTTTTGCCAAAGCTAAAGGCAAAGACCAAAAGCCAAATGAGGTACTTAATCTTAAGGACTTTATCTCTGTGAAGGGATTAAAGGCCTTAGGGAATAAATTGAGCTACAATAAAATAAAAAATGTTGAGCGTTTGGATGAGGAAACAGCTGCCCAAAAGTTAGAAATTGACATAGAAGAGCTAAAAAATCCTTTTGTAGAAAAGAAAGAAGAGACAAAGACAGAGGAGCCAACTTCACAGTCAGATACTGAAGAAGCAGATAAGGCAGAGGAGACTGAAAATGACGAAGGGGGTGCCGGAAAAAAGTCGAGTGACCATAAGGATGATTCTTCTTCCGAAAACGGAGCGGCCTCGCAAATGGATTTATTTTCTTAATTATGATTTCAATCACATTATTAATTATCATTATTACTCTTGCGGTTTCAATTCCTGCTTTTAAAAATCAGCAGTTGTTTTACCGTTTAGACTTTTCACCTCATGCGGTAGAGAGCAATAAAGAATGGCACCGTTTTATTACTCATGCATTTCTGCATGCAGATTGGATGCACCTTATTTTAAATATGTTGGTGCTTTTTTTCTTTGGCGATGCAACACAGTCATATTTTGAAGCTTATGCAGGCGCAAAAGGCACATTTTACTTTATTTTATTATATGTAGGAGGCATTGCTTTTGCTGTATTACCCACTTATAAAAAACACAAAAACAACCCAAATTACCACTCAGTAGGTGCTTCAGGAGCAGTTTCTGCTGTACTATTTTCATCTGTAATTTTCAGTCCTGGAACATCAATTTGCCTTTGGGGAGTTTTGTGTTTACCCGGAATTATTTGGGCAGTAATTTATCTTATATATTCTTATTCTCAAGCTAAAAAAGGAGGTGATTACATCAATCATGATGCGCATTTTTGGGGAGCGGTTTACGGAATAGTATTCACTTTTTTGAGCATACCACAGTCCTTTACTTCATTTTTCGACCAAATATGGAGACTTTTGCCTTTCTAAAAAGCTCCCTATCGAATGAGTCAACCTTATTATTGTCTAAATGGTCAGTTTATTGAAAAAGAAAAACTAAGCTTAGGCATTAACCGTGCTTTTAAGTTTGGTGATGGATTATTTGAAACAGTAAGATTGGTTAACGGACAAGCTCAAAACTTTTCTGATCACATCGAAAGGTTAACCGAAGGAATGAAGTTTTTAAAACTTCAATTTGATGAAAACTTCGACAAAATTATACAATTAGAGTCTGAGCAACTTATTCGCAAAAACAAGCAATTTAAAGGAGGAGTACTCAGAATTTATGTTTATAGAGCAGGTCTGGGAAAGTACACACCACAATCGAATCAGCTGGAGTATTTAATTGAAACCGAAGAGCTCTCAGAAAATAATTATAACTTAAATGATTTAGGTTTAAGGATTGATCTTGCGGAAAGTGTTTCAATTACTCCATCAAAGTTTACGCAACTAAAAAGCTTGAATGCTTTACCTTATGTTATGGCATCCATTGAAAAAGAAAAGCGATTGTTTGATGATTTACTTTTGTTAAATGATGATCAACAGCTTGTTGAAGCAACTTCCTCAAATATTTTTTTAGTAAAGAAAAATGAATTGTTAACGCCGCCTATTTCTTCTGGCTGTTTAAGTGGAGTTATGCGAAAAAGAATTTTGCAAATAGCTTCTTCTGTTGGTTTAAATTCTAAAGAAAGTACAATTTCAGTTGATGACTTACTAGAAGCTGATGAAGTTTTTTTAACGAATAGTATTAGTGGAATAAGATGGGTTGGAGCATTTCGTAAAAAACGCTACTTTCATAATTGGGCTAAGAAATTAGTGGAGAAGATTTAGAGTCTCCTAATTCAAAGCCGGATCTATAGGAAAGTTGGCCATAATTGATATTTCTTTAGGCGAATCGGCAACTACCTCATTCCAGAGTTTTTGGTTTCTACTGAAAATAGTTTCAAAATTGGATTCTTTAATCAGCCATGAGTTTTGCTTAAGTTCCTCTTCTAGTTGAGTTTTATCCCATCCTGAATACCCCAAAAAGAACTTTATTTCATTTGGTTGAACAAGCTTTTGCTCAATCATTGCTTTTACTTGCTCTAAGTTTCCATTCCAGTACAAGCCTTTCTGAATCTCAACACTGTCATTAATTAAATCACCCTTGGTATGAATAAAAAACAAACTCTGAGTTTCTACCGGTCCTCCTAAATAAATTGGTGCATCAAATTCAGGGAAATCAGCAATTACATCACTCAGTTGAATGTTATCCGCTTTGTTTAAAATAAAGCCGACAGCTCCGTCATCGTTAAACTCTACCAGCAAAACTACAGAACGGCTAAAGTTAAAGTCATTCATAAAAGGTTCGGCAATTAATAGCTTTCCTTTTTCCGCTTTAAAGCGATTCAACTCTGATATTTTTCGCTGAAATGGGTTGTAATCCATAGTGAACCAAATATAAGATTTTATTGCAAATTCAATTCTTTGTTAGGGTAATTCTCTTATAAAAATTATAACTTTCCACCCTAATTCAATCAAAGTTTGATAAAATCAATCCAAAAAATACCAACACTTTGGCTCAAGGTAATTTTATTTGTTGCCGCATTTGCTGCTTATTCAAATACTTTAAATCACGAATTTGTATTAGATGACGAGATTGTTTTTACAAAAAATAAATTTGTTCAAGAAGGACTTAGTGGAATTGATGACATTTTAAGTCATGGATTTCTCTATGGCTTTAATCAGAGAAACGACCAATCTTACCGACCGCTTACGCTAATCAATTTGGCAATAGAAAAACAAATTTTTGGCAATAATCCAAAGGCAATACATTGGATGCAGGTTCTTATATATGCGATCTCTATAGTGTTGTTATTCCAGTTTTTAATGCTTCTTTTCAAGAATACTGATCGTTCAATTCTCTTTTGGATTACGCTTTTGTTTGCTTTGCACCCAATACATACAGAAGTAGTTGCAAATATTAAAAGCAGAGATGAGCTACTTCATTTTATTTTTGCCATTCTTACTTTATTTTATGCAATCAAGTATTTCGATTACAAAAAGACTAACTATTTATGGTACAGTGTTGGTTTTTATTTGTTTGCGCTTTTAAGCAAAGAAATGGCGGTTACCTTAATTGTTATTCTTCCACTTTGCCTTTGGTTTTTTCGCACTGTAGATTTTAAAAAGCTGCTCAGTATTAGTTGGCCAATAATCTGTGTTTTCGTATTGTATCTTGGACTTAGAAATTTTATTTTGGATGCTGTCACTTTTGACGAAGAAATGACCGTAATTAACAATACTTTAGCTGCTGCAACTTCTATCTCAGAGCGTTTGGCTACTAATATTTACATTTTTAGCGAATATGTAAAACTGTTGTTCTTTCCTCATCCACTTAGTTGGGATTATTCTTACCCTCACTTTTCAATTGTTGACTTTAGTAATAAAAGAGTCATTTTAACGCTGATATTATTCTTTTTTGCATTAACTGCTGCGATTTTGAAGTTAAAAAGTAAGAGCATTTTTAGTTTCTGCTTTTTCTTTTTTATAGCTGCTTTCTCGGTTGCTTCTAACTTTTTTATTTTAATTGGTTCAACCTTGGGCGAACGCTTATTGTTTTTTCCATCTTTAGCTTTTGTTGTTTTTTTAGTTTTCGGTATTCAGTATTTAACGAAAAAATCCTTTAGAAAACAAACTAGGCAGTTAGCTTTATTTAATGGAATTTTGATTTTAATTACTGTTCTATATTCGTTTAAAACAGTAGATCGAAATGCCGATTGGAAAAACAGCTTAGCTTTATTTGAAGCTGGAGTAGAAGCTACTCCAAACAATTCTAGAGCCCAATCAGCTTTAGCTTCTGCTTATCGACAAAAAGGAGAGGGAATTCGAAGTATGGAAGCACAATTTTGGTATCAAAAAGCAATCAATCATTATCAAAAAAGCATAAACTTATACGAGGGAAATGTTGATGCACATTACAATCTTGGCGTTACTTATATGAATTTAGGAAACGATACTAAAGCAAAAACAGCTTTTGAGAATTGCCTAACCAAAGAGCCCAATCACCTTCAAGCACTGAATAATTTAGGAGTGATTTATTTTAGATCAAGCGATTATAATAATGCCTTGAAATATTTCACTCAATGTTTAAAAATAGATGAAAATTTTCAAAATGCATTGGCTAATATAGGCGCTGTTCATCACAATTTAGGTAATTTTAATGAGGCTAAAAGTTTCTATGAAAGAGCCTTGCAACTCAATCCAAATGATGTGAATACAAGAAACAACTATCAACAGTTAACGAACAGATAAAAACTATTTATGGATAAAGTTAGAAAAACAGTCAAACATATTCGTAGAGATTTTACATACGACACTTTAGATGAAAACGAAGCACCTAAAAACCCGCTAGACCTTTTACATAAGTGGTTGGAAGAAGCAATTAAAGCAGAATTGAAGGAGCCAAACGCATTTGTACTCTCTACAGTGAACAATGCGCAACCCGATAGTAGGGTAGTATTGTTGCGAGATGCCCGTGAGGAAGGTCTTGAGTTTTTTACAAATTATTCTAGTAAAAAAGGTCAGGATTTAACACACAACAACTTGGTTTCCATAAACTTTTTTTGGGTTGAGTTAGACCGTCAAATTCATATTCATGCAAAAGTTGACCGATTAGCTTCTCATTTATCGGATGAGTATTTTGCTTCACGTCCGCGTGCCAGTCAAATTGGAGCATGGGCATCTAATCAAAGTCATAAATTAAAAAGTAGAGCTTCTTTGGAGGACCGAATCACTGAAATTGAGAGTAAGTTCGAAGGTCAGGATGTTCCTCGCCCTGATTTTTGGGGAGGTTACCTAGCTGTTCCTTCTTATTATGAGTTTTGGCAAGGTAGAGCTAGTCGATTACACGATCGAATTGTTTACGAACAAATGGATGATAATTGGGAAATGAAGCGACTTTATCCTTAAAATGAATTTAGTAGAAAGTTACCTTAAAAAGCATGCCTTTCGTCAGAAATTAATAAACACATTGCCCAATACAAACTTGGGAATGGTTATCGTTATTCCGGCTTATATTGAGGAAAGCATATTGCAGCCATTAAAAGCACTTTCAAATTGTGCAACTCCAATTAAGAGTGTTGAAGTTATTGTTGTTTTCAATGCTTCAGAAGAGGATTCAGAAGAAATTCTTCAAAAGAATATTAATGCACTAAGTGAAGCAAAATCTTATTACTCTTTGCTTCAGAAACCTTTTTACGATCTACATTTTATTGTTGAACACCATTTACCTAAAAAACATGCGGGAGTTGGCTTGGCTAGAAAAATTGGCATGGATGAAGCCGCGAGGAGATTGGCGCATATTAATAAAATAGAAGCTCCAATTATTTGCTTTGATGCGGATAGCAGTTGTGAAGTAAACTATTTGAAAGCTATTGAAAATCATTTTAATAATTTCCCGGAGACTTCAGCTGCATCTATTCATTTTGAACACCCTTTAGATGGTGATCTGTTTAGTTCTGAGGTTTATAAAGGCATTACCTTTTATGAATTACACCTTCGCTATTATAAAAATGCCTTGGCTTTTGCTAATCTGCCTTATGCTTTTCATACCATCGGTTCTTCAATGGCTGTTAAAACAATAGATTACTGTAAACAAGGGGGGATGAACAAGCGAAAAGCCGGAGAAGATTTTTATTTTTTACAGAAGTTTATAAAGTTGGGAAATTTTAGTGAGATTAAAGATACAATGGTAATCCCTTCGCCAAGAGTTTCTGACAGGGTGCCATTTGGAACAGGAAGAGCTATTAAAGAAATGTTGGAAAAGGGGAGAAGCATTGAAATGTCTTATGCTTTTAAAAGTTTCCGTTTAATTAAAGAAGCTTTACAAAGCCTTGAAAATTGGTATAATGGAGATGTAGAAACTCATCAATATTTCATTGAATTTGTTGGCAAAGAAAAGCTTTTGGAGAAAGTTGTGGAAATTCGACGACAGTCAAGTAATCAGCAGCTTTTTGTTAAACGTTTTTTTCATTGGTTTGATGCTTTTCAATGTTTAAAATTCGTTCATTTTCTTAGAGATCAATATTATCCGAACGAAGAGTTAAATATAGTTGTACCTAAATTGCTTAATGAAGTTGGTCTAAGAGAAGAGTTTTTGACAGAGAAGGATCTTTTATTGAAATTGAGAGAATTGGATAGGAATTAGATTTTTTAGTTTTCACTACTTGATCGAAGTTCTTTCACAAATTTGAAATTGTGCTCATTAACTACATATCTACCAGATTCTATTAACTGAAAAACTTCGTACTCTCTATCTTTTTTATAGGGTCTTATTTTTTTAAATGAACGACAAACGTTTATTTGTCCCTGATTTAAATTTGATATTGATTGCTTTTGAGTAAAGTCAATTGGCGAATTCTCCGAAAGCTCTAAACCAATGATTTCAATATTTTTTTCTTTGCAGTGGTAATTAATCAATTGTTTAGGTTTTCTAAATTCTAAATAATGAATGTCTTTCATTACTTTTTGGAAAGTCTGATCACTGTATTTGTCTAAAAGATTGATAGCATACTCCGAGTGTTGATCTTGTAAAACCTTCCATTCAAACCTGCTGTAGCCCTGCTTGTAAAGGAATTCTTGAAAATCCATTTGCATGAGGTCAAACTCTTGATATGTTAATTGGCGATACTTCAATTTAGTAGTAAATATATTTCGAAAATAAAAAGTTTTTTTAAGTTTCCAAAGGCTTGCCCTCAAATTCTTCAATTTTTTTTCTAATATCCATTGGAATTGCATCACTTTTACCACTCTTAATGTCAATGTTAACAAGCGCCTGATGTGCTTTAGCGGCAATAGCATAACCCTCATTATTTTCAGTAGTAATTACACTCTCGAAGTGAAAACTTTTTGTTCCTATTTTACTAACTCTAGTATAAACGGCTACTTCTTCTCCAAACTGAATAGGTCGTAGATAGTCGATTTCAATTCTTGCAACTACAGCATTAAATGATTTTATGTCATTAAACTGTTGTAAAACTTCCTGAGAGTAAGCAATTCTAGATTCCTCTAAAAAGTTTAAATATCTGGCATTGTTAACATGATGCATAGCATCAAGATCCATAAATCGCACATTTAACTTGATTTTATGTTGAAATAAATTTAGGTTAATCATAATTAATAAGGTTTAAAAGTTTCTCTAAGGAGGTTAAGTAATTAATTTTTAAGTTGTTTAACTCACTTAAAGGGAATTGAAAGCTGAGTTTTACAAATTCTGCTGTTTCACTTATTTTAGTTTTACTATTAACTTTATTGTTTAATTCGTTCTCCCAAATATCTCCAATTTGAGTGTAGAATAAACCATCGCTGTTTACTAAGTTTTTATTTAATGCTTTAAGATACTCCTTTAAATATTTTCCTTTTAGAATTAAACTCACAGAGTATGCTTTTGACCACCAAATCATTGTTCTAATGGCAAAAATATCTGTCTTGCTAAAGCATCTTGGGTAATCAAGTACTACAAACGGCAGTCCTTGGTGCTTTTCGCCTTTACTTACTTTTGGTGGAGCGCTAAGTGCATTTAATTTTGAATATTTTTCAGCAGTTTGATTTCCGAGCTTTTGCAGTACCAATTCTGACAGCCTAAGAATCTTATTTTTTTGGCGAATAAATTGTTCACTTTCTATTAATTGTATTTCATCACTACTAAATAGCTGATTTTCTTCCATACAGTAAATGTAATTTTTTATGAGTGAAAGAAGAATTTATTTTTTGTAAATAATTTAAAAATATTTCTTATCATTGTGATATCATTTTAATATTAATTTAAATTTACTAATCATGAATCACGAAAAAGAAACAAAACCTGCTTCAGGGTATTTAATGTTAGCAATAATCCTAGTTATTATTGCATTAGGGATTATCGGAATTGCCCTCTATCACAATCCTTGGTTTGTGGCATTAATTATTATTGGTTTAGTAATGTGTATTGGCTTTTTCTTTGTATATCCAAATGGCTCAAGAGTTTTAACATTGTTTGGGGAATACAAAGGCACGGTTAAAGAACACGGTTTTTACTGGGTAAATCCATTTTTTGTTCGTCAGAATATTTCATTAAGAGCAAGAAATTTTGACAGTGAAAGATTGAAAGTAAATGACAAGTTGGGTAATCCGATTAACATTAGTGTGATCTTAGTTTGGCGGGTTAAGGATACTTATAAAGCTGCTTTTGAAGTTGATATTTACGAAAACTTTGTGAGAGTGCAGACAGATGCCGCAGTAAGAAAGTTAGCAGGGATGTATGCCTACGATAATTTTGATGATGATGAGCAAGAAGTAACACTGCGAAGCGGGATGGAGGAGATCAATGAGAATATGGAAAAAGAGGTTTCTGAACGATTGGCCATTGCAGGAATAGAGGTTTTAGAAGCTAGAATTGGTTATTTGGCTTATGCTTCAGAAATAGCTTCAGCAATGTTGCGACGTCAGCAAGCTACTGCAATTGTTGCTGCTAGAATGAAAATAGTTGAAGGAGCTGTCTGGATGGTTGAAGAAGCAATCAATCAACTAAATAAACGAAAAGTAGTAGAGTTAGACGAAGATAAAAAAGCCGCAATGGTGAGTAACTTAATGACAGTACTTTGTGCAGATAAGGATGCTTCACCAGTGATAAATACAGGTACTCTAAATCATTAAAATTTTATAAAGATGAAAAAGTATCAGCTGTTAAGTAAAGGAATATTTGAAAGTCAAGCAAAATTTGAGAATCGAATTAATCAATTAACTTTTGAAGGCTGGAAAGCAATTTCTATCAGTCATTACAGTGGGCAAATGGTTGTTTTGATGGAAAAAGTGTAGTTATGGCTAAGAAAAAAGCGTTTGCATTAAGGTTAGATCCCGAAGTATTAAAGGCGGTTGAAAAATGGGCAGCGGATGAATTTCGTAGTACCAATGGTCAATTGGAATGGATAATAACGCAAGCGCTTAAAAAAGAAAGTCGTTTAAAATCTAAGTCTAATAAATCCCTAAATGATGAAGTATAAACTTGCGTTTTTATTATTTTCATTACCAATCTTTACTATTGGGCAAGAAGAGAGTAAAATTCAAAAAGATTATAAGACCAATTACATGGCTTTTGCAGATATTTACTATTTCTATGATTTTCATAAGCCAAATGGAGGTAATCGACAGGACTTTTTTTACAATCACAACCGGCAAAATGAGTTTAACCTAAACTTAGCGCTTTTTAAATTGAACCTTGAAGCTGAGAAGTATCGAGCAAACATTTCTGTTCAAGGAGGTACATATGTAGAGGATAACTATGCCGCTGAGAATGAGGCTTTACAATATATTCACGAGGCGAATGTTGGACTTTCTTTAGATAAATCTGACAGATTGTGGATAGATGCAGGTATTTTTTCATCACACATGGGCTTTGAAAGTGCAGTTTCTACAGAAAACTATACTTTAAGTCGTTCCTTGGCAGCTGAAAATTCACCTTACTATTCTGCCGGAGCCATCTTGTCATATCAGCTTAACCAGAAGCTTATGTTAAAAGCATTGGCACTTAATGGTTGGCAAAGAATTAAGAGAGTAAGGAATAATTCATTAATGTCTTTTGGGTCTCAACTAATTTATCAAGCAAATGAAAAAACATTGATTAATTGGAGCACTTTTATAGGAACCGATGACCCCGACAATAATAGAAGAATGAGGTACTTTAGTAACCTTTTTGTAGATTTTAAATTGGGAGAAAGTTGGAAAGTATTAGCTGGCTTTGATTATGGACTACAAGATGCATACAAAAACTCAAACTCTTTTGAAGAGTGGTATTGTATTACAGTAATTACTCAGTATACTTTTAATGAATACTGGAAGTCTTCTCTTAGAGTTGAGTACTTTGAGGATAATGATGAAGTAATTGTTTCAACAGTAGGCAACTTTGGATTTAAAACAAGTGGAGCTTCGCTTAACCTCGACTACATGCCAAATGAATTAGTTCAATGTAGACTAGAAGGTAGGTTTTTGAATAGTCCTAATCCGGTTTTTAATGCAGATAGAGGTTATGATTATGAAAGTTTTTTTATTGGTGCCTCAATTGCATTGAAACTAAATGGGCAAGTTCAATAGAATTGTGACATAAAAAAAGCCGCAAACTGCGGCTTTAACTAGATATATAATGAGTTTTTATTTTACTTCTACTAACTCAATATCAAATACTAAGTCTTTTCCTGCTAAAGGATGATTTGCATCTAGAACAACATCTTCCTCTTTAACATCAGCAACAACTAAAAGTTGTTTTCTTCCGTCTTCTTGCGTAGCCTCTAATTGCATTCCAACTTGTGGTTCCATACCTTGAGGAAGTTGAGTTTTACTAACAGTCAACATTGCTTCATCTCTTCTTGGTCCGTAAGCCTCATCCATCGGAATTGTTACTTTCTTTGAATCACCAACAGCCATTCCTTCAACTGCATTGTCAAAACCTTGAATCATTTGACCGGCACCAACTGTAAACTCAAGTGGTTCGCGCTCTCTAGAGCTGTCAAACATAGTATTATTTTCATCGGTTAATGTTCCTGTGTAATGTACTTTTACAGTACTTCCTTTTTCTGCTTTAGACATAATTTGTCTTATTTTTTTGATTATAAACTATTTGATGCAAAGGTAAGCTTTTGAGCCCGCAATACCTAAGAAATAGTAGAATAATTACTTAAGAGATTATAAATCTAATATCTCCTCTTTAAGTTCATCAATTTTGAGATGCAAGTCTTACAATTTCATTATCAATCTTTTCTTTTAACTCTTTCTTTTCTTCTTTAGTCATAACTTAGCAAATAAAAGCAATCTAATATGCAAATTGAACAAATCATACAGAATGCCGAAAACTCTTCATTTGGGTTGTGGTGGTTAAATTTTTTACTAGCTAGATTAATACCATTCAATAAGCCACACAGCATTAAAGTCATAAAAATAAGTAAATCGGAAATTCAAACAAATATCCCGTATAAAAAGAAAAACCTTAATCACATTAAAGGAATACATGCCTGTGGGTTAGCAACTGCGGCAGAGTTTGCTTCAGGCTTGTTGTTGCTTTACAATTTAGGCTTTAAAGAATACAGATTAATTATGAAATCTCTTCATGTTGATTATCAATATCAAGCTAAATTGGACTCAACAGCTATTTTTAAGTTATCTCCAAATGAATTCGATGAAAGCATACTTAAGCCGTTATTGAATGATGGAGTAGTGGAAAAAGTATGTGAAATTAAAGTTGTAGATAAAGATGGTAATTTACTATGCTTAGCAAAAACTATTTGGCAAATTAAAAGCTGGGAAAAAGTGAAGACAAAACTGAAGTAGTCATTTCTTTGTTGAAATTATTCGTGTATTGTAGATATAATGCTACATTTTCTTATAGATTTTTATTTCTGTTTATTTTTAAGTTGTTGATTAATAGTAGTATAACAAAAGGGTATTATTTTTCGTTTAATAAAGCCAAACCTTAAAATTAAAAATGATGAAAACAACTAAAAAAGCGGTTGCATTTATGGTATTTACTTCAATATTTACTATAAATTTATTTGCACAAGATGAAAACAGTGAAGTAGGGCTTAAAGGCGGAATTAATTTTTCAAATTTCTATAGCGACGAAGTGGATGATCAAAATATGAGAACATCTTTTCAAGCAGGAATGTATTTTAAAGCTGCATTAAATCAATTTTTAGCAATACAGCCCGAAGTTCTTTACAGTAGAAAAGGGAGTACAACTCAGTATGATAATTTTTTAACCGGAAATGGGGAGTTTTCGAATAATTTGGATTATTTGGAGGTTCCTGTTTTGGGTGTACTTAATCTTACAGAAGAAATAAATGTACATGCCGGCCCATATTTTGCCTATTTATTAAATGCTGAAATTCAAAATGAATCCGAGAATAGCGATTTCAATTTTGTAGAACAATTAAATGAGGAAGACTTCGAGCGAATTGATTATGGAGTCGCAGTTGGATTGGCTTTTGAGTTTGAGACAATTCGTTTAGGGGCGCGTTACAACTATGGATTAGCTGAAATAGGTAAGTCTCATGGTTTTACTTTAAATGGAAGTGAACAGCAATCAGACCAATTTAAAAATTTAAGAAACTCAACATTTTCATTATACTTAGGTTTAGGGTTTTAAGATAAACCATAGGAGATAAACTGAAGGTGCTTACATAATGGTAAGTGCCTTTTTTTTGCATTAGTTTGATTAGTAATTGAAAGAAAAAATAATCTATAAAAATCTTGTATTTTATTTTTCAAATGAAATATCATTATTACTTTTGTGCTCCGCAAAGGAGAGGTGGGTGAGTGGCTGAAACCACATGTTTGCTAAACATGCATACCTGGAAACGGGTATCGGGGGTTCGAATCCCCCTCTCTCCGCAAAAAAAGAGTTCTTAAAATGTATTGCTAGTTTAAATATGTTTAATACTTTTGCAAACCATTTTCGGGGTGTAGCGTAGCCCGGTTATCGCGCCTGCTTTGGGAGCAGGAGGTCGCAAGTTCGAATCTTGCCACCCCGACAAAAAGCCTTCAATCAACAAGATTGGGGGCTTTTTTTTTGCAGTCATTATAGAGATCAATCGCGTCCCGAATGGTTCGGGAAGGTCGCATTTCGAATCTTGCCACCCCGA
>MDTG01158891.1_pt1 | contig 38504 bp, 45 predicted proteins | sample 811421 | NCBI WGS metagenome assembly MDTG01 (sample SAMN05326645, study PRJNA326480) | marine metagenome | isolation source: seawater | place: Pacific Ocean: South East | collected 2011
TAAATTTTATACATAATTCAGGATATTTTCTTTCAAGTCGATTGACTACATATGAAAAAATAATTGTTGAGCTACCACTTCCTATTTCTACTAAATTAAAATGTTGAAATCTCCTAATATTTTTTGAAATTGCTTTTTCTATTATTTTAATAATTTCAAAGGTCTTTTCATAATGATCTCTTTTATTGCTTGTATTCGAAATTTTCTTAAGATATTTATTCATTTCATAAATATCATGATAAAGAAAAAAGATTTTCAAAAAAATAAAAGGTTTTTTTATTATTTTTAAAAACAAGTAAATTCTAAAAATTAATGATCTTAGCAAACGGTCATTTAAGTTCATTTCTAATATTTTTGAAATTAAAGAAATTAATATGACTTATACTTTCATATTAAACTGGATTCAAGATTTATTATTTTACAAAAAACAGATCTTTAGTAATATATAAGATTTTGTATAATAAATATATGTTGTTTTCGTCTATAGAATTCATTTATGCATTTTTGCCTGTAACATTAACCATTTTTTTTTTATGTTATAATTTATTTGGAAGAAATTTTTCAATTCTTATTTTATGTATTTCTTCATTATTTTTTTATGGATATTGGAAACCAGAATATGTATTTTTGTTGATTGGATCAATTGTTACTAATTACTTTTTTGGTAAAATAATAAATACTTCCCGAAGTTATAAAAAAAAAATTTTAGTGATAGGAATAATTTTTAATATTTTATTACTAGGTTATTTTAAATATAGCGATTTTATTGTTTTTAATTTAAATAGTTTTATTTTACATGATGTATCTTTCGAAGAGGTAATCTTACCCTTAGCAATCTCTTTTTTTACTTTTCAACAAATTTCGTATTTAGTTGATTCATATAAATCAGAAACTTCAAAACATAATTTTTTAGAATACTTTCTTTTTGTGGTTTTTTTTCCACAATTAATAGCAGGTCCAATAGTTCAACAAAAATTTGCTCTTAAACAATATACAAAAAAAAATTTTGGTAAATTTAATTTATCTAAATTACTATTTGGAATAAGTTTATTTGTTCTCGGTCTTTTCAAAAAAGTTTTTATTGCAGATCATTTAAATCTTTTTTCGTCTAATTTATTTAATTCAGTAGCAAATGGATATAATCCCTTGTTTTTTGAAGCTTGGATTGGTTCTTTTTGTTATATGTTTCAACTGTATTTTGATTTTTCAGGTTACTGTGATATGGCACTAGGATTAGGTTTAATGTTTGGTATAGTCCTTCCAATAAATTTTAATTCTCCTTACAAATCACTGAGTATAATTGAGTTTTGGAGAAGATGGCATATTTCTCTATCTGATTTTTTAAAAGACTATATTTATAAACCAATTAGAGGTTTTATCCAAAAGGACTCTCTATTAAATTTAAAAAATCCTAGACAAATTCTAAGTTTTATAATGTTTCCAATAATGATTACTTTTTTCATAAGTGGTTTTTGGCATGGAGCTGGATATACTTTTATATTATGGGGCATTTATCACGGTTTACTGGTATTCGTGAATCAGGTATTCAAAGTTTTAAATAAAGAGTATCATATCATAAATATGAACCAATTATTCATGAAAATAATATCATTTTTGATAACAACTTTGTCAGTAAATTTTGGTTGGGTTTTATTCAGATCGGATTCAATTTCTAGTTCCCTAGTAATTTTTAAATCTATGTTGGGGGTAAATGGAGTTCAAATGACGCCAAGATTAATTGAAAATTTTCCAATTTTTAAAAAAATATTTTCTTATCCACCAACTGGATTTGGTTGGCTTGGTAATTTTAATTCAGAAGTATTTGTTATGTTGTCAATATCAATTATGATAATATATTTTTTCTCAAATAATATGGAAAACTTTAATTTTATAAACAAAAATAACAAAAAGTGTTTTAATCTAAGTTTTAGTAACGGAGTGTTCGTAACATTTCTTTTAATTTTAAGTACCTCTATTTTTTGGACAAATATCACTGTGGATTTTCTATACTTTAGCTTTTAAAAATGGAAATTAAAAAATTTTTACATGGAATATATATCGTTTGCATAATTTTTTTATTTATTAGTTTACCCTCACTTTATTTTCAATTTAAAGCAGGTGAATATTCAAATGCAAAAAATTCAGCATCAATTCAGATAAATTCGGATTAGTGTGTGGTTCAACAAGTTTCAGCTGGAATTCAAAAATGGGAACTTGGATATGAAGTGATAAAGCAAACTCAACCTAAAATAATTGTTACAGGACCTGGAACTGCAAATAATTACAATGGAGCATTTTTTTCCAAGTCAAGTTATATTCTTGGTCAATATATCACAAATTCTAAAAATTCGATTTATGAAATTAATAGAGTTTTTGAAAATTTCTCACCGGAGTTGGTTATTTTAACAATTGATCCCTGGTGGTTGTCCAGTTTAGATAATACTGGTACTCAAAATAGGTTTTCTCTTTTAAGAAGATGGACATCTCTTGCTTACAAATTATATTTACCATACTTTTGGATTTACAGAGGAGACTTGAGTTTTGCAGAGTTTTTTAAAATTCTCAAAAGGCAAGAACATTGCCCCATAGGCCTAAGAGCTCTAGCTAAAAATAAACACGGTACAAAAAAAGATGGTTCTTGGCATTATGGAGATACACCTATCAATTTTCAATATAATAAAGATGATTTTAAAAATTCTATTGAGTTGAATACATCCCTAAATGTACATAAGGAAAATATTCACTCATTAATAAACTTTATTGACCTAGTTGAAAAGTATGGAAGTAAGGCAATAATTATTGTTCCCCCATTTTCACCATCCACATATAAAGAGATGAAGAAAGTACAAACAAATTTTTATATAGAAGAATCAAAGAAACTTTTTAAATTAAAGTTAAATAAAAATATTTTTTTTTTTAACAATCCAAATGAATTAAGTACAAAAGATTCTGAATTTTTTAACTCATATTCCTATGGGCAAACTGTATCAGCACGAATGCTGATGAAATTATCTAATATTGATAATGAAATAAATCAGTATTTAAATTTAAATAAAATAGAACAATTCATCAAATTGAATCAAGGAAAGAACATTCCAGATTAAGTTTGATTTTGATATTTCCATTCAATGTAACTCAATGTTTGTAAATTATTTTTTGAATTTTTATTTTTTTTGAAACTTTTCATAAAAGAATTTAATCTTTCTGAAAAAGGGGAAATATATTGTAATGATAAGTGATATTTAATACTTTTCGAATACCTACTCCCATAATGCAAACAATTTGTAGTATCTACAAATATAAGTTGACCAGGATTTGCGGTTTGAGATGACTCTTGTAAATTTTTTATATTTTTATTTACATCATCATCACTTATTCTATCTTTCAAAGTAATAATTTTAAGTTTTTTTAAATTATTCCAAATAAATTCTGAACTTTGCTTAGAAGATATTACAGATAATGGACCAGAAGTTTCTATAATCGGTTCTAAAGGAATAAAAACTTTTAACTGAAACAAATCCTCTCTATCAAAGTGATAAAGCTGTGAAGATGAAGGTTCTTTTTTTATATAATCACTTAACCATACCGTAGAACTGTATAGAATAGGCTGGGTTCTTAAATAATTTGAAGAGATTTCAATAATATTTTTTTCAACTGCTAAATTTTTTAACGGCTCAAAATCTAAAACACTAAATTCACAAATATTAAGAAAATCTTTTTTTAATCTAGTTTTAATTGAATTTTTTTTCATATAAGAAAAATTAAATTTTTTTTTTGAAAATGATATTGCCTTTTCTAATATCTTATTATTTTTTAACTCAACTTTTTTAAATCCAGTAGATCTTTTTATTGTTTCTTTTTTACAAAACTTAAGATTATTGTAATCTGAAAAAGATTTCTTAGAATAGTAACAAATTTTTAAAAAAAAGTGACAAAACCTGAGTTTAAATAATAAGTTCTTTAGATGTTTCATTACTATAGAAATTTAAAAGAAATATTAAAACAAATATAACATTTTATTTTTTATTGCAAATTCAATTATTTATTTAAGATTAAGAAACTTTTTTTTGGTCACTGCAATTTTCTAATAAAGTCTTTACGACTTCATCAGATTGTTTTATTTTATGCGAAGATATTTTTACATAATCTTTATTAGGATAGTATAATTTATCATTTACATAAGGTAACTGAGCTTTATGCAATTTACTGACGAATTTCCTTGATAGAAGTTTTGCATAATTCAAAGAGTTTGCCTTAATATTTTCGAATGCAGGATAAAAACATCTTATTGGTTCAACATTTATTATTGGACAATCAGTCCAATCTTTAGCTATAAATGGTTTTTCTAAGAATTGTAAAACATCCATATCTATCATCTTACATTTAAGCATTTTTTTGTTTGGAATAAATATTGTTGGACTTATTGAGAATGATCTCACCAGCATACCTGGATAGGCATTCCAAATAAAACATATTGGCATTTTAGAGAATTGTGGAGCATCCCAATGACAAGCACCCCAAAGTGGATGAAGACACGCATATCCATATTCGAAAAGGTCGATAGCATCTAATGCAGTATCGTGCGGATTTAAAAGTTGGACCATTGGCTCAGATGCAGTTCTCATTGGCAAAACATTTACAGAATCATAACCCTCTTCAATTTTTTTTATGATCTCAGGGAAAAAATTCTTTGCAACTACTAAATCAGCACATAATGGACTAAAAAGAGCATTTTTCTCTATAGCGTATTTAAGTCCGTCTATTAATGTATCTTCTAAAACTCCATATCTTGATTCATATTTCCAATTTTTTTCGAGGGCATCTGCAACTTGAAACTCAAAATATATATGCTCACTTAATTTTTTTATATATGGATTATTTTCGACAATTTGGAAGTTATGTTTGTCTATGTACATTCTGTATTCTATATCATAATTTTTACTCATTTTTGGAAGATTGGAATCATCTGATATACTTTTCAAATGCTGATTAGTAAATATATCGGTATACATGTCGCCGAACAAAATATTTGTAATGATATATTTTTTTTTCAGGTTTGTCATTTATGATATTTCAAGATTTGGAGATTCAACATATTCTAATATTTCTCTAACTACATTATCGGATTCTTTAATTTGTTTTTCGCTTAATTTCACTTTTTCCTTGCATGGAAAAAAACTTTTTACATTCAAAAACTGAAATTGCTTCGGATGTACTGCTTTGCTCGCAAAATCAAGTCCAACATATTTTGTACTAGATTTATGATTGATAAACGGAGGATAAAAACATTCCAACGGTTCAATTCCCATGACCGGGGCATCAATCCAATCTGTAGCCCAAAAAGGTTTTTTACAATGATAAGGGACATCTGCATCAATCATATTACAACTTAACATTTCATTATTTGGAATAAACGCTATGGGAGTAACTGAAAAAGCTCTTAACATAAATCCTGGATAAGCATTCCAAAGTAAAACATATGGAATTCTAGAAAATTGAGAAGCATCCCAATGACAAGCTATCCATAAAGGATGAAGACATTCATATCCAAAATTAAAAAGCTCTATATCTGTCAAAGCACCTTCTGATTGATTTAATCTTGGTATCATGGCTTCAGCAGAACTTCTCATTCCCGTCACAAGAACTGAATCATACCCTTTTTTAAACCTTTTTAAGATTCTAGGGTAGAAATCTTTAGCAAAGTACAAATCAGCAGCAATAGGTGATAATATATAGTCACCCTCCATTGCAATCTTCATTGAATCTATCATCATCGTGGATAAATAGTTGTAACGTCCTTCAAAATTTAAATTAGTATTAAATAGTTTTATTTCGGTCTTAACTAATTTTGATAACTCTATCCATCTTGGGTGATATTCAATTAAAAATTTTGTTTGATGATCAGTATATAAAATATACCTTACCTCGCATGTTTTTACAATCGAGGGTAAGTTTGAATGGTCTAAAATACTTTTTAAATGCTGATTTAAAAAAATTCCTCCGTAAACTTGACCATATACAATAGTACTTATTAGTAACTTCATATAATTACCTCAAAAAAAATCAGCAATTATTGTGCCATAAATAAATAATTATTTTTTAAATTTTTTATCTATTTCTCTTGATATCAAATCTTTTGAGACTTTGAGAGCATTATTTTTAATCCAAGCTTTTACCTCTTTTTCTATGATTTTATCTGTCAGTTTTTCTACCTTTATAAAGCTTTTTTCACTTTTAATTTTCTTATTTTTTAAATTTTCGTTCTTATGAGTACTTTGTCTTGAATCTTTGGTTCTTAGGTAACTTTTCACATTTTCAATTAATTTTTTATTATTATCTTTCATTTTCAATCTCTTTAATTTTTTTACTTATCTTTTGGTCAATAGAATCTAAAGCTGTATCAAAATCAAGTGTTTTAATTTTAATAAGTTTATTTGTATGAATCTTATTAGTTAATTCTGTTTTAAGTTCATTGATAACCTCTTGATTTTTAAATTTACCATATTTAAAAATATCATCATTTGTAAGTTTTTTTACTATTTCACCTATCTGATTAGATTTTCTTAGGTACAATTCATAATTTATAAGTTCTTGTTTATACAATTCTCTTAAGGCAAGTAATTTTTTTTCAGAATCCAAAAGGAAAGATTTAATGTCGTTATCTTTAGTTTGAAGTTGATTTTTAGAAATATTTTTAATTTTTTTATTTTTTATAGAAGCTAAATAAAATAGAATTAATAAAAAATATAAAAAAAATGGAAAAATTTCATTTATCATCAATCCAATCCAATTAAAGTTTGTGGTAAAGTATAGAATATTAGCATGAATCAAAAAAGAAGTCTTGAAAATATCATATTATCAATAAATGATCTTCTAGACAAAGCTAAACATGAAAAAATAAAACTCTCCTCATTAAAAAAAGACATAAAAGTTATTGAGGATAGTAGACCAGTTCTAGAATCTGAAAAAAAAGCTAATGTTATTTCAGATTTAAAGTTAAATAAGGAAAACCAAAAACCTGATAATATAAAAAAACATAAAAATTACGATTGGAGTAAAAATGATTATTTTACAAATATTTCAACAAATATTGATATTGAAGATATAGAAAAAGCAACTGAACGAATTTTTAAAGAGCAAATACTTAAATGGTCAAATCAAAAAATTAATAATGTAATAAGGACTGAAATTAAAAATAAGACCTTATCTATATTAAAATAATTAAAAATATTTTGGTTTTCCGTTTTTTTTCTCCAAGAAATCAAATATTTTATTTCCTACATCCTTTAGTAAGGTATTATCTTGACTTTTTAAAACTAATGAAACTCCAAATAAGTTACTCTTAAAATATGGATAACTTCCTATGGAAACTCTCGGATTTTTTTGTTGAATAGATTCTATAAAATCAGCAATGATTCCTTCTGAGAGTAATGTTGATATGTTTATTTGAGGTAAAATTTGCTTTTGGAAAAGCTTATCAACAAATTCAAAAAACATGGCTTTGAGAATTTGAGGTACACCAGGAAAAACATAAACATTTTCAATATAAAAACCTGGAGCCAAACTTACTGGATTTAAAATTAAATTGCTTCCTTTAGGAAGGTAAGCCATTTTTAATCTAGCATTTGTAAGTTCATCTGGAGAATAATGTTTTTTTAAATATAAATGGGCTTGTTTATTAAGTTCTAAATCTTTTTTAAATGCTTCAGATATCGACTTAGTAGTAAGATCATCGTGTGTAGGACCAATACCGCCCGTAGTAAAGACATAATCGAATCTTTTTGAAAATTCCAATGTTTTACTTATAATCTTATCTCTATCATCATTTATTATTGCAATTTCTTTAACATCAATGCCTCTTATTGCTAATTCTTTTGAAATAAAGTTTGAGTTTGTATCTAAAGTTTTTCCTGATAAAATCTCATCACCAATGATTATTATTCCTGAAATTTTTCTTTTAGCGTTCATTTTAAAATTTACTAAACAATTAACACAAACTATTATAAATTGATTTTATTTTAAACAAATATTTTTATGATCAAAAACTCAAGTTTAATAAAAATTCATAACAAAGAATCTTTTGAAAAAATGAGATTAGCCGGAAAACTTGCAGCCGATTGTCTTGATCATGTAACTGAGTTTATCAAACCAGGAATTTCAACATTAGAAATTAACAATATTTGTCATGAGTTCCAAGTTAAAAATGGAGCAATGCCAGCTCCTTTAAATTATAAAGGATTTCCAATGTCTATTTGTACATCAGTTAATCATGTTGTTTGCCATGGAATACCAAGTAATAAGATTCTTTCAAAGGGAGATATATTGAATATTGATGTTACTCCTATTCTTGACGGTTGGCATGGAGATACAAGTAGAATGTTTTATGTCGGTAATGTAAGTATTAAAGCACAAAAACTTGTTGAAACAACTTATGAGGCAATGATGAGAGGTATTGAAATGATAAAACCGGGAAATACAGTAGGTGACATAGGATATGCAATACAGAAATTCACAGAAAAAAAAAGATATTCTGTCGTAAGAGATTTTTGCGGTCATGGTCTAGGAGAGGTTTTTCACGATTATCCAAGTATACTTCACTACGGAAATTCTGGGGAAGGTGAAGAACTTAAAGAAGGAATGTTTTTTACAGTTGAACCTATGATAAATGTTGGAGATTTTAAAATTAAAGTTTTATCTGATGGCTGGACCGCTGTGACCTCTGATAAATCTTTATCTGCTCAATTTGAGCATTCGGTTGGTGTTACAAAAAATGGATATGAGATTTTTACAAAATCTTCAAAAAAGTATAATTTTCCACCCTATATAATTAAATGATACCAAGATATTCAAGAAAAGAATTAGTTGAAATTTGGGAACCAAAAAATAAGTATAAAATTTGGCTACAAATTGAAATTCTTGCCTGTGAGGCTCAGGCTAAATTAGGTTTAATACCAAAACAAAGTCTTAAAGTAATTAAAGAAAAAGCGAACTTTGAGATAGAAAGAATTGAACAAATAGAAAGTGAGGTCAAACACGATGTGATAGCCTTCTTAACAAATTTAAGTGAATATATTGGAGCTGATTCGAGATTTATTCATCAAGGAATGACTTCATCTGATATTCTTGATACTTGTCTTTCTGTTCAATTAAAACAATCATGTACTTTAATTAAACAAGAGCTAAAAGAACTTATTTTAATCTTAAAAAACAAGGCCATAAAATATAAATTAACTCCATGCATAGGAAGAAGTCATGGAATTTTTGCTGAGCCAACAACATTTGGTTTAAAATTATTGAGTAAATATTGCGAGTTTCAAAGAAGTTATAAAAGAATAACAGACGCAGAAAAGGAAATTTCAATTTGTGCAATTTCAGGAGCTGTTGGAACTTATGCAAACATAGATCTTGAGGTTGAAAAATATGTCGCTTATAAACTGGGATTAAAAGTAGAATCAGTATCCACCCAAATAATTCCAAGAGACAGACATGCATATTTGTTTTCCATTTTAGGAATAATAGCGAGTTCCATAGAAAATTTGGCTACAGAAATTCGACACTTACAGCGTAGTGAGGTGAATGAAGTTGAAGAATTCTTTTCAAAAAATCAGAAGGGTTCTTCAGCCATGCCACATAAAAGAAACCCAGTCTTGAGTGAAAATTTAACAGGACTTTCACGAGTAATTCGTTCTTCTGTTTATCCTATGATGGAAAATATATCACTGTGGCACGAAAGAGATATTTCTCATTCGTCCGTTGAGAGATTAGTATGCCCAGATTCACTTGTGCTTTTAGATTTTTCAATATGTAGACTCAAAGATATTATAAAAAATTTAATCGTAAATAAAAATAAAATGATAGAAAACCTAGAAAAGACGAATGGCTTGTATAACTCTCAAAGAGTAATGCTGGTTCTAATTAAAAAAGGACTTACAAGAGAAAATGCTTATAAAATAGTACAAAGTGTTGCCATGGAATCATGGAAAAAGAATATAAACTTTGAAAAATTATTGAAAAAAAATAAAAAAGTTACAAAACTATTAAAGAATTCTGATATTTCAAAAATTTTTAATTTAAATTATCATTTTAAAAATATTGATAAAATTTTCAAAAAAGTTTTAGATTAATAATGAAAAAAAAGAAACTTTATGAAGGTAAGGCAAAAATTATTTATTCAGGGGAGAAACCAAATACACTTATTCAATATTTTAAAGATGAAGCAACAGCTTTTAATAATAAAAAAAAAGGAAATATTCCAGGAAAAGGTGTAATAAATAATCTAATCTCTGAATTACTGATGAATAGATTGAGCTCAATTAATATTCCAAATCACTTGATTAAAAGACTAAATATGAGAGAACAACTTATTCATAAAGTAGATATAATTCCTATCGAAGTAGTTGTCAGGAATATATCGGCTGGTTCAATTGTAAAAAGACTTGGTGTTAAAGAGGGACAAATACTTCAACGACCGTTAATTGAGTTTTATCTTAAAAATGATAATTTAAATGATCCTATTGTATCAGAGGAACATATACTAATTTTCGAATGGGCAGATAGCTCTGAATTAGAGGAAATAATTAACTTAACTTACAAAGTTAACGATTTTTTAGTAGGTTTTTTCTTATCACAAAATATAAGATTAGTTGATTTCAAACTAGAATTTGGACGATATTGGAATTCTAATGAAAGTTTGATTATGTTGGCTGATGAAATAAGTCCAGATAATTGCAGGTTATGGGATTTAAAAACTAATAAAAAACTTGATAAGGATAGATTTAGAAATGATCTTGGTGAAGTTGGTAATGCTTATCAAGAAGTTGCTTACAGACTTGGACTTTTAAGTAAAGATTTTTTATCAAAGGAATTAAATAAATGAAATTTAGAATTTTTGTATCACTCAGAAAAGGAATTTTAGACCCAGAGGCGGAAGAAATAAAAAAAACAATTCAAAATTTAGGTTATAATAATATTAAAAATATTTCAAAGGGAAAATTTTTTGATATTGAAGTAAATAATGCCAAAGAAGAAAATAATAAAAAAAAAATTTCTTCGATCAGTAATGAACTTTTAGCTAATCCAGTAATAGAAAACTTTAAAATTATAAAATTGAAGAATTAAGTGTTATCAAAATTAAGAGTTTCCATAATAATTTTTCCTGGTTCTAATTGTGATAGAGATCTACAAGTAGCTGTTAAAAATGTTTTTAACTGTCAACCAAAGCTTATTTGGCACAAAGAATCATGCATTAAAGATACTGATATTATATTTATACCTGGTGGATTCTCCTTTGGAGATTATCTCAGAGCAGGAGTAATTGCAACAAAATCTCCAGCGATTAAAGAAGTTAAAAGATTATCCCAAAAAAAATATCCTATCGTAGGAATTTGTAATGGATTCCAAATTTTAACAGAATGCAATCTATTACCAGGCGCGTTAATTAAAAATAAAAATACTAAATTTTTAAATAAAGATATATTTTTAAAAATTAAAATTCATAAATTTAAAAAGACTTTTAATGATAATGAAATCCTTAAATTACCAATAGCTCACGGACAAGGAAATTATTTTATAAATAATGAAAATCTAAAAAAAATTGAGGATAATGGACAAATAATTCTTCAATATTGTAACAATTTAGGAATCATAAATTTTGATTCAAATCCAAATGGGTCGGTAAAAAATATTGCCGGAATTCAAAACAAAGAGGGAAATATAATTGGTATGATGCCTCATCCAGAAAGAGCCATTGATAAGGAAAACGAAGATGGAAAAATATTTTTGAAAAACTTAGTGAATATCCTATGAAAAATTTTTCATCAGATGAGATTAAAAAACATAATCTCACAAAAAAAGAATTTGATTTAATTATTAAAATTTTAGGTCGTGAACCAAACTTAGTTGAACTTGGTATCTTTTCAGTAATGTGGAGTGAGCATTGTTCATATAAATCCACAAAAAAGTGGTTAAAAACTCTTCCTACTAAAGCCTCTTGGGTAATCTGTGGTCCAGGAGAAAATGCTGGTATAATTGATATTGGTGATCAAGATGCAATAGTTTTTAAAATGGAGAGTCACAATCATCCCTCTTTCATTGAACCATATCAAGGAGCTGCTACTGGTGTTGGAGGAATCATGAGAGATATTTTTACAATGGGCGCCAGACCAATAGCAAATTTAAATTCCTTAAGGTTTGGTTCTATTAAAAACAGTAAAACTAAATATTTATTGTCTGGAGTTGTTTCTGGTATAGGAGATTATGGAAATTGTGTTGGAATACCAACCGTAGGTGGTGAGTGTTTTTTTCATGAAAGTTATAATAATAATAATTTGGTTAATGCCATGTGTGTTGGTTTAGTAAAAAAAAATAAAATTTTTTATTCGATAGCTAAAGGTAATAAGTTTCCTGTTATATATGTAGGCGCGAAAACAGGTAGAGATGGTATTCATGGAGCAACAATGGCTTCAGCGGAATTTGATGAAGAATCGAAAAAGAAAAGACCACAAGTTCAGGTTGGAGATCCTTTTACTGAAAAGCTACTAATGGAGGCTTGCTTAGAATTAATGAAAAGTGAAGCAATAGTTGCTATTCAAGATATGGGAGCAGCTGGGTTAACATCATCTTCTTTTGAAATGGCATCCAAGGGTAACTGTGGTATTGATTTATATCTTGATAAAGTACCAACAAGAGAATCAAAAATGAAACCATACGAAATAATGTTATCAGAAACTCAAGAGAGAATGCTTATGGTAATAAATCCTGATTTTAGAAATGAAACAGAAAACACTTTTAATAAATGGGGACTAAACTATTCTGAGGTGGGTATTTTGAATAAATCTGGAGAAATGAGAATATTTTTTAAGAAAAAAATTCATGCAAAGCTACCGATAAAACCACTTGCTGAACTTTCACCTGAATATGATAGACCCGCAAAAAAAGATAGTAAGAAAAAAGTAAAATTTTCAAAATTAAAAAAATATAATTTAAAAAAGGTTTTATTAAAAATCTTATCGTGCCCAAATCACTCATCTAAAAAGTGGATATTTAATCAGTATGATAAAACAGTTATGGGAGATACTTTAAAAAGTTCGGAAGAAGCAGACTCAGCAATAATAAGAATTCATAATACAAAAAAAGCTATAGCTATTTCTTGTGATTGTAACCCAATTTATTGTAAATCTGAACCATTTATAGGTTCTGTAATATCAGTTGCTGAGAATTGGAGAAACTTAATTGCTTCTGGTGCCAAACCAATGGCTATAACGGATAATTTGAATTTTGGAAATCCTGAAAAAACAGAAATAATGTTTGAAATTAAAGAATCAATTAGAGGAATTGGATATGCCTGTCAAAAATTAGATTTTCCAGTTGTTTCTGGAAATGTGTCACTGTACAATGAAACTAATGGACAGAGTATATATCCAACACCGGTAATTGGTGGTGTTGGTTTGATTAAAGACTTAAAATATATTTGCTCATTTAAAATGATATTAAATCATAGCATTTTCATTGTGGGAAAAACAAAAGGACACCTGGAATGCTCATCTTTTCAGAAAGAAATAGAGAATGATGAGAACGGGTTTCCTCCAAAAATAGACCTGTACACAGAAAAAAAAAATGGTTTATTTGTTCACAATTTAATCTTATCTCAGATCATTACAGGTTGCCATGATATCTCTGATGGAGGTATTTTAATTGCTTTAGCTGAAATGCTAATATCTAATAATTTAGGTGCTAAGATAAGTTTAAATGACAAAAATTTTAATACACATTGGTTATTCGGTGAAGATCAATCAAGATACATAATTGTTTCAAAGTACAAAGATATTGTATTAAAAAAAGCAAAAACAGAAAATATTGACATACAATATATTGGTGAAGTAGCCAAGAATGAACTTAACATAAATGACAAATTAGTAATTTCAGTAAAAGAAATGATTGAAAAAAATAATAAATGGTTTACAACTTATAATAGTTAATTATGGCAATGTCTCATAAACAGTTAAAAAATATTTTATCAAAGAATTTTGAAGATTCTGATATTTCTATAATTGATTTAAGAGGTGATGAAAACCATTATCATGCTACAATAAAATCGTCAAAGTTCAATGGTTTGAGTAAAGTGCAACAACATCAGCTAGTTTACAAAGCAATTGGAGATGATATGGGAACAAGATTACATGCGTTAAAATTAACTACTTTAGAAAACTAAATTAGGAGTTGATTACATGAACGATATTTTAAAAAAAATAGATGATATTATAAAAAAAGATGATGTAGTTTTATTCATGAAAGGTGATCCAGATTTTCCTCAATGTGGTTTCTCAGCTAATGTTGTAGGTATTTTAAATTATTTCAATGTAAATTACAAAAGTTATAATGTGTTAGAGGATTTTGAATTAAGACAAAGCATTAAAGACTTTTCGAATTGGCCTACTATTCCACAAATTTACATAAAAGGTGAGTTTATTGGTGGATGCGATATTTTAAAAGAAATCGCAGAAAATGGAGAAATCGTTGAGATTTTTAAGAAAAATAAAATTGATTATTCAATTAATGAGAGAGATCTTTCCTAAAATCGGCTTTAATTCCGGTAACCATTGGATAAATAGCATTCAAAATACTCACTAGGAAACCCAACAAACCCTCTTTGTAACCTTTCCTCAAAAGAAATGATTTCAAAAATCTTGAAAAAATTTTTCTAAATGAAAAATTTTTTTTATAAGTTTCATTATTAGTTATTAGATCTAAAGATTTAAGTTCAGTATTCCTATTGAATCTTAATAGTAACTCACTAACATTTTTTGACATTTTATGTTCTACATGATTTTGTAATGTAGTTCCTTTGTTACCATGTAATTTAAAATCAGGATGCACTCGCTGATTTTTCCATATTTTTGAACCTTTCTTAAATAGTAGAAACTTACCATCTGGAGCTAAGCATGACATCCAACCATTTTTGATGGGATCACTGCCAATATAATTTAGTAATTTTACATAATAAAAGTCAAACTCTTTATCTCTAATTTTATCAATAATCTCTTTACTCAACTTTTTACTAACCCTTTCATCGGCATCAATTTCTAGAATCCATTTTCCTTTACATTTATTTATTCCAAAATTTCTTCTGTCTCCTTCAAATTCCCATTTTCCTGAAAATATTTTTGCATTTGCCTTTTTAGCTATTTTTTTAGTATTGTCTTCTGATCTATCTAAAATAACCACTATTTCATCCACAAAATTTAATGATTTTAAACACTCACTAATTTTAAACTGTTCGTTTCTGGCTACTATTAATGCTGAAATATTCATAAATATAAATAAAAAATTGACAAAACTTAACTTAGAAATATTCTAATTTAATTAATTAGAAAAATTTTAAGAAAGGTTAAATAATGATTGATAAAAAATTACCAGAAGTTACTTTTAAAATAAGAGAAAGAGACGATTCCATCGAAGGTGATAATCCTTTTAAATGGGTTTCAAAAACTACATCAGATTTCTTTTCCAAAAAAAAAGTAATTCTTTTTTCCTTACCTGGTGCTTTCACACCAACATGCTCTACCTATCAACTTCCAGATTTTAACAAACTTTATGAAGAATTTCAAGCAAATGGAATTGACGAAATTTATTGTCTATCTGTAAATGACTCATTTGTGATGAATGCTTGGGCAAAGCAACATGATATTGGAAAAGTTAAAGTTATTCCTGATGGAAATGGAGAGTTCACAAGAAAGATGGGAATGCTTGTAAAAAAAGATAACCTTGGGTTTGGAATGAGATCTTGGAGATATGCGGCTATAATCGAAGATGGTATTATTAAAAAATCATTTATTGAGGAAGGTTACAAAGATAATGCTATAGACGACCCATACAAATTTTCAACACCTCAGCACATCTTAAAGGAATTAAAAAATTAATTATCGTGAATAATATTCAATAACTAAATTAGGTTCCATCTGAACGGGATAAGGTATTTCGTCAAGTTTGGGACCTTTAATAAATTTACCTTTCATTTTATCATAGTCTACGCTTATGTAATCAGGAACATCTCTTTCTGTAGAACTAATTGCTTCGAGAACAATAGGAATTTCCTTACTCTTCTCTTTTACTTCAATTAAATCTTCATTTTTTACATTGTAAGATGGAATAGTTACTTTTTTCCCATTTACCAAAACATGTCCATGACTTACAAATTGCCTGGCAGAAAATATTGTTGACACAAACTTCATTCTATACACAACTGCATCTAGTCTTCTCTCCAACAATTGCACAAAATTTTGACTGGTATCACCTTTTAATTTATTTGCTTTCACAAATAGATTATGGAATTGTTTCTCAGTAATATATCCGTAATAATTTTTAAGTTTTTGTTTTGCCATCAATTGTATGCCAAAGTCAGAAGGTTTTCTTCTTTTATTTTGACCATGGAGCCCAGGAGGATATTCTTTTTTATTAAATGGGCTTTTAGGTCTACCCCAAAGATTACATTTCAATCTTCTATCAATTTTATATTTAGCTTTTAAAATTCTTGTCATGATTTGGAAATATAACTTTTTAATTTTTTAAGTCAAATTGATTTAAAAATAAATCATCTACTTCTATAAAGACTATTCATTATACCCATAAGGGCATCTAATTCATTTTTTGTAAGATCCATTCTATTGAATATGTTTCTTAACTTATTTGTAATAGTTTTCTTTCTTTGTTCAGTCTTAATAAATCCACTTTTTGATAATAGCATTTCAAGTCTATGATAAAAGTTGAGAAGTTCTTTTTTATTTGCCAAAATTGTTTGCTTCATTTTTCTGTGATTATGTTTATGATTAATAAACTTATTCCACTCATAACAAAATAAAATTACAGAATGTGAAAGGTTAATTGAAGAAAATTTTGGATTTGAGTTAAATGTAATTAGTCTATCTACAAGTGTTAAATCGCTGTTAGACAAACCAGAGTTTTCTGGTCCAAAAATTATTGCAACCTTATTTTTATTATCAAATTTTTTTTTAATTTCTTTTAAACCGTCATTTATTGATAAAAATTTTTTATTAAAGGTTCGATTTCTAGCTGTAAAAGCAATTAAATAATTAAAATCTGAAACTGCTTCCTCTAAACTATTGAATACTTCAACATTATTTATAATATTGTCAGCACCAGCAGCTAATGGAGTGATTTTTTCACTTTTTAAATTAAATTTTGGAAGCACAAGTTTTAAATCACAAAAATTAAAATTTTTCATGCTTCTGGCAACAGCTCCAAAATTCTCTGCTAATTGAGTATTTACTAGAATTATTGACGGAAAAATATTAATTGTATTCAAGAATTTTTTTCGGTTTTCATTAAATGATAAGTGATACTATCATTCAATGCTATGTAAGAAGCATCTATAACATTATCCGATACACCAATAGTCGACCAAGTGTTTTCTTTTGCCGACGATTCAATACGAACTCTTACCAGAGCTTTAGTACCGTCTTGTGGAGTCAAAATTCTAACTTTATAATCTACCAAGTTAAGCTCACTTAGTTTTGGATAAAATTTTGTTAAGGCTTTTCTTAGAGATTTGTCTAGAGCATTTATTGGACCTAATCCCTTCGCAGAACATCTAAAACTTTTATTTTCTACTTTTATAGCAATTTCAGCTAATGAAATAGTATCGAACTTATTGTCAGCATTTCTCACTCTTTCATTAGAGACCTTAAATCTTTTTAGTTCATAAAATTCTTGAAATTGATCAAATTTTCTTCTAGCCAAAAGTTCAAAACTTGCTTCTGCCCCGTCATAAGCGTATCCGAGGAACTCTTGTTTTTTTATAATCTCTAAAAACTCTTTGAGATTTTTTTCACCTTTTTTTACTGTTATGTGTAATTTTGTAAGTTGCTCAACGATATTAGAGGTTCCTGATTGATTTGAAACCACTAAAATTCTCTCATTGCCAACGAGTTTTGGATTCATATGCTCATAACTTTTGGGATCTTTTTTTACTGCAGATATATGCAAACCTCCCTTGTGAGCAAAAGCAGCTGACCCAACAAAAGGTAAATTTCTTTCAGATTTTCTATTTAATGTCTCATCAATAAATCGACTAAGTTGGGTAATTTTTTTTAAATTTTTCTTTATTTTTAAATTATAATTTAACTTCAAACATAAATTTGTAACTACATTTACTAAGTTTGCATTTCCACATCTTTCACCAAGACCATTAAAAGTGCCTTGCACTTGACAAACTCCCTGAATTACTGATTCTATTGAATTTGCAGTTGCGTTATCCGTATCATTGTGGAAATGGACTCCAACCTGGTTTTTAGGTATTACCTTAAATACAGAATTTAAAATTTTTTTCAATTCATGAGGAAGTGTTCCGCCATTTGTGTCACATAGAATTATCCAATCAGCTCCAGACTCAAAAGCTACTTTTAATGATTCAATTGCATACTTGGGATTAGCTTTATAACCATCAAAAAAATGTTCAGCGTCAAACATTACCTCATTCATTTTAAGCTTTGAATATTCTATAGTATCACCAATCATTTCTAAATTCTGTATTAATTTTACATTAAGGGCTTTTTTAACGTGAAAATCCCATGTTTTTCCAACTATACAGGCTACTTTTGCGCCTGAATTTAATATACAATTTAATCCCGGATCGTTCTCAGCACTATTAGAATTCCTTCTTGTCATTCCAAAGGCTACTATCTTTGAATTTCTGAAGAATGGAACATTATTAAAAAACTTATCATCTGTCGGGTTAGCTCCAGGCCAACCTCCTTCAATATAGTCAACTCCAATTGAATCTAATTTTTCTGCTATTCTAATTTTATCTTGAAAACTAAAAGCTACACCCTTTGTTTGTGCCCCATCTCTTAGAGTGCTGTCATAGATTTTAATATTATTTTTCACAATATTCAGTTATTTAATCTTTCAAGAATTTTTTGTCTTTTCAACAACGGTAAAATCAAGTTCATTTCAGGTCCTTTTTCCATACCTGTAAGTTTTAGTCTCAAAGATAAATATAGTTTTTTTCCCTTAATATTTGTCTCTTTACTTATTTTATTTGTCCACTCATACCAAGTGTTGATATCTATTTCTTTTGGTAGGCATGTAATAGCAGTTTTAATAATTCCTTCATCTATATTATTATTATTATTATTAAGTCTATCTTTATACACTATTTCTGACCAAATTTTAATATCTTCTAAATTATTAATATTATCTTTAATCGCGAACCAAAAATTCTCTGAAAAATCTAGATTAACTTTATTCTTAATTTCTTCATAGTTACTATTTTTCAAATTTTTAGAATTAAGTTTTTTTACATCAGTAAAACTAAATTTTATTACATTCTTTGCATAATTTTTAATATCAAATTCTTCAATTAATTTCATTAAAGACATACTAGAATCAATTGGTAAATTAGTTCCTAATTTAACTAGAACTGTATTTAAGACATCTGAACTTATTTCTTTTTGTTTGATTTCTCTCAAGGAAAAAGAGTTTAATCTTTTAGACAATTCTTCACCAGTAGAACTTATTAATAAAGGAAAATGTGCAAAAGTAGGAATCTCAGAATTCATATATTGGAATAATTTTATTTGAGCAGCAGTATTAGTTATATGATCGTCTCCTCGAAAAATATGAGTTATTCCAAATTGAGCATCATCTATAACAGATGTAAGTGTAAATAGAGGGGTATTATCAGATCTTATAACAACAGGATCTGAAATTGATAAGTTTTCAAATCTGATTTTTTCATGTACTAAATCATTCCATTCAATAGGACCATCATCAAGGAATAACCTCCAATAGGGTTTTTTTCCCGATTTTTCAAGACACATAATCTCTCTTGCAGATAATTTCAGTGCTTCTCTACCGTAAATTGGGGGTTTGCCGGTTTTAAGTTTAATTTTTCGTTTAATCTCAAGTTCTTCAGGTGACTCAAAACATGGATAAATTTTTCTTTTTGATTTTAGTTTATTTATAACTGCATTGTAATCTTTCAATCTCTCTGATTGACAAACAATATCATCAAATTTTATACCTAACCAGTTTAAGTCATCTTTGATTGCTTGCCCAAATTCTTTTTTTGATCGTCCTGAATCAGTATCATCAATCCGAAGTAAAAATTTCTTATTATTTTTTTTTGCAAAAATAAAATTTAACAACGCCACTCTTGCATTTCCAACATGCAAAAAACCTGTCGGACTTGGAGCAAATCTTAGCATGACGAATTATCTATTTTAAATTTATTAATAATTGGAAATCTTCTTTCACTGTCAAAACTCATCATGGAGATTTTTGGACCTAAAACACTCTGATATCTCTTAAACTCAGAATTTTTTATCAAATTCCAAACATCCAATATTATAATTTTTTCAAACCCTAAATCCTCAATTTCTTGCAAACTCATATTTTTTTCTATTAAATAAAATAAAATTTTATCAAGTACTTTATAGGATGGAAGAGAATCTGAATCTTTTTGATTAAAACGTAATTCTGCCGTTGGTTCTTTCTTTATAATATTTTTAGGGATAATGTTATACTTCTTTAAATGACATAATTTAGTATAGTTTAAATTTCTATACTCGGACAATTTTTTTACTTCAGTCTTGTACACATCTTTTATAATTGAATAACCACCGCACATATCACCATAAATTGTTGAATAGCCTACAGCTAGCTCAGACTTATTACCAGTTGTTATTAACAATGAATTGAATTTGTTGGAAATTGCCATCATCATCGAACCTCTTATCCTCGATTGAATATTTTCTTCAGTAACATCATTCGATAAATTTTTAAATTCAGGGCTTAAGGTGCTTAAGTATTGCTCAAAAACTTTTGAAATAGAAAGTTCTATCAACTCAATACCTAAGTTCTTTGTCAAGCTTTTTGCGTCTTTCATACTCTGATGTGAATTAAACTTTGAAGGCAAATAATAACCTTTAACACTTTTATTTCCGATGGCATCACAAGCAATTGTAGCTGAAAGTGCAGAATCAATTCCTCCAGAAATTGCAATAATAATATTTTTAAAGTTCAAGGCATTAAAATAATTTCTAAGGCTTACGACAAGAGCGTCATACAAATTTTTTCTATAATTAGATTTTTGTATCTTTTTTATTTTAAGATTTATTTTTTTTAAATTAAGATTAAAGGTATTGCAAGAATTTTCAAAAAAAGGAAGTTGACGCTCAATATCGCCATTTTTATTCATTAAGAATGAACCACCATCAAAAACTAGATCATCCTGAGATCCTGCTGAATTTAAATAAATAATTGGAGCTTTGAACTGTCTGACTCTTTTTTTAATAATTTTATTTCTTTGTAAAAATTTTTCTTTTTCAAATGGCGAAGCATTTAAGACTAACAGCAGATCATATCTATTCATTGAAATTTTATTTATCAAATTATCATTCCAAATATCTTCACAAATTAAAATCCTAATTTTTTTTCCATTAAAAGACAAATAATCATCTCTTACATCGCCACTTGTAAAGTATCTTTTCTCATCAAAAACTCCGTAATTTGGAAGTACAATCTTTGTAAATTCTTTTAATATTTTTCCGTCTTTAAAAACAATAGCAGAATTAAATAATACATCATTTTTTTTTTGAGGAGTACCCAAAACAAGTAATGTTTTTTGGTTTCTCGTAAGATATTTTATTTTTTCCTGAAAAATAATTAACTTTCTATTAAAATCATCCCTTAATAAAAGATCTTTTGGGGGATAACCACTCAAATACATCTCGGGAGTTAAAAAAAAATCACAGTTTAATTTAACGGATTCAAGATAGGCTTTTTTTAGAACTGAAAAATTATTTTCAATATCTCCTACAATTGTGTGTATTTGAAAAATTTGAAACTTTAAACTCAAAATTTACCCAATTTTTTTTATTAAAATTCTTTTATAGAACCAGCCAACAAAAAAGCAAGCTCAATAGATTGAGACGCATTTAATCTTGGATCACAGAATGTATGATATCTCGCTTCTAAGTCTACATCAGTAATTTTTTGCATACCACCTAAACACTCTGTAACATTTTGTCCTGTCATTTCAAGATGAATTCCTCCAGCATAAGTTCCCTCTGACTTATGAATATCAAAAAACTTTTTTACCTCCTCTAAAATGTTTAAAAAATTTCTTGTTTTATAACCGTTAACTGTTTTTTCTATGTTTCCATGCATTGGATCGCATGACCAGATAACTTTATTACCTGAATTCTTAATTGTTCTTAAGATTGGAGGAAAATCAATTTCTATTTTTTCAACACCCATTCTTACAATCAAAGTTATTTTTCCCGCCTCATTATCAGGATTGAGTAAGTTAATTACTTTTACTAACTCATCAGCATTAGTTGAAGGTCCAACTTTAATTCCAATAGGATTACTAATTCCTCTACAGAATTCAACATGCGATCCAGATAGTTGTTTTGTTCTGTCTCCAATCCACAACATATGAGCAGATACATCATACCAATCACCAGTTGTGCTATCAATTCTTGAAAAAGATTCCTCGTAAGGCAATAAAAGTGCTTCATGCGAAGTATAAAATTTACACTCAGCTAATTCTTTCGAAGTTTTACTGGTAACTCCACAAGCTTTCATGAAATTAATACTTTCTGATATTCTATCTGCAATCTTTTTAAAAGCAGAACCTTGCGAAGATTGTTTCACAAAATCTAAATTCCAGTTTTGGACATAAGATAAATCAGCATAACCACCGTTAGCAAATGCTCTCAATAAATTTTGAGTAGCCGCTGATTGATTATAAGCTTTAATCATTCTGCTAGGATCTGGCACTCTAGAACCCTCACTAAATTCTATAGAATTAATACTATCACCCAAGTAACTTGGAAGCTTCTTCCCATTTTTGTTCTCAACCGGAGAGGATCTTGGTTTTGCAAATTGACCTGCCATCCTTCCAACCTTAACTACTGGAACATTAGCTGCGAATGTTAAAAGCACAGCCATTTGTAATATAACTCTGAATGTGTCTCTTATATTATCTGGATGAAATTCAGCAAAACTTTCAGCACAATCTCCCGCTTGAAGTAAAAAACCATTTCCATCAACACATCTTGCCAATTCTTTTTTTAATTCCCTAACCTCACCAGCAAATACTAATGGAGGAAGGTTTTTAAGCTTACTCAAAATATTATCAAGTTTTAATTTATCTTTATAAACTGGCTGGTGTAAGGCTTTTTTACTTGACCAACTGTTTGGCTTCCATTTACTCATGATTAAAATATCTAAATCCTATATAAATGTTTACACTAAAAATTAAAAATTGAAATTTTTTTATCTTTTTTCTTTTAAGGTTACAATTTCCTCTGCACTAGATGGATGAATACCGATAGTGTTATCTAAATCCTTTTTAGTTATCCCTTTTAAAATAGCAACAGAAAAACCTTGAATTATTTCTGCCGCATCAGCTCCAATGTAGTGAAGTCCAAGAACCTTTTGAGTTTTTTTTTCAACAACTAATTTTATAAAAACTTTCTCATCAAATTTCGATAAAGTGTATTTTAGAGGTCTAAATTTTGATATGTAAACTTCAATATCCCCAAAATTTTTCTTTGCCATTTCTTCACTATAACCAATTGACGACATATTGGGATTAGCAAATATAGCTGTGGGTATATAGTTATAATCAAAAGAATTTTTTTTATCAAAAATATTTGATATTAAAACCATAGCTTCGGCTATAGCAACGGGAGTTAATTGTACTCGATCAATAACATCTCCTATAGCAAATATATTTTTATTTGAAGTCTCAAAAAAATCATCAACTTCAATTGATTTATTTTCATTTAATTTAACAGTTGTGTTGTGGATTTTTAGTAAGTCCAAATTAGCCCTTCTTCCAGTTGCTGCCATTACAATATCAAAATTAATTACATAATTATTAATAGAAACATCCAATGTTTCAGAATTCTTAACTACTTTATGTGGATTTGTGTTTAACATAAATTTAATACCTTTTTTTTCCATCTCTTCTTTTAAAAATAAAGCAACTTCTTCGTCAAAGCCCCTAAGAATTTTATCACCTCTAACACAAATTGTTGTGTCAACACCTAAACCGTTGAATATAGAAGCGAATTCTAAAGCTATATATCCTCCACCAACAATTAAAATTTTATTTGGTAATTTTTCTATATCAAATGCTTCATCAGATGAAATAATATACTGCGAGCCTTCAATTTCTGGAATTACTGGTTTACCACCAACCGCGATTAAAACATTTTCAGCTGAGACTTCTTGATCATTTAATTTGATGATTTTTTCACTTTTGAATGATGCAAAGCAATTAAAAATTCTTACTCCAGAATTTTCTAATATAGTTTTGTAAATTTCGTTGAGTCTTTTAATTTCTTTTTTTTTATTCCGAACTAAGTTTGACCAAGAAAAATTTACATTATCAACCGACCAGCCGAAAGATTTCATAACTTCTAATTCTTCTAAAAAATGGGAGGAATATGAGTACAATTTTTTTGGTATACAACCTCGATTAACACATGTACCTCCAAGATCCCAGCCCTCTGCTAGACCAACCCTTTTTCCTTTTGAACTTGCGACTCTTGCCGCTCTTACCCCGCCTGAGCCTCCTCCAATTACAAATAAATCAAAATGCATTATATTTTCTGTCATATTTTCCAAGTTACAAATTTTTTTTCAAGAAAAGGCTCCAAACCCTCTTCTGAGCCTTCTCTTCCAATACCAGATTCTTTCCATCCTCCAAAAGGATTTTGATAAGTAGAAATTTTCCCGGTGTTGATACCAAACATCCCATACTCAAGTTTTTCTGAAACCTCCCAAATTCTTTTTTGATTATTAGTATAAAAATAAGCTGCTAATCCATAGTTTGTAAAATTACATAATTTTATAACCTCTATGTCTTCAGAAAATCTTATTACTGGGATAATTGGACCGAAATTTTCCTCCTCGAAAACTTTCATATTTTTTGTAACATTAGTTAAAATGGAGGGTTCAAAAAAGAGCTTACCCTTTTTACTTTTTTTCCCTCCTAATAAAATTTTTGCTCCCTTTAGCGTAGCATCTTCAATATGTTCTTCAACCTTTAAAATTGCCTTTTTTGAGATCAGTGGTCCAATATCAGGATTTTTAAAACCATCATCAATTGAAAATTTTTTTACTCTTTTTATTAATTTTTCAATGAAAATATTATAAATTTTTTCATGTACAAATAAACGATTTGCTGAAATACAAGTTTGACCTGCATTTCTAAACTTACACATAACAAAACCTTCAATAGACTCGTCTAGATTAGCATCATCAAAAATAATAAACGGCGCATTACCGCCTAACTCCATAGAAATTCCTTTTACAGTATTGGACGCGTTTTTCATCAAATACTTCCCAACTTTTGTCGAACCAGTAAAAGTAATCTTCTTAACATATTTATGAGTAGACATAACTTCGCCAATTGGTAAAGGAAATCCATTTACGACATTAAATATCCCTTTTGGAAATCCGGCTTTTATTGATAACTCAGCAATTCTTATTGCAGTAATTGGTGTAAGTTCGCTAGGTTTTAGAACAACTGTACAGCCTGCGGCTAGAGCAGCTGATGTTTTTCTTGCAATCATTGCTAATGGAAAGTTCCATGGTGTTATTGCTGAAACAACACCGATTGGTTGTTTAATTATTAACATCCTTTTAGACTTATCATTTGAACTTAATATACTGCCTTTGATTCTTTTTGCTTGTTCGGCAAACCATTTTATGAATGATGCTCCATATTCTACCTCAACCAAAGATTCCCTAATTGGTTTACCTGACTCAAGGGTTATTATTTTTGATAATTCCTCCTTGTTTTTTAATATTAAATTAAACCAATTATTAAGAACATCGAATCTTTCATCCGAAGTAGTCTGGGACCAAGTTAAGAATGCTCTATGTGCAGAAATTATTGCTTGTTCTGCCCCTTCTTTACCAACATCAGCTACTTGAGCAATAACATTTTGGTTGGATGGATTGTAAACACTAAATTTTTGATTGTTGTCAATCCATTTACCATCTATTAGCGAACTATATGTAACTCTTTTTAACATATATTAATACCTGTTTAATAGATAATAATAAAACATGAAATAAAAAGGGATGTTTAAAAACATCCCTTTTATAGTTAATGGAAAGCAAGCTTGCATATTATCTACGACTGTATTCCAGAAATTTTAGTTAGTTACTCTTTGATGAAAAGTATTCAGAGTCTGCTCGAGTAAATTGTTATCAAATCCTGCTTTTTTTGTTTGAACAAACGAAACATCTATAACATCAGCACCTAAATATTCAAGTTGCATTTTAAACCCCTCAATAAAATTTTTTCCATTTCCTCCTGATGATGTACATACAAGAGTCTTTTTATCGATAAATGCATCTTTCCAATTTTTTGTTGCTCTACTAATCCAAGCAATTGAATTAGTAACAATTGGCGAGATACCACCATTGTATTCAGGACTACACCATATCATAGCATCACTATTTAAGAGTAACTGTTTTATACTTTCTATTTCTGACGGAAAACTGTTTTCTTTTTGAAATGTATCCTCTAAAGTTGGAGTGTAAAGAGGTAAATTAAAATCCTCTAATGATATTACATGTGAATCAAAAAGATCTTTGCTCTCAAAAAAAATATTAATTTTTTTTGATAACTCTAGATTCGAATTTTTTGTTGCTGAAATAATAATCAATCTTTTCATTATATTTAATTTTTAATTTACTTCTATAGCAAACTTTTTCAGAATTTCTAAGCTTATTTTTTCCAAAACAAATTTATTTGTTGATTTAAGGTGGACTTTTGGTGCAACATTGTTTTGATATGATTCCAACCATCTAGATGTACATAGACACCATTTATCTCCAGGAGTAAGACCTTTAAAATTAAGAACAGGATTTGGTGTAATGAGATCATTACCTTTACTTAAGGAAAACTTTAGGAAATCCTCTGTAACTGAGCTGCAAACTAAGTGTTCTCCACTATCTTTATTATGAAAAGAACAACATCCATCTCGCATAAATCCTGTTAACGGTTCTTTTGAGCATACTTCTAGAGGCTCATCGAAAATATTTAATTGAATTTTTGACATATTTTTACTTGAATTTCTTATTATTTCTTAGTTTTGATCTTTTTAATTCAGATATACCAAAAGTTTTTTTTACAAAGTAAGATTTTTTTGACTTTATTTCACATGCAATTTTCTCATTAAAAGATCTTATCATTTTTTCGTTTATTAATATATTAATAACATTAATTGGAATATTATTAATATTTCCAGATAAATACAGTTTTTGATTAATCTCAAAATCTTTCATTATAACACATTCAGCTCTTTCTTCATCCAACATATCCATGATATAATTTCTAATAGGCTTTCCGTTAATATCTTTATTTTTTGTTGATGGAATAAAAATATTTTGTTTTTTTGAAATAATTTTTTTTTTTTTCAAAGATTCACTTTTTACTTTTTGAGTTTTTATCTCTTTTTTTCTGAGTGAATCTTTTAGCAAATCAATCCTAGCAGATAATTTACTAATTTTTATTGTTTCATCATCAAAATTTCTGAATTTCTGCTTTTCAGAATCAGAATCATGTTTTAGATTCTTTTCCATTTTTTTTTTAAAAAAGTTCTTTGCCTTATTTAAATCTATATGAAACTTAGAGTTTTTTACCATCTTTTAAATTTAGGTATAACTTTTGATGTTTACCAATCATTTTAATATTAAAAATGTTACCAATAGGAGTAAAGCAATTATTTTTATAAAAATCTACAGATTCTAATCTAGAATTACACCATAAAATTTCATATTTTTTATTTGATTTTAGGTTTTTTATGATTTTACTAAGTAAAAAAGAGCCAAAACCTCTTTTTTGAAAAATTTTTGATGTTGACATCCCCCTGATCTGAAGTGATTTAGAATTTATAAAATCAAGAAAATTATTCTCAATTAGAGTTAACGCACTTATCAATTTGTCGTTAAGAAAAAGTCCATAATGTTCGGTTGTAGATTTTTCATCATCCTCATATATTCCTAATTTTGTATCCATAGATACATATAAATTTTCATTCCTAAATTTTCTTACTTTATTAATGTCAATTAGACTGAAATCGCAGGAATAAAATTTATTAATTTTTTTTTTTTTATTTTTTTTTAACAGGAACTGGGTCATATCCTTTGCCTCCAAATGGATTACATTTAAAAAGTCTAAAAATAATCAACAAAAATGCTTTGCCAAAAAAATGAGTCTTTAAAGCTTGAATAGCGTAATCAGAACACGAAGGATAAAATCTACAACTACCAGGTATAATTGGAGATATTAAAAACTTATACAGATATACAATAAAAATAAAAATGTAATTAATTACTAGTAAAACTTTAAAATTATTTCTGAATCCAGATTGTTTTATTTTTTTTGTCTTCAATTGTTACTCCCATTCTTTCAATTTCTTTTCTAATTTCGTCTGCTAATTCATATTCCTTATTAATTCTTGCATTATTTCTTTTTTTTATAAGATTTTCAATAGTGGAAATATCTAAATTTTCTTTAGTAAAATTTGAAGGATAAATTCCTAAAAAATTAATTGTGTTAAGTAATTTTTTTTTTAATTCTCCTGAATCTCTTGTTTTCCCAATATTATTTACTAAAGAAAGTAGATACGCAAAAACTTTAGGAGTATTTAAATCATCATATAATGCATTCCAAACTTCTACTGGAATTTCATTTAGAGTAAATTCTTTAAAATTATCTATTTCTGACTCTTGAAATACATTTTGAATTTTATTTAAGTTTTTTTTTGATTCATCCAAAAGTTTTTCTGTCCAATTAAGTGGTTGCCTATAATGACTTTTTAATAATGCCAACCTTAAAACAGAGCCCGAAAAATTTTTTTTTAAGTCATGAACTAATTTAATGTTATTTAAAGATTTTGACATTTTTTCACCCTCAGACATCACAAATCCATTATGAAACCAGTACTTGCAAAAATCCTGGGGTTGGTTATTCGAACTGAGAGAACAACTCTGAGCAATTTCATTTTCATGATGTGGAAATGTTAAATCAATTCCACCTGCATGAATATCAAAAGGAAATCCTAAACACTCTTTAGACATAGCTGAGCATTCTAAGTGCCATCCCGGTCTTCCAAAACCCCACGGGGAATTCCAACCAGGTTCATTATTTTTACTTGGTTTCCATAAAACAAAATCTCCTGGATATTTTTTATATGGGGCAATTTCTACTCTACTTCCTGCAATCTGTTCATCAATTGTTCTTTTTGAAAGAACTCCATAAAATTTAAAAGAAGGAACATGAAATAAAACATGTCCTTCTCTTGAATAAGCAACTTTATTTTCAATTAGAATATTTATAAACTCAATCATTTGAACTATATAATCGGTTGCTTTGGGCTGTATATCTGGCTTTTCAACATTTAAATAACTCATATCTTCATTGTAAATTAATGAAAATTTTTTCGTCAATTCATTTATTGAAGTATTATTTTTTTTTGATTCATCTATAATTTTATCATCAACATCCGTAATATTTGAGACAAATGTTACTTTTGGGTAGATTGTTTTTAAAACTTTGATAAGTAGGTCACATGACACAGCCATTCTAGCATTTCCAATGTGAGCATAATTATACACAGTTGGACCACACGCATACACCTTTACATGGTTGATGTTATTGGGAACAAAATCAACTTTTTTTTTTTGAAGAGTATCAAATATTTTAAAATTTTTTTTCATTAGAAGTTTATATTAAATAAATTATAAATTTAGAATACAAAATATTTAATTTTTATTAAATAAGTGATATATATAATTTATGTTCGTAAGGGTAAATATAATTCAATTTTCTTCAGCTATTGAATCTGAAGCAATGAAAGCATTAGCACGGTACGAAATGATAAAGAAGTTAGAAGGGATTATATCAATTGAAGTTTTTTCAATTTCAGATACTAAAGCCGTTGCAGTTCTAAAATTTCAAAGTAAAGAAGCCTTAGAAAGATCTAGAGCAGTTTACATTGATAATTTTAAGAAAAATAACAATATGAAAATTGAGTCTTTCGAAGGGGAAAGAGAATTTATTGTTGAGAAGTCTTGAAAAAAAATTTATTTTTTCAATAAATCTTCTATTTCATGAATATCTCCATCAAGGTCTCCAATCATGGTAATCAACATATCTAATTTTTCATTGGTAATAGTTGAAAAATTGTTAATAAGATAAAAGTTATATAGTCCCAGAAGTAACAAGATAAGAACACCTAATAGACCTAAATTTATTTTTAACATGATAAATCTCCTTAAAATATAAAAATTTATTAAATTCTTATATTCTCTTTTAATGCTTAAACAAAGGAAAATATTAATTATATTTATGTGTTCAAATGAAAAAACAAATGAAAAATTTTGTTTTCAGTTAATAACATTAATTTAGTTGTTAGTATTTAATACTACCTCAACGATTTCATTTTTTGACCCCAATCTCATTTTTGGTCCCCAACATCCAGCACCAGAAGAAATAAAAAGATAAGAGTTTATTTTTTTATACAATCCATACACATTTTTAAATTGCATCCTAACTAGAGCATTGAACGGGAAAATCTGACCATTATGAGTATGACCTGCAAGCATTAAATCTATTTTTTCATACAAAATATTCCATAATTCAGGTCTATGAATCAAAACTATGTTAAATTTATTTTTGGAGTACAATTTTCTAATTATTTCTTTTTTTGCCTTTACTTTCTGATTGTCTCCAATACCAATGATATTTATATTTTCGAAATAGAAAGACTTATTATCAATTAAATTTAAATTATAATTTCTGATAATACTTAATTTTTTTATACTGTTTGAAACATAAAATTCATGATTACCACTAACATATAAGATTGGCTTTTTAATTTGTCTAAAAACTTTGAGACCATTCAGATCAAATTTACTAGAGTCATACAAATCTCCACCAATTAAAATGAAATCATAAGCTAAAGTAGAAATATGTTTAAAAATTTTAAATAAATGATTGTTAGAATTAGAACCAAAGTGAGTATCACTTAAGAAAATAAATTTAGTCTTTTTGATTATTTTTTCACTTTTAAGAGTAATCCGTTTTATATCTATTATATTTGCATTTAAAAATGCAATAATGGAAAGTAATAGTATATAAAATAACGAAATTAAACCAATTGAATAGGTGTCTTCAAAAAATAAGCTTAATATCAAACTAATATTTGAAATATTAAAACCTATAAAACCAACCCCAAGCCCATTATAAATTAAAATTTTTAAAATATTATTAGTTTTTTGTGATCTAAAGTAAAAAAGGAAAATAAAAAAAGGGATAAAACTAAAAAGAAATGTAAAAATATTAAATAAATTAAGATCAAAAATTAAAAGTATAGATGCTACGATTGTATATACATAAATGGCAAATATAAAAATATAAATAAAAATGTAATTTAAAACCCTTTTCAAGAAATTCATCTAGTTTCTTCTGAATTCAAGATATTTTGAAATTTAACAGATTTTTTCTTATAACTTGAGATTGCACCATATAAAATTAATAAAACAAATAAAATCAGAGGGATAAACTTTTTCACGAAAAAAATTGTTCAGTTAAGTTGATTAGAAAAAACTAATTTTCATTTGTACTATTTATCTATATAGCGACCATCTAAAAATTTACCTTCTGTAATTTTTCCATCTAAGTAAGTAAGTTTACCACTACCATGCCTCTTTCCAAATTTCCATTGTCCAGAATAAATAACACCGTCCGGATAAGTGTAAGTTCCTTGTCCATCTTTTTTTCCATTTTTAAACTCACCTACATACTCTGAACCATGCTGCCAACATCTGAAAGTTCCAAAGCCATGTTCCTTTCCTGCTTTAAAATATCCATGATAAGTGGCGCCATCAGAATATGTAAATGTACCTAAACCATCTGGCAGACTGTTTTTAAACTCACCCACATAGGATGTTAAATTTTTGGAAAGGGCTCCTCTACAATTATTCCAGTCAGACAAATTTCCAATACACTGAGGCATTTTAACATCAGCTTTTAAGAAGGATGGACCTATAAAACATAACCAACTAAGAAGAATTAAAAACAAAAAAACTTTTTTCAAACCAACACCTGTTTTTTTTATAGTTCAATAATAAGTAACTTTAAATCAAATTCAACAAATAATTTGATACAATCTATCTAATTCTAGAAATTAACATCCATAAAAAACGTAAAGAAAGAATATTTCTAAAAACGCCTATGACATAAGTAAAAGCTGCAGCTTTAAGTATACTTCTACATGCCTTGTGATATTGAGGAGGTACTTTTTTTTGAATAATTGGAAAAGCTTTATTAAAGCTTGCGTCTAATTCAACATCAAGAGTCATTAGGTGAATAAAGGTGCTAAGAAGTGTAGAAAAAATAAATAATCCAATACAAATTTTTATTAAATGAAACGAACCCGTAGTGATCAATATTGGAAAACCCATGTAAATAACCAGACTACTCAAATTTATTAGCCATGATGTATTTTTAACAATTTCATTTCTTCTTAATAGAGGTTTGTATTTTTGATCATGCTGGATCGCGTGTCCTATTTCATGACATACAATCGAAATTGAGGTTAGACTTTTTCTTGAAAGTCTACTTCCATGGACCTTTACTTTTTTCTCATTTAAATCATAATGATCTGCAACTGTTGTTTTTTCTATTCTAACATTTTTAAGCCCATTTTCTTGAAGAATTTCATTCCCAAATTCTAAACCATTAAAAGGCATTTTAACTAATAATCTATCATATTTTTTCATTACGAAATTCACCCATAACACAGGTAAAATAGTTAAAAGTAAAAGTAAGAAGCCCAAAAAAACCATTTTAATTCTAAAATTTAATTAATGATATTTGATAAGTTAAGTATGAGTTTAAAATAAATTAATTTTTATTTAATAAAAAAATGTTCATTACTCAACCTTTTTTTGTAATTTCAATAAATTTTTTTCTAATTTAATACCAATATATTTTCTGTTATTAAGTTTGTAAGCTACCCTGGTAGTTCCGCTTCCGTTGAAAGGGTTCAAGAGCCTTTTGATTCTCGAGCGTTGCAGCTTAGATTATTCTATCAAGAGGCTTATAAGGCCTTTGGGTTGGATGTTTTCCATACTCTGTATCATTCTTATTAGGTGCCTTGAAAATCCAGAAATTTTTCATTTGTTTACCATTATTAATATTTTTCATTAATTTATAATTATAAATATGCTTTGATTTTTTATTTTTTGAACTCAAAATAATTGTTTCAGTACCATAAGTGAAATGCCTAAAAGCGAGATTTGGTGATTGTTTTGGCTTCTACCATTTAATATTGTTAAAATTACATTTTAAGTCGTTGCATTGCAAATTCAGTAGAATAAATGATATGAGGTATACCTAAAATCATTATGGAACCATTTGGTTTTGAAACTTTTTGACATTTTTTTACCACTCTTCATTGAATTCGTGATTTATTTCTACTCCCATTCACTCTTATTTACCTTTACCATCTTTCCATACTCACAGGTAATACCTCAATTTGATAAAAAATATGGTTGATCGGCAAAAATAAAATCTGTAAATTTTCCATTTTTATCATACAACTTATAAAGAATTTCTAAGCAATTTCGTTGAATAATTTCAATTTGATTTTTAATGTAATAAATAATTTTATTTTTTTGTTTAATTAAAAATATAACTTTATAAGTTAGATGCATAATTTAGATTTTTTAAAAATTCCTTGAAAAAAAAATTACGCTAAAAATTTTCTTAAAGAAAGGAACTACTTTATTTTTTTTTTAAATAACATATATAATTAAATATGAGATTTTTAAATTTAGAAGAATTCCTGTTATCTAATCTTTTTTTTTTTTTAGTAATATTTTGTGCCTGTGACTTCTCAAATGCTGAAAATAAAATTAAAGAATCCATATCAATTGATAAATATTGTGACGATGCATTAGAGTGGTATGACGACCATCCTGGTTATAAAGGTGAGTTTGCTCGTGTTTTTGAATATTGTAAAAAATATTCCAAAATTATAAGTCCACCTGGTTTTGATGCTAATCCAATCTTATCGGATTTTGGAAGTATGAATGGAGTAAACACAAGACCAAGAGATCAAATGCACCAGGGTATAGATATTATTGGTCCACGAAACCAGCCCATAATTGCAATTGCAGATGGAAAGGTTTTAGAAACTACCATTGAAGATTGCTGGGGTTCAACAGTAGTTGTAGACCATGGCAAATCGTTTAATGGTAAAAACCTAATAACCATTTATGGTCATGTAGGTGAATTTCTTGTAAATGAAAATGATGAAGTTAAAAGAGGAGACATAATCGCAAAGTTACCTGAAAAGATAAAGTATAGATGCATGGCTAGAGTTCGTCATCTCCATCTTCAGATTGGTCAAAAGTATTGCAAAAAAGAAGAAAAATCTAATTGGGGCTGTAAGTATTTTATTAAAGATTATTTTAGTTCATTAAATCCACACGAATATTGGGCAGATGGTTCAAATAATATTACCTGTTTTGACAGTAATCGAAAATATAAAAAGGGAACAATTACTTATCCAGTTCCATGTACAAAAGTTAATAATTAAATTAAATATGATTTTTAACTGGAAAAATATTATCCATTCGATTATTCGCCGGAATATTGACTTGAGTTGATACCTCATCGATTTTTAGGTCTTTTGTAGTATTACACTCAAAATTAGATGTGCCCAAAAACCAACTTGAAAAATCTTCATACTCTAATAATACAGGTTGTCTATGATGAATTTTCATTGTATTAACATAGCTTGCTCTTGTAACGATACAGGCACCATGTTCATTAAACAAACCAGCAAAATACATCATCTTATTCAAAAAATGATGATAATATGGGACTTTCTTATTTTTTTTTCTCTTCCATTCATAATACCCATTAGCAACAAAAATACATCTCTTTGTATTGTTGAAAATTTTTTTTTTATAAATCGTTTCAGATCTTGCGTTTATGATATTAAGAGATTTCAAAAAAGAAAAATTTAAAGACCATGGCATGAAGAAATATTCACACTTTTTATTAATTAGAAGAACATTAGATCCTGGGACAATGTTATAATTTGGTTTTATATTTACTTTTTTTTTTAATTTTGATTTTGAATTATCAAATAATGTATATCTACCACACATATTTATTTAACCTTTTTACTTTTCCAAGTTCCACCATATTCGTAATTTTTCAAATATAATTTTTTAATTCTTTCTAAACAAGATTTACATAAAAAATTCCAAAATTTTTTATTATTGTATCTGCAACGGTATAGGATTCCATATTGAATTTTACATTCATTGCAGACTTTAGTTCTTATTCTCATTTTAATTTAAATAAATGATGAAAAACTTTAATATTTTTTTTGGGGTACCTTTTCTTTTTCGATTTCATCTTTTAGCTTTTCATCATTCTTTTTAAAAATACAAATTCTAGTTCTAACTCCTCTTGTTCTTTCAAAAGAATTTTTAGGAGACTTACACTCGACTAGTTTTCCATCCAATTTCATCACTTTTTTACTCATTATTGTCTCACTTTTAAAAAAAAAAATAACAAAAATTATGAGAGACAAGACAATAGTTGTATTTATATTCATTAATTTAAATCCTCCATATTTCATAAAAAGTTATTCTTTATAGATATAATAAAAAGTTAAAATTAAAAATAATTTTTTTTTTGCAAGTTTTTAATACTTTTATGCACATCTTTAAGAATCATTAGAACTTAATATCTTTTGGATTTTTACAATCTACATACATCCTGTATAAGTTCTTGAAGCATAGCATAACTATCTTCTTTTTTAGGTCTGATTTTATTAAGTGATTCATCACTCATGGGTAAATTTTTAAGAAGCTCTAAAGAATGTTCTATGTGAGAGTTGTGAAATTCATCTCTCGTATACCATTTTTTTTTCTTCATAAAAGGAAGAATAGGGTTTTTTGCTAATACCCTGAATTCATCTTTGGTACAATTATATTCATAAGCACCGTAAATATTTACAATTACATCAGAAGTACTGTCACAAGAAACTAGAATTAATGAAAATACAGATAGTAATCTATATTTTTTTAATTTTAACATGAAATATACTTCCCTTTTTGGCTAAAAAATGCAAAAAATCTATCAGTAACAAATCTTATGTTGGTGAATTTTTAAAAAGTTAAAATTATTTGCATGAAATTAAACTTTACCATTTTTATTTTTTAAAATAATAGTCAATCAATAAAGTTTTTCGATATTTTTCATTTAATAAATAATTTAAATTAAAAATAGTGAAAAATAATGTCTAATTAATCTAGTTCTGAAAGATATCTTTTAAGACAAACCAAAAGATAAAAAAGCAAGACCAAAAAATGACTAATACTCTAATAACAATTTTTGTTTTAATTTTAATTTTCATAAACTACTTAATTTTACAAGTTTTTACCATTATTTTTTTAAAATAAAAAAACTATTATACCTATGAAAAAAAGTATCAATAATATACCTCTTCCAAATCCTAAATAAGTTAAAATATCCATAAAATGATATTTAGCAAATAAAAAATTTATTCTTTTTAGTTTTTACTTGTAAGTTCTTTGAGTGCATCTTTATATTTTTTTTCTGTTAGTAGGAAACTACAAGTGTATTCCCTTCTCCCTTTTGTATGTATTAAAATTAAACTACTCTTTTCAATTTTTCCAACATATCTTATTTCAATAAAATTTGTTTTTACATCTTTGTAATAAAGATTATGAAATTTTATTAAGTTTTCTTGAGATATAAAAAAACTTTTTACATTCTTTTCATCTTCGAAAAATAAAACAAGAACGGGTGACCGCTTATAGATTTTTTTGTGTTTCAAACTTGATTGATTTTCCTATTATCTCAATATCAAAAGTAGATTTAAAGAAAAAAGTGAAAATCAACATGAGTAATAGTCTTTTCATTTCACTTATACCACATCATCAAAATTATTATAGAAATAACTATTCCAATCGTTACAAATCTGAACAACATTAAATTGTCTGTAAAAATGAAATTTTTTTTCGTTTCATAATCAAATCCTAAATAATTCAAATATAAGAATATGTATTAAAATCAATTATTAATCAACATACTCTTTATCGTTTCCTCAAAGTTACTTTAGTTTTTTCTAAGTTTTTATTGTACTTTTTAATCAACTCAAAAAATTAACTTGAAGCAAACCTTTTTCCTTTATTACTCAACAACTTTATTTGATTAAAATATTGAATTTTCATTTTATATTCACGCCTCCATTCTCTTTAAAAAACGACAATCCTATCAATCAACACTATTGATATTGAAAATATGGGTAAAGATTAAGCCTTACATCTAATATTTGATAGTAAATTTTAAGATTAATGTTCATATAATCTTTATAACTAAACACTCAAAACAAAATCATTCCACTTGACCGATTACAATTGAAAGGTGAAAAACCCAAAGGATTTAACTTTACAAACATTCAGTATTTCTAAGGGACATAATAACTTAATAAAAGATTTATATAAATAGACAACAAAATCAGAAAAGATAATATTTGGATTAATTCAAAAATTTATTCTTTAGTAAAAAGAGATAAAAAGACCGTAGAAAAAAAAATAAAGGACATAAATTTTTCGAAATGATATGGATTAGTAAAATAAAATTGAGGAATTTGTAATGAAAAATCTTAGTTGTATAGATTTATTTTGTGGTGCTGGTGGATTTTCTTATGGTCTAAAGCAAAATAATATTGATGTTATTTTAGCAAACGAAATCGAGTCGGATTTTGCTAAAACTTTCTCTTTAAATCATTTGAATACTAAGATAATCAATGACGATATTCACAATATAGATTTTAAAAATGAATTAAAATTAATTGGTTGTAAATCTTTAGATATTCTTTGCGGCGGACCCCCTTGTCAAGGATTTAGTACAGTTGGAAGTAAAAACAAAAAAGATAGTAGAAATTCTTTATTTTGGGAGTTCATAAGAGGAGTTTATGAAATGGAACCCAAGGTAGTAATTTTTGAAAATGTATCAGGTTTTAAAAATCTCTATAACGGTATAGCATATAATACATTGGTAAAAGAATTAGAAAAAATTGGTTATAAAGTTCTTTCTAAAATTATGGATGCTGTCAATTTTGGCTTACCACAGCACAGAAGACGAACAATAGTTGTAGGATTATCGAAAAGTCTTAAATTTAAATTTCCTAAAATAAAATATAATAAGACAAATTCATTATTTGAAAAAAAATATTTAAATATAATATCAGCAATTTCAGATTTACCTCCTTTAGAATCAGGTCAAAAAAAGAGTAAATATCTCTGTGAACCAATGAATGAATTTCAAAGAAAAATGAGAAATGGATCAAAAGTTTTAACAGAACATAATTGTAGTAATTATGGTGAAAAAATGAAAA
>MDTG01362263.1_pt1 | contig 38462 bp, 34 predicted proteins | sample 811421 | NCBI WGS metagenome assembly MDTG01 (sample SAMN05326645, study PRJNA326480) | marine metagenome | isolation source: seawater | place: Pacific Ocean: South East | collected 2011
CATTGTAAACAAGTAGCAAATGCGCCAGAACCGGAACCGGCTGTCGGACGTGCTGCGGTGCGGGCAAGTGCACCTTGCGCGCACCGGCATGCAGCCGGGAAGCCCCTTGGGGCCCTATCCCAACAACTTCGGTGACTGGGTGACCGCCTTTCAGGCACTCAACGGCAGAGGCCCGGCCCTTAACGACATGATGGAGTGGTGGCAACGGGTGCATCCCAGGGTGCGCGGCCAGTGCGAGGCGCACGTCGCAAACCACCCGACCTGGTACGAGAAGTTTGACGTGCACTATCTTCGGGAGACAGCCGAGACCGTGGCCAAGCTTTTGGACGACGGTCAGGATCCCGACCACTGGCAAGTGCGGGGTCTGATCGAGCAGATGATTGCAATGCAGCTCGCGCTCATACAGCCGGGCATGCGCGTCATGAATCTCGAGACGTGCCGGCGCGGCACGGTATTCGAAGTGAACCCGCAGGGCCGTTACTGGGAGACCGGCCGTGCGCTCGTGGAGCCGCGCGTCACCTACGACGACGCACCTGAAAACCGGGGCGACTGGGTGAGCACGGAGTTCTTCAGCCCCACCACCCGCGGGTGTAACTTTGTAAAGGTGTTGGACGCGGCGGGGCCGCTTCCCGCGTTCCTCCCAGAAGTAGACTAAAGTCCCGACTACGCGCGCGCGCGCGAGGAGATGGAGGCGCTGAACGCGCCGGAACCGGGGTACCGGGACGTGTGGTACGTGTTATGAGGAGAGCAATTGTGTCAAAGAGTAAACCTCTGCACTTGTGTGCGTGTGTGCCCAGTGATGGGCAACTGTAAACCGTGTGCGCAATGACCGCAACTATTTGCTCCGATCTTGCGCGCGAGTTGCTCAAGAAGTTGGTGGTTTCGACTGTGAAGGACGGCGACCTTGTCTGCGCGGTGCGCTCGCTTAAGACGTTCCGAGCTGTCAACGTTTCGTTCCGTGACGCGTTTGAGGAGGACAAGATGGGAGTCAAGACCCTCGCGCGGTACCTGCGCAAATTAGTTTGCATGAACACGCACCGCATCGGTGGCATCGAGAATCTCATCCACTTGCAAGAGAGGGAGTGGCGACACTTTCCTCACCAGCGGGGGTGCGGGTCGAATGGGGCCATCGGGTGGGTGAGGGAACTGCGCCTGGCGCTTCAGCGCGACGTGAACAACCACAAGAAGTACCTGGCCGCGCTCAACTACAAGATCGACAACAGTGTGTGCGACTGGGAGGTGATGCACCGCGCCATGCTGCCAAAGACGTACTACAATTCGCTTCAAAAGGGTGGTGGCTGCGAGACCAGTGGCTTCCCGAGCGGGCCTTGGCGCTTGACCACGTCGCACAAGCGACTTGCGCCGCACGGAACGTGCGCGTATTGCGAGGAGCTCCTTACAACGGCGACGTACAATGGGGTGGTGGGCGGCATGAGCATCAACGAAAAGGAGCGATGGATTGCGCTGGCTCTCGGGATCGCGCGCGCCGACGAAGACTGCACCGTGCAGCAGTACGTTGCGTCCCTTGGCGACATGCTGCACCGCTTAGGCGTGAAGGACGAGTGAGTGTGATTTTAAAAGAACTCTAAGAGGCAGTCACACAAACCCTCAAACCCACTCAAATTACACAGCACGTGCGGCCTGTTCTTTTTGTCCGTCTTGTAGAGCACCCAGCGACTCTGGTCTGTGAGCAGCGCGAGTCGCTTGACGCCGGTTGCGGGCGGCATTGTCTCAAAAAAAGGAAGACTCACGCGCCCCACAAAGGCGTCTTGCTTGCGTATGGGATCTTCGCCACCCTTTGTGACGAGCACCGCCGCGCCGGCTAGCAGCGCGCACGCGCGCTCGAGTGGGTCAGTGCCGTGCTGCCAGATAAACTCGCACCCGGCCATGGCCACGCTGTGCGCTTGGTTCACCGCGGCGGCGTGATCCACACCCGCGGCCGTGCTCGCCGCGCGACTGAGCAGCAGGTTTCGGCGCACGCCAACGGTGCCGCCCGGCAGCAAAAAAGAGAGCAAGATGTCACGTAAAACCGACTGGCCAGCCTCTGACTCGCCGGCCTGGGCAATCCCCAAAAGCCGCTTCTCGCGTGGCACCGGGTTGTCGGCCGCTGCTTTGAGCGAGACAAAGTCGTTTGCTCCGTGCGCAAGCAGCAGGTTCTGCGCCATGCACGCGGCTGACGTGCGAAAAAACATGTCTGCAAACCGCTCGTGCTCCGTCGACGCGCGGTCGCGCAGTGTGTGCGCTACGTACCGAAGCAACGCCATTGTCACCGTGCCTGCGCTGACGATAGACTGCGGCAGTGCCGCCGCTACCGCTTGCGCCTCGCCCTCCTCGCCCTCCTCTCCCTCCACCGCCTCTTCGTCCGCGGGAGGTTGCTTGCGCTTGCGGCTCGCTGGCTCGCGCACCTCAAGCACACGGGCGAGCGTCGCGGCGTTTGCGCGCTCTACCACGTCGCGTGCCGCATCGACGTCAACAGCGCTGCCGCTGCGCGCCTCGATGCACGCCAGGAGCACAAAAATGAGCACCGAGCTTTGCTTGACAAGATTCATCGTCTCTTCGTGGTCGTCACCCTCTTCCTCGGCCTTCTCGCCGACGGCGTGCCGGCGGTACATGGAAATGCCGCAGCACAGCAACGCCTTGCCCGCCTTGATGGAAACGGGTTTGTCGCTGGTGATGGCGTCGCGAAGCTTACACAACGTGCGTCCAATGGACAGGTGCGCCGAGAGCGGCAGCCGCTCGGCCAGCGTCTTTGTGCGCAGCCGCTCGACGAGCTCGTCGACAGAGCGCTCTCGTCCCGCCGCGCCAAGCTCAGAGGAGCTCTCTGACATTGCGCGCTAGCACGGCGCGCCGCACCTTTGCAAACCGACCCCGCAGCGGCACGCGCTAGCGCTGCCGATGCATCCGGTGGTCATTTCAGCGGGGATCCTGGCAATTTGCGCGCTCTTGTGCCGCGCCTTTCGATACTGCGCGCGCAGGCAACGCGACGCCTTCCTGGATCGCGAGCGCGCGCCCTTGCAACTGGTGCCGTCGAAACGGTTCTCATACCAAGCATTGCCCACGACGATCGTGTGATTTTGCGCGCGTGTTCAAAGAGAAAGCAATTTTGCAACTGATAGGCAAAGCGCGGGCCAGCGCGCGCCATGTTCTTAATCGATCCGGAAGACCTCACGGTGTACAAGCTGCCAGACAGCGCACTCACAAGCTACTACTTTCATTCACCTTGTGCAATCAGTTTTGATGCGTTTGAGGAGGCGGCACAGATGTCCTACAGCAACTTGGTGAAGCTAGCCTTTGAGGGTTTTCGGCAGTGCCAATACCCCTTCAAGATTGAGTATGTACACCTCAAGGGCGCGGACGGAGGCGCTGCCGGCTACGCGTGGGCCAGCAGCGTGCGCGTGCTTCACGACCGCGAGTACCCCGCTTGTCACGAGCCGTTTCTCGGGCAGGACTTTTTGCTCCTCTGGCCCTACGCCATGGCCTTTCACGTCTGGCTCTCCTACAAGGAGCGCGAACGGTACGACATGCACATGGACGTTGCCAGCCGCATGATTGTCAACCGCCCGCCAAGCCTCTTGCAGAAAAAAAATCTGGCAGACGTGGCGCACGATGGCGCGGTTGCGCTGCGTGACCTTACCGTTGCCCAACGTTTTTTTGTCGCCTCGCTCCGACCGAATCTGCCGCACTTTGCCCTGCGCCAGCCAAACGACAAGTGGATTGCGTGCTTGCGCAAGGGGCAAACGAGCGCTGAGCCACAGCGATACGGCGCAGCGCTCGTCGACCACTCGCGAGCGCAGGGCGACGATGAGGTGAGCGACGTCGACGCCGGTCCGCAATGGGCCCCCGGAGACGCGACTATGCGCGCGTCGCTTGACTTGCCCGACGAGCTGGTCGAACGCATCCTCTCTCTGCGCATAGCCCTCGACCTGCCCCGCATCGAGTCGGCGGTTGCTACCGTTGCGCTACTCAAAAGCGTTTCGCGACAATTTTGCGCGTGCACGCGCGACGTGACGGCGCGCATGTTTGCGCGCGTGCACTCGCTGTGCCTCGAGCTGCACGGGACAAAGCCGCCGCTGCCAAGCTGCATCCAGGACGTGCTTTGGGCATCGGGGCTGACGCTCCGCAGCGCGTTTGCAACCAACCTGTGCGATTGGCCCTCCTACGTGCGCGAAAGGCGAAAGCATTCCTTGCGCGAGCACGAGCGGTCGTGCGACCCAAGCGAACGCGCAAAACGGCACGCCCTTCTGTGGTGGTGAAATAGAGGTGGGAAATTCCGACTCTTAGGGGCAATTCTCCGTAACCGTCCCGAAAACGCGCGATGCTTTTCTTAAAAAAGGCCAGAATAAGGTATTTAGCCACGCGACGTACACCAACAGGCCCTAGTTCGGTGTTGCTTTTTATAGGGAACGTCTATAATGGTTTGAGGTGTCCCCGATTTCCGGCGGCGCGGTGGCAACATTGCAAAAGTGCGCATGCGCGCGCGCAGATGTGCGTGTGGGTGTGTGTGCGTATTGCCTAGTCAGGGCCAGGGTTAGGATTAAGGTGAGAACCCTCAGCTTATAAAACAAGTACGAGAAGGTTTGCGAACGTGAGCACGGGCTTGCGACTAGTGCAAAGGGCTGCCTTGGGCACGGGAAGTGCGATCGGTATCTTAGCATGAGCGACTTGTTTGCCGACACCGGCATCTTGGAGAGCCTGTTGCTCTGCCAGCAACTCACGCTTGAGTCGAAGCGAAACATGCTGCTTGTCAGCAAGTTTTTTCAAGCATTCACAAGTGCGCAGCTTTGTCTTCAAGAGCTGTACGTGGGCCCCGAGGACTGCACGATTGCCAATGCGCGCTTTGTGCTGCGCGTGCTCATGCCGCGCGTTCCCGGCCTGCTTTTGTGCGCGCGCGACGAGCAGTTTGCGCCCAAGATGAACCTCGCCGCACTTGCAAGCTTAAGCACGGTGACCGCGTCGATGACCGGCTCCAGCATGAACACAACGGCCGCCTTCTTCCTCGGACACGCCCTCGCGACATCCAAAGGGTTCGTGCGGCTGGGAATGGGGCGCCTAAAGACGCTCTCTTCCCTCCGGGAGCGCAACCACCTCGAGCTCGACATTTTCGAGACAGCAAATCCAATTGATTTGCTGCTGATGCGGCCTTGCCTGCTGGCAAACGCAGAGCGACGTCTCGACGACTTCCCGTACCTTGGATCCTCCCAACTAAACCTGAGCAACCTGCACCTCGGCGAGGAGGAGATGTGCGTGTTGTCCACCAAGATGCGCGACGCCTTCGACAGGAAACGTGATTTCGACCTTATCGATCTGTCGCAGAATTCTTTTGGCCTTTTTGGCAGTCCCGTTGCGATGCAGGTTGTTGTGGACGCGCTGTGCGACCCGAAGATTGACAGCTGCGTGCGAGTGGATTATTTCAACCTGTCCGCGACTTGCGTGGATTCGGCGGGGATCCGTGTGCTGGTGAGGCCAATGCGCTCTGGGCTGCTCAAGATCAGGCAGCTGAACCTTTGCAACGCATGCATCGACAACGAGGGGATAACGTGTTTGCTCAGGGCGCTGCGGACTTGGGGCGCGCGCCGCTTCGGTGGCGGCCGAGGCCTTTCGGTCACGCAGCCCGGCGCGGACGTCCTGGAGGAGCTCGACTTGAGCCGCAACCCGTTCTCAAACGAGGGGTTTGAGCAACTGTTGATTGGCGCCGGCTTGGCGCGCCTCCGGGTGCTCCACCTGTACGGGCTTTTTCACGTAAGCATGTCGGCCGTGGTGACCCTTGCGAACGCGGTGCGCACGGGGCTGTACCCGGCGATTCAGGAGATCAACACTTCGTACTCGGAGGAAAATTTGCCGATGCAGAAGGCGGTGCGGCACTGGCGCTTGCGGCACGACCTGGCTGAGTGCGATCGTGACTGGGACAGGTGGTGCACGCAGTTTAGGGTCAATAATCAGCTATGTCAATAATAACCATGCAAATAGTGATTGTGGTTAGAGTTACAAGCGCGTGCGTGCCCGTGTCTGTGCGCGCGCCTGCCATCATGCTACCGCGCCCGCGCTCGGTTCTTGATAGCTGTTTTCGGGACGTTGTTCCAACGGGCGCGGTAAGGACGCGGAAACAATATCTTGACGAACTTAGCAAAGTGATTCCGCTGTTTCGAACCATGCTGGCAACCCCCGAGACGGCTGAATTCATGATCATAAATGCCAAAAGAACGGGCGCCAATGAGCGACAAAAGTACGACGCCAGCGTGGCCAGCGGCCACCCAGACCCGACGTGGATAAACGACCTCGTGGAGGCGATCCGTTTTGCATCGGACCCAGCGACTCAGGCAACCTTCCAACGGGGGAACGCCATGGATGTCAACGACATCGTAAAGCGCCTCAACGACGCGCACATGGAGGGCTGGCAACATCCCAACATTTACACCGAGGAGTGGCAGGACGAAGCGACCCGCCAACTCATCCAAGGTGCGGTCGGTCCAGTATCTGCTGCATAAGCGGAGGCGTGACGATTGCGCGCTCGGCAGCGTGCGCCTCGTGTTGCAATTTGTTGCTGTGCGTGCGTGTTTGTTTATTTTTTTCATTTTGCTCCGGCGCCGCGCCCTGGGCTCGCAACTGGTGAGAGGGAGCCGCTTGCGAACTGCGCGCAATGGCGACAGCGGTCGATTGGCTCCACGGGCTAGCCGACGAGACGTGGCGCGACATTGCCGGGCGCCTGGGGCTGCACGCGCTCGCGTTGCGCGCGACGTGCGCGACTCTTTACAAACACGTGCTTGCACTGAAGGAGCTGCCGGTGACGATCCAGCTTGCGCGCCGCCTCGTGCACTTCCTGGAACACGAATTCTACAGGGAGGTCACCAACTTGCGAACCCGCAAGCTTTACCCCGCGCCCGAAGAGTCGCGCGTTTTGTACCAAGCGCTGCGGCGCGCAAACCCTGCTGAATTTTTTGGAATGCTTCACGCGCTCGAAACCTCTCACGGCAAACGCCTCAAGGCAAGCAGGCGAAGGTTCCCCAGTCTCATCAGCCAGTTTTGTCACGGGAGCAGCCTGACTTGCCTGTTTCGTTACCGCGGCACGAGAGCTGCAAAGCTTGACCGGTGCTGGAACGAGCACGTCTTTTCGGACCAAGACCTGGTCAAGGTGATTCATTGCATTCGCAGGTATGCTACGACGTTTTTTGTCACCAATTTTCGCAACCCAAGCTGCAACGATTTTACAACCAGCTGGCACCTCGCAGCCGAGCGTGGCAATCTAGAAGTGCTCAAGTACTTTCGTGCAAACTCCGTCTCGTACCCGCACGCAACTTCGCTGCACGGCAATAGCGCACTCGCGCACGCGCGGCGCGGGCTTGATCTGCGCCTTGCTGCTCTCGACTCGGACGAGAAGAAAGCAGCCGTTTTTGCGCGATTTGCAGCGGTAATTGCGTTCCTAAAGGCGTGCAATGTGCCGGACCACGAATGGCGCTCTCCTCAAGCCACGCCTTTTGACCACAATCTCCAGCCCGACACCGACTCCGATGCTTCTGTCGGCTCGGACATGGACATTGTCGACGTGGCACTTGAAACGCAAATGCAGGCTTAAGGAGCGCGTATTAATTAAAAAAACGCGACACTCACAAGCTCCATTAGACTCTTCAAAAGGCGCGTGTACGTGTGCATGCGTGTGACTTACACAACTCTGCTAACCTTCAGCTGCACTTGCTCCGCTCGCGCCAAGAGCGTCAGGGGCTTCTTCCGCAGCGCATATTGCTTCTCCAACCCTTTCTGCCATTCGTCTTGCAGATGCTTCAGGTACTCTTCCGGGATGCCGTTTGGGTAAGCGTGAGCGTCTCTCTCGCGCGCCTCGTGGAAAGCTGCATACGGCGAGAAGTCGTTTGCATGCGGCCGTTTTGGAAAGTCAACATACTTGCTCATTTCGTCGGTGTACGCCACCTGCGCCTTCGTGGCGGCCGTGCTCAGCGTCATCCATGCCTGCAGCATGTGATCGCTGAAGCGCCTATGCTCAAAATCGGCGTTTGCCGCGTCCAGGTTTGGCTTCTGCCTCTCGAACCAGTCATTAAAATCGGCGTCGCTGCACTCCGTTATCTCGCAACCCCCGTCGTCGGCGGCGGCGGGCGTCATTTCCTCGGCTGAGCGCTTCTGTGGCGGCGCTCCCGTGCAGGCAACAACAGTTGCAAACGCCGCGCGCAGCGGCTCCGCGTCAAAAATGGACTTGAGGCGTGGCAAGGACATTGCGGCTTGCCTTGGTCTTTGCGGGTACCCGTTTGATTTATCTTACGCCTGCGGCAGTTTGGCTTGAAGCGCATTTCCGGCTGCCACGGGGTCGTTGCGATTTTTTTGCAACGCGTCGTCGACGACGAGCCCGATGTAGTCGTCCAAGTCTTTTACTGTTTCAAAGTTGATGAGAATGTCCGTTGCCTGCATGGCAACCAGCCGGAGCCGTGCATGCGCGATGGGGTCCTCTGCCGTTTTGGGGTTGGTGGTGTAATCGAGCACAGTAGCTGCGATCGCGTTGGCGTTTGCAAGCGCGTCAAAGGGCATGCGTGCCAGCCGCGCCCTCTGCGCAAACGTTTGAGTGACAATTTCTTGCAGCGCCTGCGTCAACTGAAACATGGCCGCCGCGGCAATGACGGCCTGATACGCCTCGTCCTCCTCGGCCGGCCTCGCTCGTTTCGCGCCGGCTGATTCAGAGAAAGCGCCGGCCCACGAGGAGGACGAGGGGCCGGCCGAGGAGGAGGAGGCGCCGGCCCACGAGGAGGAGGAGGCGCCGGCCGAGGAGGAGGAGGCGCCGGCCGAGGAGGACGAGGGGCCGGCCGAGGAGGAGGAGGCGCCGGCCGAGGAGGAGGAGGCGCCGGCCGAGGAGGAGGAGGGGGCGCTTGCCGACCGCAGCCCGTCGTCCATTTCGGCAGCCACGCCGGAGACTTCTCTTGCCGTCTCAATCATTGCCACAATTTTGTTGGCCGCGCTTTCGGCATCTCTGATGGCAGATCGTGCCGCCTCCGAGTCCGGCTGCGCTCGCAACGACGCCTTTGCGCTTTTGACCACGCTGTCGTAAAGCATTTCAACCTGATCAACGGTGTTCTCGAAATCCCCGAACATGTCTCTTGCCTCCAAAGATCGCTCGGCCGCATCTTTGACAACGCGAGCGTAGCTTGCGATTTGCGATGCCGCCGTGGCTGCGCGCACCGCTTGCTTGCTCGCATCGGTAATATTGTTGCCCCAGCCAGCCAGGCCGCCACCGCCGCCGTCCCCCGTTCCCTCCGGGTCGTCCTCGCCGTGGCTACCGCCGTAGCCGCGACGTTTGTTGTCTCTGGTGTTGAACTTGGTAGTCTCCAAAAAGTCAAAGTGGGTCGCGTTGCGCGCAATGAGTGCCCAGGGCGTTTGCTTGTTCGGCGCCGCAGCGGCTTTTTCTTTTGCAACGACGCCGATAGTCATTTTACAATCCTCCACATTTGAGTCCAACGCGTTAGATTCTGACGAAAAAACGTTGACGTTGACTCCAAACATGTTGGCCATGATGTGGATCTCCAGGTTTCCGGCAAAGTTCATACTGCGTTCGTTGATCTGCGAGATGTCGACCATGTCGAAATTGGTTCCGGGCGACAGGTTGATGCCTTGCCGCGCTGCTTGCTGTGCGTTAAAAGTGTTGTCCCCAAACGGGTCGCCATTTGGGTAGCGACGCACGATTTTGTTTGCAAAGGCCTCCTTGATTTCCTCTGGCTTGCGCGTTGCCGGTTTCAACTCAATCGGAACACCTCCGCGCCACTCTTGGTAATGCTTGTTTACAAGCTCGAGCCCATCGCGGATTTCAACCACAAAATCTTCCGGCATCACCTGAAGATTCTGTTGGTTGCTCATCCAGGCCGGTCGGTCCGTCTGTAGATCGTCGTTGACGTTCTCCAAGTCTTCTGGAAAGTAAAACTCAAAGTGGTGCTTGAAAAATTGACTGACGAGGTTTCTTAAGGCGGTCACCTCGGGGACCGGCACGTTGCTTCCAGGTTTCTTGACGTTGACGCTGCCCCAGCTTTCAAACATCGCGTCCAGCTCGGCCTCGCTTACCTTAAAGTCTTTTTCAATGCAGTGACGCTTGAACATGGCCAGGTGCTCCAATCGCGCCAACGGGTCCTCGGCTTGCAGGTGTCCAATCATGCACAGGTACAGGCAGTCGCCCTGGGCCTGCGTGCTTCGAAAGTAAGTGGCCCACTTTTTGCGGACGGCACTCTTCGGTGCAGCTGGCGCTTTTTTACTGATCAGTGCTCTATACACGGTGCCCGTGCGCACAGAAGAGGGTGGCAATGCAAGTATCGACATGTGGACCGTCTCCACTTCTGGAAGCCAGCAGGCGGTTTATTCCAGCGCAGATAGCCAACGCGGCGCAACGCAATCAAGCCATTGCGCCCCCGAAGCGACCTTTGGGTAAACAAAAGAGCAACCGTGACCTTGCAACTCGTGCGCGTGCGCAAGAGTCGCTGCGCCCATTACAGCAACAGGGGCAATCGGCATCTTGGCAGAATGAATGGCAAGTGGGTTTCGGAATTCTTGGACGGTCTGGACGAGGTGGATTTGCAGGCGTGCAACAGGGCGAACGTGATGAGGGACTTGTCTCCAGCGCTGAGCCCTCCAAGCGATCACATCGTGTGGAAACTTGCTGGCAAAGTCTTTCCTGACAGTATTGCGGACAAGTATCCTCGGCCCAAGACAAACAAAACTGCCGACGTTTTAAAATGTTTGCACGAGGTAGTCGTCGGGTGGTACGAAGTAACACGGGCTGCAAACTGGATGCAGGAAGATCCAGCGAACGAAGAGATGCCAACGTCCTTCTCCAAGGACGCTTTTGCGTACCTTGTGGGCATGCACTCTCGAGTCACTTTGCAGCTGTCGGATCCGCCAGTGCTCGTTGCGCCTTCTCCAATCCACGACCGCGGAGTGTTTGCCACGCGCAACCTCAAGGCCAACGAGCTCGTGACGACCTACCCAATCGATGCGATCCGCGTTCTCATGAACAAGCTGCCCACCGACAACCTTAGCAAAGACAAACTTCCTTTTGCGTTCATGTATCGCGACCCCAGTTATGACGACGACCTTGCACTGGAGTGGGACGATTACAAGGTGTCGGTAACCACGCCGTTTTCAAACGTGCTACCGTCCGACACCGCCCTCGCAATCTACGGCAACCCCAACGTGCACACGGTGCACGCGTGTGGGCACATGATCAACGATCCAAAAGGCACCGGCAAGCGCGCCAACTGCACCGAAGTGCCGCTTGCGGGCGGCGCGGCCATGGCGATTATGATTACCGCGCCGATCCGGGCCGGCGAGGAGCTACTTCTTAAGTACGGAAAGGGGTATTGGTTCAGTCGTGAATGACGTTTTTTGTTATGAACCAACACAAATTGTTCTTGCGATTAGCCGCGACGCGTGCGCGCGTACGCAAACGCGACGCGCGCTACGAAACGCGCGCCGGGCACGCCTAGCTCGAGAGGAAGTTGTACGAGACGTCGACCGACGCGGAGAAGGTGTGCACCTCGTGGTCGATGGAGTGCTCGATGGCGCGCTCCTCCTGCTGGAAGGCCGCCTTGAGCTCGTCGAGGTTCTCGCCGCCCGCTGGAATCGCCAAGGCAACGGTGGTGTGAGGTGGAGCAGTGGCAGGGTGGTGGCAGGGTGCTAGCATACCGGCCGCGAGCTCGGCCTCGACGCGCGCCTTGAAGCCCGACTTGGCCTCGGCCATAAGCTCGGTGCGCACGTCGTGCCACGACGAGTAGTCGGCCGGGGCGATGGAGACCGAGGTGTGAGAAAGATCGCGGACCTTGCTGCTCGTGCGCAAGAGAAGAAAGTGAGAGGGTGGGTGGGGTAGGTGGGGTAGGGGCAGGCAGCGCACATCTGCGACTCGACCTGCTGCTTCACCATTGGCAGAATCGTTTCGCTGAGAACGGCAAACACGCGCGTGAGATCCAACTTCGCGACTGCTGCGCTAGGGATTCGAGTCGAATTGCTGCTTACTAGAGGCCCGAGGTGATCTTGACAAGTCCCTCCGGCATCCTGCAATGGAGACAGTGTACATGCTGGTCAACACAAGGAATGGAAAGCGGTACATTGGGCACACAAAGCAAACGCTTTCAAAGCGCATGTCGGTGCACAAGGGATTGCACTCTGGATGTAGGGCACTAAAGGCGGCGATTGCAAAGTATGGATGGGATGCATTCACGTGCAGCACAATCGCAAGCGGTCTGACTACGGAGGAGGCAAGGCAGAAGGAGGCAGAGTTGATCAAGGACTATGGTACATACGGGAAGGGTGGGTACAACATGACCCCAGGAGGAGAGATCACGCCGATGATCTTCCGATCGGTTGTGGCTAAGCGACTGGCCACCGTATCAACACCAGGGCACAAGGAGAAGATGGCCGTTGTGAATGCAAAGGAGGATGTGAAAGCGAGGCGCAGCCAGGGGGGAAAGAGGGCATTTGCGGCCGAAAGCGAAAGCACAAGGGCTAGGCGCATTGATGCCTCAAGGACTCCAGAGGCTTTAGAGCGCCGGTCAGCCACTTTGCGGGCCAGCCAGACATTTGCGGCAGTGCAGCTTGTGGCGCAGAATAGGCCAGAGACGGCCACTAAGCGCAAGGCCACGTGGGCGGCTAAGCGCGAAGCTAAGCTCGCGTTGCTTCCTCCAGAAAAGGCAGACAAGAAGCGAGCCCAGGCGGCGAAGCGTGCAGTATGGTATGCGACAAACAAGGAAGCATCCAATGCTAAGACCAAGGAGAGGCGTATGAGGCAGCGCACATCGAAATCTCGCCCATCCTGCGCAAGCACGGGCATGGGTGAGCGCGCGTGGCTACTACCGTCGTCAGATGACGAGGATTAGGGTTTGAGCCGTGCAGCGCACTGGAGCTTCTCCGCGTTCTCACTAATCGCGGAAACCAGAGGGTGGTCTGCACAAAGAAGAGAGCAACGGTAAGCTTTGGAGTTACCGGAACAGTGGTTGGGCCAAGGCGCACCGGCGGCGACGAGGCAGAAGCGGCGGGCGGCGACCTGCGGCGCAAGCAAGCACTCGTGAGCGGGGGCGGGGCGGGGTGCAGCGCACAGCGCAACGGCGCGCCTCGTGAATGCCCTTGGTGTCGAGGTCTGAAGACAAGGAGGGGTGCGCGTGAGTACGTTGGTAAGGCGTGTGCGTGCACGCGTGTGGTTTAATTGAAGCGTGTACTCTCAGCCGTGTAGCCCGGGAACTTGCGCGCGACTGCCAACAAAACAGAGCGCGCGCGGTAAGGCGTGGTTGGCGTGGTGTGGTTCGAGTCGCGGTAACTTTCATTCGTAGGCGAGCTCGGTGTTGTCCTCCTGCAGCGTGCGCGCGTTGTGCGAGTCGGCGTTGGGCATGGCAATCATCGAGTACGACTCGCCGGTCTGCGAGTAGCACGAGTCGTCGACGCCGGTCATGCGGATGCCGAGCGCGATCGGGAAGGTCGACTTGTGCGCGGCGAGGGACATCTTGTGGAGGACAACGGACTTGAGGTCGCCTGGCACGCCATGGGCAAAGTGAGCGCGCGGCCGCGCGCGCTGGGCTACTTAGGTTAAGCCATTGCTGCCGCGCACCCTGGTTCTCAGCGGAGCCGCCCAGGTCCATAAACTTGCGCTGCGCACGCCGCCCACGCACGGACGGTCGGCGCAGTGTGCGGCTCGGCGTGTGGGGTTTACACTAAGGCCGCTTGCAATGGCTGCACCTGTGCCTGCGGCGGGCCCTGGCCTGGAAAGGGTGGTGGCGTAGGGGCGCAGTTCGATTGTGTTTAGGGAAGGGCCTGCTGAAAGATGGACTTGGTGGCTTCGGCCGAGGGCGGCGCCCAGGTGGCGGCCTGCGACTTGAGGCAGAGGTCGGCGAGCGAGGCGCGGATGTTCACGCACACGGTGCGCTGGAGCGGGTGGTGCTCATTGGTGGTGTTGAAGCTGTTGGCCTCGTGAAGCTGTTGCTCGGTGGGGCCGGCGGCAGCGGCGTCGGCGCCGACGGCCACTGGCTGCTGAAGCGCCTCGCTTTTGACAGCCCCGATCATCTCGGGGGTAATGGTCAGCGTCTGCTGAAGTTGCTGCGAGATCGGCTCGGTGCGCACGGACATGGCGGGCAAACAAAAGGTTTTTTGCGTTTGTTACTTTGCGCGCGCCCGCTCCGGGTTATCATTTTTACGCAACACGCGCGCTGCAGCAGCCCCAACCCTGACCCTTCCGGCCCTGGCGGAATATCCCCCGCGGCGCCTACGCATCGCGGTATGCGGGAACGTCGTAGCCGCTTTTGCGCGCCCAGGCCACCACCTTGCTCGATTCCCAATTTTCGCTCCCCGCGTACTTGTTGCGGTCCATATAGTAATCCTCGCTACCGTACCAGAGCGAGTCAAAGCGCACCCCGCACTCCACCAAGTGCTTGACCACGTCCACGCAATCGGACTTCATCGCCTCGATCATGCACTCGTCCCCGCGCGATACGGGAACCACGTAGTCGTGGTCGTAGAGCCACTGCATAAGCACGCCCGACGTTTTCCGCTCTTGCCGTGCGGCGCACTGGTATTCGTCGGCAAAGAGGCAGTCCGCCTGGGTGGAGTGCACGGAGGGGCACCCCTTGGAGTAGAAGTAATTCATGATAGCGGTGTCGTTCATCCTGCAGGACAAAATTGCCCAAAGCATCGTGTCAGGCGTCAGCTGCATGTGCAGCTCCTCCACCAGAAACTGAACGACCTGCAAGTCGTTCGGGTTCGATTGGAACGCCGTGCGCGACACGCTGCTCAGGTACTCGGGAAACTGGGGCATGAGCCACTTGAGCATCGGCACGTCGCCGAGGTAAGCCGCCTCAAAGCAGACGCACTCGGCACAGCGGGAAAAGTCGTCTCCCATCTGAGAAGCGGTCCACTTCAGGACCTCGAGCTGGCGACTCTCTCCGCACCACTGAACGATGGCTTCGTAAATGTCGTACATGTCGTAATCCTCCCCAAGCATCATCCAGCTGCACAGCATCTTGACAATGGGCAAATGCCCGCTGATGACGGCAAACCCCAGCGGGAACAGACTTTCCTTCTCCTCCAGCGGCTCTAGCTGGTCCGCAAGCGCAATCTTGCCGTCGCGCTCAATGTTCGCAATCGGGTGCCCAGCGCGGAAGCGGTACGAGCGCTTCCCCCTCTCGCGCAGGTGCCTGAGAAGCAAAAGCCACTCCACGACGTGGGCGTGCCCGTGCACGGCCGCCAATTCCCACGCCGCCAAGTCCAAGTAACAGCCCGCGCTGGCAAGCAATTTGAGCGATTCCAGGGCGCCGGATCCACAAGCAATGTGGCACCAAACGCACGGCTTCTGCCTTTCTTTTTTGTTGTACAGGTCAACAACAATGTGGGGGCAATCGCTCGGCCACGGACCTTGCATCAGCTCGTGGAGCACGCGGACGTTGTTGTACCGCACGACGCCCGCAACGAGATCGGCAAAGTCGAGGCGGCCACGTGGAAAGGCGCCGCGCGAGCAATACTTGCGCGGCCCGGGACGCATGTGCTCGATCCACCCGCGCAGCATGCGCACCAGTCCCATGGAGACGCCCACGTGCTGAACGCTGCAGTGCATAGGCTCGTGCGCGGCAACGCCGCGCAGCTCCTTGCACACCAGACGCCAGACCACGGGCGTGCCGTCGCACTGCTTGAGGTACACGTGCAATATTTTTTTGAGCAGGTCCTGGGGAAGTGCACACAGCAGGAACATTTGTTTGCGCCCCTTTGCCCAAAACTTGGCAAGAGTGCGATTTCTGTCTTGCCTTCTGAGCAACCACAACCACACTCACAACACTGGCAACACGCAACCTACCAGTTGCACAGTTCCGGCGGGCGGGGGAACAACTGCTGGCGCCCCATTCCTTGCCCCCTCACCGCTCAAAAACGATTGTGTCTGCACGCATCACCCATGGCGTTCACTTCGGCAAGTGCAAAAACGGTGGCGCAAAGGACGCGCTCGTTGGCGAAAGTTCCATGGCCATGCGATTCATTGCGGCGTTCATTTCGACCTGTGCACGGTACAGCTCTTGCCGCACACCGGTGAGCTCATCGGCAATGAGGCGTTCGGGCTCCCTAAGCTCGTGTGCCTCGGCGCGAAGCTTGTTGAGCCTCGACGCGGCAATTGTTCTGGCACTATCCAGAGTGTCTTGCACCGCGTCAATTTGCGCGGCAAGCTCTGGGTCGCACTGTCGAAGCTTGGCGCGCAGCTCTTTGAGCTGAAGCTCGGCATTCTTGGAGTCGCGCTGCAACTGGTCTCGGACGGCTTGGCGCTCCGCCCTGACCGACCCGACCCGCTTTTTTGTATCTACAAGCGCTGAGTCCAGCTCGTTCGTTTTCTGCTCAAGCCGATCTACAAGCTCCTTGCTAGCCCGAAACGCAACTAACGCAGGCGACTCCATCACTTCTACACCGTGTAACTCAATCCACTAGTCCAAGCGCGCGCGTTATTTGCGTTTCGAGCCAGTAAGGAGTTTGCAGATCGGCTTGAGCAGAAAACGAACAAGCTGGACTCGGCGCTTGCAGATACAAAAAAGCGGGTCGGATCGGTCAGGGCGGATAAGGAAGCCCCAGCGCGAATGCAGTGGTCTTGAAATTGCGAGGCAGACGCCAGTTCACCAGCGACGGAAAGTGCCCCGCAAGGATGGCGCGCGCAAAGACTTTGTCCGAAATCGCACAATTCTCCACAAAGTGCATGTCGGAGAGGTCGAGCACAGCGAGGATTGGGTGCAGCGGCGAGGCCTTTTCCGCAAGCTGTCGAAAGGCGCGCAAGCCAAAGTTGTTGTTTGACAGGTTGAGGTTTACGAGCTTGGGCAGCATGGGCATGCAATCCCACAGCATGCACGCACCTTCGTCGTCCAGGTCGACGCAGCGCATAGAAAAAAACTCGAGTTTTGACATGTGACCCTGCTTCATGGAGAGAAGCAGGTGATCGCAGCCGCGCGTGCCAAGGTTGCAATGGTTGAGCGAAAGGTACTCAAGAGACGGCCACATCACGCCTTTGCCAAAAAGCGCGGCGGTGCCGCGCTCGTAAAGAAAGTTGTTGTCGAGCTTCACGTGTGTGATGGCGTGATTCTTCAGTGTATTGTGCACAATTGGTGCAATGCTACAGATGCTGTCGGCGTTGAGGCCCATGTCTTTCAGGAACAGATTGTAATTCCAAGTTTCTGGGTTGTGCGCGATCGCCTCGGCAGTGCGCAGCATCGTCGCATGCAGAATCGCCCGCTCCGCATCGCACGCGCCGCGAGCCGTAAAGCGCTTGTACAAGCCGGGATCGTCGTGGCCGCCGAGGCGCGCGGTATGACCGTTGGTGATAGGCACCACGCACGGGTCGCACGCCGAGCAGTGCTCGACGAGCAGGTGGCCCAAGAAGTAGGCGGTAGCGTACTTTAATCGGCGCGTGCCGTCCGCAGATTCAAGTCGAATCGCGTAGGCGGGTCCCGAAGCGCGAACGCGCGCAACAAGCTCGCCCAGGTTGCAGTAGGGCATAAACTTCTCGTCTTCGACCGCGAGAACCAAGGAGGGGTTCTTTGGAAAGAGGTGCTGAAGCACAAAGCGGACGTTTGAGAGACTGCAGTCTGTGAGGCACACGTGCACAACTTTCAGCTCGCCCGAAAAGTACGTGGTGACCGCTTGACGGGTCACGCGGTTAAGAAGAACCATCCGGCGCTTACTCGTAAGCGACAGCTTAGGCGAGTCTAGCAACGCGTCCAGCGCGGAAAGGTTGTCCATGCCAAGATACCGATTGCACCGAGCGCAGATGCGCAAATGTTCCGCAGAGCAACCGCGTGTTGCCCACCGCACAAGTTGCGTGCTGCCCGTGGCGACGCGCGCGGCAAGGTGAGGAGGGAAGGGGGGGGGCAACCGTTGTGAAATAAGATGCGCGGTTGCTAGCTCCTACCAGAAAGCGCGGACGCCATGTCGTTCCGGCGCGTCGGCGCGTCTCCGCACCAAGCGCGGTCGCGCCTTTGCGACGTGCTGGCTGCCGGGGTGGCGCGCGCGCCGACCGGCGCCTACACAAAAGAGGTGCCCTTCCCCGACGCGCGTGGCCGCTTCGTCTTCGTAACCGCAACGTCGCCCCACGAAATCAAGACTGCGCTCGAAAATGCGCTGGCCGCTGCGTGGGCCAACTCCGCGAAAGACCCGTCCGGGCAAGATGTGATCACGGTGCGTTCGATGGAGACGAGCTTGCAATTGAGCATCATCATCACCGTTGATTCCGCCTCGAGCAGGGTGATCTTGAGCGGCAACGTTGGTGGCCGGCACATGTCGTACAAGCCGACGGGTCCGCACGCCACCGACGACCACATCCCAACCATAGTAGCGGGAATGTATGTGACTCTTGGCGAGAACAAAGGCCAGGCCGTAAAGGTCGAGTACTCTGTGCGGGCGTAGTTTAGATCTTACTCCAACACAAAAAACACTTTCTGGCCGCCGACGGCTACTTTTTGGCCGCCGATGGCGCTTTCCCCCCTCCCGAGCTGCTGCTGGCGCCAGCGCTTCCACCCGCCGCCGCGCCGGGCGTAGCATGCGGCGCGCTCGCGTCGTGGTTGAGCTTTTTGGTCTCGGCTTTGGTCTTGCCCACTTGCTGCTTCACCACCTCAATCTCGGCCTGGGTCTTGCTTGTCTGCGCCGCCTTGAGCAGCACGTCGGCGTCGCCCAGCTTGGCCTGGTTTTGCGCCTCAAGCATCTTGGTGTCGGTGCCTGCCTGGTCGGCGAGCTTGCGCCGCTTGACGGCGCCCGCGATTTCCACGGCTGTGCACCCCAGTGAGTGCAGCGCCGCGGGAAGCGCCGACTCGATGTCAACAACACCCGCTTCGAAGAGCGACTGCAGCTCGGCCGTGGAGCAGAGCGGCGCAGTGAGCAGCGTGAGCTCGTCGCCCTCTCGTGCGTCGTCGTAGACCGCGTGGTAGGTGGCCGTGAGCACCTTGTTGACCGAGATCGCAATAGACTGGATGGTGCTATTCAAGAGCTGCGCGCAAAAGCAACGGTCAGACTTTGTAACCGGTGCGCGATGGAGTGCTGGGTTTGCTGCACGCCTGAAGTTGGCTCATAGAGTTGCTGGAAAACTTGCCCTCAAAGATCACGCTGGCGGGAACTCCAAGGGCCGCTGCAATGTGGTCGTTGACGACGCGCATGAGGTCTACAAGGTCCGAGCGCGCCTCGGGCGGACGCACGCCCGGGACCACCTGCTGTCGGTCTGGACAGGCAAAGAGGTTCGGCGGCAGCGGAGGCGGCACGTGTGAGGGCACAGAAGAGCTGCCCCCCGGGCGGCCGCCCGTCATGTCGGTTGTTTGCAGCCGGTTAATGGTGGCCATCATCTTGGCCTGGAGCGCGAGGTTCTGCGCAACGGCGGCGTCGTCCTCGGCAGTGGCCGACGCCTGCACAGCGCGCGACTCGGCGTCAAAGAAGAGGTTGGCCGGGTCGAGGTTCTGCGAGCCCTGGGTCTTGGTGATGGGCTGCGTCACGAGCATCTGGCGCGCGCGTACAACCTCCGCTTGCAGCGCAAGCTCCTCGAGTGCCGAGATAAACGAGGCCGATTGGAACACCGTGGCGATGGGCGAGCAGACGTTGCCTGCCGCGTCGGGCGGGCTGCGGAAGAAGACTTCGGACGAGAAATCTTGCTTGTAGACCGAGTCGGAATTGGTCGAGAAGATGCGGTACTGTCGGCGATAGTTGGACTCTCCCACGTAGATAAACGAGAGCTCGCACTGGCCAACGTCGGGCACCACGGGCACCAGGTTGACCGGAGCGCTTGCGGCGCGCGCCGGCGTGCGCAATTTCTGGTCCGAGCTGGCCGCCACCGGCCGCTTCTGCGCGCGCAGCTGCGACTGGTCGGGCGGATCCTTGCGCCGGTTCTCGTCGCCGTTGGCCGCGGGGCCCATCTCGCTCTGTGCGGCCATGGCCTTGCCTCGGATGAAGTTGGCAAAGGGTGGCGGCGCCTCCTCCTCAAGCGACACAATCACAAACCCAAACTGCAGGAAGTGGTCAATGACGGTTTTGGCAAAGGGTACCCACACGTCGTGCAGGTGGCGTGCAAAAGTGTCTTTGAGCGGCACGTCGCGCCCGTCGCGGCGCACGACGCAGCCCGACGAGAGCAGCTGACCAAGGAGGATCGTGCGCGCTGCTTGGATCGAGGGCGACGCGTGATACAAGTGGTTGAGCGCGTACAGCGTGTCATTGGAAATTTTTATCTCGCCGGGTGAGCCGGCGTCAATGGCCGAGAGCGGACTCGGATTTTCCTTGCCCTTTCCGTCGCGCTTGGGCGGGTCCTTGCGCACGATGCGCTTGCGCAGGTCGAGGCCGGACGACATGGCCGGTGTTTGAAAAGGCACCCTTTGTAAAGACACACGCAACACCGCGATATGCTAGCGGCAACACGCGCGCACTAAGATGCTTCGCGCTCGCGGTCCTGCGCTTCTAGCGCCGCCAGCTGAACGGCGATTTCCGCGTCGGTGAGAACCGTCGGGCGCGGCAAGATCTGGTACAAAGCCGCACTCGTGTCGCCTCGCGCGTACACGAGGCCCTTGCGGTGGCGCCCCGTGAGGATCCACTGGAGCTTCTTCCTGGCCAGGTCGTGCTCAAACTCGAGGTCCCGTACTTGGTCGTTGAGGAGGTAGACCCATCGCTGAGTCCCGTTCGGGCTGCTGCCGACCCAAGCAACCTCTATCGTGCCCGCGTCCCTTTGATTCTGGGCCATGATCAAGTTGACTTGTGTTTCCGCTTGCTTTGCAAGCGCCGCCTCCAGTCCATGGCACAGCATGTAGAACCACTTCTTCTCCGATTTTTTGGCAAACACTGGCTGCAGGCTGTTTCGGGTTTGCGGGAAGATGCGCACGCGCAGCTCTTGCCAGAGCTCCTCGTCGTCGCACATGCCCTTTTGCGTGGCGCACCAGCGCATGGCCATCTTGCACGCCTGCTCTCCGTCGCCCGCGTCCAGCGACGTTAGGATCGTTCCCATGATGTCGGGGCTCTGCGCAATCTCGTCCGGCATCTCCGTGCCCGTGGCGACCGCGCGCCGCTGCCTCGCGGCGAGCACGGCGGCGAGGCGGTCGGGCGGCATGGGAACCGGCTCCTTACGGTAAAACCCAGACGCAAAGAGTTTATGATTTTCACCACCGACACTCGCCTACGCGCGCATTTGATGTAGGCCGTGGCACAGCATGAGGAACCACTGCTTGTTGCTTTTGATGCGCTCCGGGTCGGGCGGGTTCTTTCCGGCAGTGTTCGGGAAGACAGATACGCGCAGCTGGCCCCAGAGCGCGTCGTCATCGCACGCGCCCCTGTGCGAGACGCACCACTGTGTCGCCAGCTGGCACGCTTTCCCGGCGTTGCCCGCATGCAGTACCGACAGGATTGTCTCCACCATCGGGTCGGAGTTGGAAAGCTCACGCATTGCGCCCGTGACGACCGAGCGCCGCTGCCCCGCGGCGAGCACGGCGGCGAGGCGGTTGGGCGGCATGGGAACTGGCTTCTTGCATTAAAACCCAGACGCAAAGGGTTTATTATTTTTACCACCGACACTCGCCTACGCGCGCGACGCGCGCACGGTCTCAGTCGCCACCCAACGCACCACTGGCGCTGTCCTCCTGCTCTTCCAGCGCGTCCAGCTGCGCGCGCATCTCCTCCTCAGTAAGCGGAATGTCCCTAGAACGCCACGTCGCCCAATGCTCGTTAGATTGCAGGGTCCAATCGGGATCTTTCCTGGTGTACTGCAATTTCTTGCGCCAGCGATCCCAAAGGATCACTTGAAGTCTCAGCAAAGCAGTCTTGTACTTTACGAGGACGTGCGCGTCATCTTTGACGATGAACCGTTCGTGCGATGGCCTTTGGCCTGTAACCTCGGACAGCTTAAGCGCACGTGCCTCCGCTTGTTGAAGCCGCAGTTTAGTGCGTTGAAGCTTTACTCTTGCCGCCTCAACATCCCAAATCGCGCTCTCCAAGCCTTGGCACAGCATGCGGAACCACTGCTTGTTACTTTGGATGTACTCCGGGTAAGGCAGGCTGTCGCCGATTGTGTTTGGGAAGACAATCTCGCGCAGCTGGCCCCAGCGCGCGTCGTCATTGCACGCGTCCTTGTGTGAGGCGCACCAGCGGACTGCCAGCTTGCACGCTTCTTTGGCGTCGCCTGGGTGCATTCTTGACGCCAGTATCGCCATCATCAAGTCGGCAGTGCTCACGACCTCCCGCTGGGCGGGTCCAGGCAGCGTGCCCGTGGCAACAGGACGCCGCTGCCCCGCGGCGAGCACGGCGGCAAGGCGGTCGGGCGGCATGGGACACACCTGGTCATTCATTAACCACATACACTTGCTCACTCCTTATTTCGCACCGGTGTCGCCGCTCCCGCCGCTTGGGCCTGTCTTCCCTTCTAGGCGGTCCAACTGCGCCTCCATCTCCTCCCAGGTGAGCACCACTACCCACGGTTTCGAGTGCGGTATCTTGTGCTGGGGCACACCGGCGCGCGGCTTCCACGGGCTCCCCTTTGTGTACGCAAGGCCCTTGCGGAAGCGTCCCGACAGGATCACCTGCAGTTGCAGATCGGCCAGGTCGTATTCAAACTGGAGGTCCCGCTCCACGCCGCGGACGTCGCTGATCGTCTTCTTGGTGCCGTCTCGGTTGTATCCAATCCCCGTATAGGTGGGCCACGCGTATGGCGTTTGCTGCGCCAGGCGCAGGTTTAATGCCGCCGCCGCCTGCTTTGCTAACGCCGCTTCCAGGCCTTGGCACAGCATGTAGAACCAGTGCTTTTCCGAGTGGGCGTACAGTGGGAACAAATGGGTTAAGGTGTTTGGGAAGATGCGCAGGCGCAGGTCTCGCCAGAGCGCAAACGAGGATGGGCACGCGTCCCTGTGGGAGGCGCACCAGCGCGCGGCCGTCTTGCACGCCTCCTTGGAGTCTCCCGCGCTCAGTGCCGTCAGGATCTCCACCATCACGTCGGGGTTCAACGCCACCTCGAGCGGGAAGGACTCGCCCACGCCCGTGACGGCGAGATGGCTCAGGCTGGGGAATTGCATGACGCGTTCTTACTAATATACGCGCACACTCACGCTGCTTATCTGGACCTCCGCCGTGTCCGCGAGGCGACGGGCGCCGCACTTCGCGCGCGCGAGCGGGTGCTCACTCCCGCCGCCCCTCGCGGCGGTCGGCGCGACGGTGACGACGGCGGAAGTGGCGGCTCGACGTCGCCGCGCACGAGCGCGCACGCTCGCGCGCCCGCAAAACGGAGCACGTCTCCCCGACGCGCCTTGTACGCGTCGACCCGGTCCCACGTCGCGTCCGTTCCCGTGCGCTGCAGCTCGGGGTCGACCGGGTACGGCTTGCCGCGCAGCACGTCCTCGATGGTGCGGATGCGCGTCACGAGCCGCCGCGCCGCGTCGACGCAGTCGGTGAGCGGCTCGATCTGTGGGTTGGGCGTGCGCTCGTCGCGCTCGAGCTGCGCCACGAGCGTCTCGTCGTTGAGCACCTCGGCAAGGTTGCCGCTCAGGTCGAGGCAGGTGTCTAGTACGAGGTTGCGCGCGAGCACCGCCGCCGCCGCGCGGTCGAGGCACTTGGCGCCGCCCGCGTACATGCCGCAGTAATGAGAGTCCCAGTCCTCTCCGCGCCAAGCAAAGTCGCACGCCTCCAAGACGTCAAAGCGTTGCGAAAGGTGCGAGAGCGCGCACGCGTTGACGCCGCCGTCGTCGGCGATCAGCTCGAGCGTGTCCGTGCTGCTCTGCTCTTTGGCGCCGCACGCAAGGCAGCGGCCTTCGGTGTGCAGTTCGTCGTGCGGGCTAACAAAAACGTGTGTGCAAATGCGCAAAGCGCGGGCGCGTTTGAGCACGGCCAAAAAGGCAGGCGACCAGCGCGACGAGACCGCTTCCTCAAAGAGCACGTTGCTCAGCGACTGCAATCGTTTATGCTGCGCGCTCGCCGCCGCCAGGTAGTCGCCGCCGAGCAGCACGTTGCGGATGGCAAACTCGTACGCCTCGACGAGCGGGCGCAGCCGGTTCACGCGCGCGTCCTCTTCAAGCTCTACGAGTTCGGAATCCTCTTCCCCGCCCGATTCGGTGTCGGAGTACACTACGGCGTGCCGGAACATGTGAATTTTCTTAAGACGCCCACACACCACGCACAAGTCCCAAAGCTAGAAATTGCCGAGGCGACTCGGTGGTCTTCGATGCCGGGTAACCAGCGAGCGGCCACCCTCACTCTGTGCGTGGCCGTTTGGCCAGTGTGGGCGCATCCAATCGCTCCAGCTTCAGGCACAGCCCGTGCGCCTCAAACCGGCGCCCAACGATTGCGGCGTACCCGTCATTCACCTCCGCGCCAATGGCCACGCGCCCCAGCTTGGCTGCCGAGAGTAGCTCTGAGCCGGAGCCCACAAACGGCACGTAGACCCGATCGCCGCGGTTGCTGTGCAGCTTGATCAGGTGCGCGCAGAGGTCAAGCGGCTTCATTGACGGGTGCGTGCCGTGCTGGCGCTCTTTACTGCGCGAGTTCTCGCGCGCAAAGTCGAGGAACGAGCGCGGCGGGCGGCCGCGATCAAGCGACGCGTTGGTCACACGACCCACGCCCTTCGCCAGCGCTACTGCGCGATCCTCTTCCGCGTAGTGCTCCACGCCCGCCTCGGCGTTGTACGTGCGCTCTCCGCCCGGCTTCTGGAACCAAATAAGCAGCTCGTGCTGGACGGCGTACTTGTGCATGCTCGATACGCGGTTTCCCCCGCCTTGGTTGTACACCCAGCTGAGGTTCTGCACTAGCTCCATCCCCAGCTCGTCCTCAAGCAGCACCGTGAGTCGCGCGATCCAGCTGCGCTCCGGTGAGCCGTATACGAGAAGCGCGCCTCCGGGGCGGAGCGTGCCTACCGCCTGGCTCAGCCACGCGCGCGAGAAGGCCATGTAGTCCTTGACCTGGTCCCAGTTGGCCGAGACGACGCCTTCGTACGGCGGGTCGGCGAGCACGAGCGCGCACGACCCAATGGCGACATCCTGCATCGCGTCGACGCAGTCACCCACCACTAGGCGAGCGGATGCGGGGCGAGGCTTGCTCATGAGCGCCGTGTTTAGATCCCAACCCCGCCACGTAACACGCGCACACACACGCGCCCACTGCCGTCTAGCGCACTCGCGCTGTTCATCCTACACGCGCGACCACGCAGGGTCACGCTTTCCCACAAAATCCACTGCCGCTTATTGGCCTGGCCGCGCCGTGCCGCTTGTTCCGCTGCTGGCAAGTGCGCCGTTGTGGCAGGATAAGTGCGGCGGTTGTGCCTCAAAGGTAGTGGTGGCCGCAGTAGCGGAGTGTCCCCGCGCGCGCGTCGCATGGAGCTGCCAAACCTCGCCGCGCTGACTTTGTGCACGGGCACGCGGTACAGCCACGTGGCGCCGGCCGCGCCGCAAGCCCGGAGCGACGCTGACGATGACGAGATTGCCGCCGCGTGGCTTGCAATGCACAGTGGGGTGCCCGCGCAAGCGCAGGACAACGACGACGCCAGCAGTGAGGCAACGCAGATGGATGAGGAGCAGATGGACGCACCGGCGCCGCTGCCGCGTTTCGACGCGCGCGCGCCGCTCATGCCTCCGGTGCCACAGCCGCGCAATGGCGACGCGGACGAGGCGCGCTCAGAGCGACCGGCGTGGTTGCCGGCGGACTACAACGTACTGGGCCGCGCCGACCCGGCACCCATGCCGCCGCCGCCGCCACGTCCGGCGCAGCCGCCGGCACACGACTCCACGCAGCGTTTTGCTCCGTGGCAGGGGCCTTGGCTCATGCAGGGCTACACGGAAACGCGCCCCAAGCTCTACGTGGCGCAAACCAGCTTGCGCGACGGTCAGGGCCACAAGCTCGACCAGCTTGGAGTGTTTTGCTACGAGCACATTGAGGCCGGCCAGTTTATCTGCGCGTTCACAGGCACTTTCATGCCTAAGAGGCAGTTTGACCGAGCAGCCAGAAGCAACAAGGAGATGCGGCGCCACGCCGTGCAGCTGGACTTTGAAAACGTGGACGGCAACCAGGAGGAGTCGCAGATGCTTTTTGCGCTGCGCAGCGACGAGACCGCCGCCGACTTTGCGCGCCTGCACGTCGCGCAGTGCCTGAACGAGCCGCAGAAGGGTATGCAGGCAAACGTGCGCTTTTTCCATCACCAATTTCTGCCAAACGTGCGGAAGGAGGAATACTACCACGCCGTTCTTGTCTACGCCGCTTATCCCATCGCGGCCCACTCGGAGATTTTTTTGCACTACGGAGCCGGCTACGCAAAGGAGCGCGCGCGCAACAAGTACGAGGCGGGCGCTCCGGCCGACTGGGACTCGGCGCTGCGTCCCAGCCCGCCCATGGACGACGTTCTGGAAGCCATACTGGTCAACGGCGAGCGGATCGACGAGACTCTCTTTAAGGAAAGCGAACTTGAGGGGAGCGAGGTGCTTCCCAGTGGAGGGAGCAGGTCGCGCCCGCGTTGACTTTTATAAACAGAAAAAACGCCAATTTTATCACACCTCACGAAGCGTAAAGCGTGGCAGCGCCATGCGACTGGGAAGTACCGGGCTCTGCAAGGATGAAGGCCCACTTCCCGGCTTCCCAGACGCATGATTGCGAAGCGCTTCCAGGTACATGGGAGTGACCTTGTAGTTGCCCGCGCTGTCCAGCTCCGCAACATAATTGAGAAGGCTCGACGTCCACCTCCACGCGAGCTCCCCGACGGCAAAGTTCTCGTAGTTGCCGTTTTTTAAAGCCTCGGACAACCGGGCGCTTTTATCCTCGTGCAACCCGCGCTTGGCCGCGGTGATCGAACGCCGCGCCACGAGCTGAATAAACTCCACCGGCTTCTGCTGACCGAGGCGGTACACGCGCCCTATGACCTGCTCCATGTCCGCGGCGTTCCAAGGCAGCGATCCAACCGCGATCATGCATGCGCAACCCTTTTGCAGGTTGAGGCCGACACCGCCCGCCTTTGTCAGAAAAAGCACGCCGCGTTTGCACGCGAGAAACTCTTCAAGCACCACGTCGCGCTTCTTGTCGCCGAGTTTGCCGTGTAAGAGGTAAAGATTGCCAAAGCTTGCGTCTCCCTCCAGGTAGCGCTGCACAATGCGTAGCTGTGTCAAGTACTCGGCAAAGACGGCGATGCGCGCGTGCCCACCCTCGTTCTGGCGGTTGCGCATCACGCGCTCTATCAGGAGCATCGCCTGGCTGGGTCGTTCGATTGCGTCCTGGAACAGTGCGTCGTTTTTATTGAACTCCGTGGCGCCGTGCTGCCCAAGTGTGGTGGACAGCTCGTAGTGGCCCAACTTGATCATTGCGGAGAAGACGCCAAGCTTAGTCGGAGACCACAAAGTGTCCACGGGCGCCGGCGGTGGCAGATCTTCCCGTTCTTCCAGCTCCTGCAACGTCGGATCCTCCTCGTCCTCGACCTTGGGGCTCGGCTCGGTCACGCTCTGCTCTTCTTGCGCCGAATTCACGGCTAAACCCTTGGCACGCCGCAGCACCTCGTTGTGATTACGGATCGCGTTTTCGTCGCGCGTGCCGTCCGGCCCCACGCCCACAAAGGGGTCGTACTCCACCACCGTCTCAACAAGCGGCGGCATGTTTACAAACGACCTGTCGACGCGATCCACAAACAAAGAGCGAAACGCTTCAACAGCGCCTCGATCAATGTCACGCGTCGCATATTTGGACTTGTAAAAGTTGGGACTCTGGAATTCCCGCCGAGTCACCCCCTTGCTTTTGTGCGGGTCGCGCACGTTGAGCAGCTGTGCCATGTAAGCAACCTCGCTCGGGTCCGTCTTCACCGGCGTTCCCGTCAGGCCGATTACTATTCTGGAGTTGTTTGTAAACTGTTGGATCGCCGCAGTTTGCCAGTTGGAGGGCTCCAAGTTGAGATGGATCTCGTCAATGATGGTCAGCGCCACGGGCGTGCGAAAGCTCGGGCGGTATTTCTCGCGACCGTTGCGCACTTCCTTTTTGACTCGAGGCAGCATCGCAAACAGTGGGTGCGCGTCAATCAATTGCCCCGTGATGGTCTTGGTCGTCAGCTGTGCCCCAAGCGACTGGCCCATTACCTTGCGCGTCTTCTCAAGCTTTCTCACGCCTTGTTTGAACGCGGCGGTGAGGGCGGAGGGCGAGACGAGGATCACCTGCTTCCCACGGAGAGCGTCCGGCGTAGCAAGCTCCTGCTTCCTCACAACCAGCACCTGCTGATGAAACGACGTGCACGTCCACTCCTTGAGCGTGGTCTCCCACATGGTCAGCAGAGACTTGGGCGCAATGATCACAACCTTTGTTGCCGCGGGGCTCCGAGCTTTGTCCGGCTCACTCGAGAGGCTGTTTCTGCGCGCCTGCGCCACGAGCCGATGCACAGCGGCCAGGATCAAAATCGCCATGATCGTCTTTCCGGTGCCCACATCGTGGACCGCGAGCATGCTGGCGTGGCGCTCTTCGACTTCCTTACCACCATCCATGCGCATCACCCGAAGGGCTGCGTTCACCTGGTGCCAGTAAAGCTGCGCCTCCTCGCCAGTTTCGGGGTTGACCGGCGGGGACAGAATGCCGTCCGGGTTCTCTGCAGTCTCCCGGTGCTCTTCTAAAAACTGCGCAATTTGGGCTTTCGCGTGCTCCTGCTCGGCTGCACTCATGTCTGTCCACGGCTTTTGCCCACCGCCGTCCATGGCGGGCTCAAAAAAAAGGGCGGGGTCGTGCTAAGATACCGATTGCACCTTGGCACCCAAGCACGCCTGCACGCGTTTGCGCCCCCTCCCCCCTCCCCTACCCCCAGTTGCTCTTTCCTTATACAGATAAGCGCTCCCACCTCTTACTTCTAAGCAAGCACGCGCAAACATGTTGCCCAGTCTGGAGAAGCTGCGCTTGGGCGTCGGAACGCCCGGCGCGCGTACTCCGTTGCGCCCGCGCATCTTGCCGCCACCTGCAGCAATCGGTATCTCACCAGGTCGGTCCGGTCCGCGTCTGGTGCCTGAGACGCTGACAGCAACGGGCGCGCCGACGGGCCGAGGCACGGGAGAGAGTGGCGGCAGGGGCAAGCGCGCTCCGGCGACCAGCGACGCCCATGCGCGGGCTGAGGAGCGAGAGCGGGTGGCTGCGAAGAAGGCGCAGCGGCGCGCAGAGACGGACCAGCGGGCGCAGGAGGCGCGCACGGTTGGGGACATCGAGGAGGAGATCAAGCGCGTGCAGGCAGAAATGGAGCGGTCCCTCTTTGAAGAGATGGAAGGTGTTTTGCAAGAACAGGGGCGGATGGATGCGCTCGATCGCGAGCTTGAGCGTTTAAAAACAGAGCTTGCGCAGAAGCACAAACAGCTTCACACGCCCACCGAGGTCTTTAACAGGTTGACAATCGCCAAGGAGATGCTCGCTCCGCTGGCCGCCTTCAAGGACGCCGAACACCTCGCGAAGCCAAAGCAAATGCTCGAGGAGCTGCTCAAGCGCTTCTCGAAGCGGATCGACGAGCTGCAGAGGCTCAAGGAACAGCGCGGGCTCCTCTTCTCAAACGAGCAGCAGGAACTGGCGGAGCTGCAATTGGCCGGCAAGCGAATGCGCAGTGCGGCTGCGCAGGGCGAAAAGGATTTTCACGCTCAGCAGGCTCGCGTGCAGCGAGAGGCGCGGCGCGATCGGGCGCTCGCCGACTTTGACAACCCCAAGCAGCACTTGAAATGGACGGAAGACGCAGCTTGGTGGAACAGCGACGGCGCTCGGGTTTGGGCGGCGCGCAAACGGCACGCCAAGACGCGCGTGCCAGAGCCGGACCGTGGCGAGGGAGAGCGTGCGGCATTTCTCGACTTGTCCGCGCTCGACGGGCAGTCGGACGAGCAGTGGTTAGAGGCGCTCAATGCGCAGCTGGAGCAGGCCGGGTTGGAGCAGGTTAAGAAGCTGAGCTAGGAGCACCGCCGCCGTCAAGAGGCGCCGTAGGCGCGAGTGTGTGTTTTTTAAACAACGGGCAGTCTTGCGCCTCAAGTCTTGTAAAAACAAACGCCGCGAAAACGTTTGTTTACAACCGCGCGCGTGTGTATGTGTGCACACGTACTACTCGGTCTGCGCGGCTGCCCGCACGGACCGCACTGCCTCCCAGTACTGCCTTCCGTACTTGCGGATGAACGCGGCTGCAAATTGGGGGTTGTTGAAGGCACCGTCCCCAACGTACTTGAGGGCCGCGCGGTCCTCCCGCACCGCGGTCGACGCGATTTTGACGTCGTTGCGCAGCTCCTCGCTTGCGTACTGCAGGTCGAGCGGCCGGTGGCGCAGTACGTTCTTCACGTAGTGTGGGAGCGCGCGTTGCTGCGGCAACATATTGGCCAGACTGAAATCGCGCGCTATGCGGTCCTCTGAGCCCCCAGCGCGCTCATGCACGTCTTCCGCGCCAACCTTCAGGAACTCGAATGCCCACGGGTAGCTATTGATCGCAAGTTGGTACCAAGGCGACCTGCGCATCGTGGGAGCGCTCAAGTACCGGAACGCCGAGCCGTCCAGCGACAAGACCGCGCGAAGCACTTCGTCTTGCTGCGCATGGGTCAAGTTATAAAGGTCGCCGTACTGGAGCAGTTCCGGCCGCTCCAAGGCCATTTGGAACGCGACTCTCTTGTCCCCAATCTGCTGGAAGAACCTCTCGTTTGTCTTGCGCCCGCTCATGACGAATTCCATGAGTTTGCGCGAGTGTAGCGCAAACGGCACCATGTCAAACGCATTCCTGTTGGACCGCACCGCGGCCATGCACAACTCTTCCGTGCGAAGCTCATGGGGCACGGTTACGATGGCCATCCCATCAAAGATCACCGCCGCCATTGCAAAGGGGGCGTACATCATCTCGTTGTTTTGGCCGCCGAATGCACCGGGGACGCGCTTGCCGTCGCGGTACGCCATGTACCTCTGGCACAGCTTGAAGAAGAGCTGCTGCCAGTAGTCCGGGTAGGGGCCTGGGGTTGCTGGCAGATCAGGAAAGAGTCCGTTTGCGATCTCGGGTTGCAAGAACTCGTGCCCAAACACGCCGTAGACGAGGCGCATCCACGCGCCCGGCTTGTTGCGGGTCGCCCTCATGTTTGCCGGGTGCAGGTGCGCCCATCGCCGCGCGCGATCGCACACTCCGTAGGGGTCGGCGTCCTTAAACTCCGGCTCAAGGAAGTCCCCGTTGCCAAGGATCTTGTCGCGCAGCTCCGGCACCCGGAACACGGCGTCGAAGAGCGGGTCCGTCGACTCGACCGAGCCCGGCGCGTCCGGCGCGCCCGTGGCGACCGGGCGGCGCTGCTGCCCGGCGGCGAGCACGGCGGCAAGGCGGTCGGGCGGCATGGAAATCGTTCTCTAGCAAACACGCAAACGCGCGCGGGTTATCTTACGCTGCTCTCTCTGGCTCTGCAACGGCGTGTCCGTAAAACGGCGGCGTGCCCATAAACTGGCACGGCTTGGGAATGCCGAGAAACGACGCCGTCGCGCGGCCGCCCCACTTGATAGCCGTCGCCGTTGTTTCGGGTGTGGTCACCTGCTCGCGCGAGGGCGGCCACGCCTCCCACCACTCGGAAGGCGCCGACTGCACCGCCGCGAGCGCTGCCGCCTTGTGCTCCGGCGCCACGACCAGCCCCTCCGGCCCGCACGACACCCACCACGCGGCCTCGCCGCCGTCGTCAACGTCGACCTTGATGCGCTTGCGCGGGTTGCGCACCCAGGCCTCGCATTCAGCCGCCACGTCGGCAAGCAGTCGCATTGCCGGCCACACGCGCGCAAACGCCGACTCAAGGTACGGCAAGCTCAACGCGTGCGTGACCGGGTTGTAAACGACAATGGCCACCTCCTCTTCCTCAGGCGCGTCGCTCGACACGAGCCCGTCAAAGCAAGCCGCAATGGTAAGCATGCAGCTTACGATGCCGTGCGCCGCGCGCCAGCGCGGCGACGCGCGCAAGCCGGCAAGTGCGTCGAGCTTGGCAAGTCCGCTTTCCGAAAGCACCGCAAGGCTGCCGTGAAAAGCGCAGCGCACGGCATGGCACACGGAGCGCAAGACGGCCTCTTCAAAGACCTGCTCGTGCCGCAGCGCAATCAGCTGCTGCTTGGTCGCGCGCTGGTACAGCTCCACGTGCGCGGGCGGCTTGGACCTCGGCGTGTCGTCGGCGACCGCGAGCTCGGGCCGAAGCTCGAGCGGCAGCGGACACACCGCCGCGCTCGATGAACGCAACCGAAAATCAAGCGCTACAAGTGCAAGCAGCCGCTCCATGAGCACCTCCATTTCGGCGGTTGCTGCGCGCGCCACGCACCGCGAGCCGCACTCGCCGCTGCTGCCGTTACCAAAGAGTCGCTTAAAGTCCTCGACGTTGCGCGCGTACACGGTCTGTGGCGCCGCGCTTCCCGCGCTGCAAGCTCCCACGGCCACAAGCTTGCGCACCACCTCGCTCTCGCTGCGCCACACGCTGTCCTCTGGCGCGAGAGCGAGCCCCGCGGTCATGAGAGACGCCTTTGCAGCAATAATGGCATTCTTTTGCAACATTTCCGTCGTGCACGACCGTGCCATCTCCGCCGCGGCCGAGTGCAAACCGTCGCGCCGCAAGGCGGCGGCCTGCTCAAGAAACCGCAGCTGCAGCGCAGAAAACTGCGCGTCCACCGCGCGCTGCCACGCGCGATTTGTGCACGCAAGCTTGTCGAGTCGCGCGATGCGCTTGCCCAGCGCGCCGCGCTGGACGCTCGCTTCCGCAAGCACCTCGTGCGTCGGCCGCAGCGCCTTGAGGCTCGACGCATTCATTGCTGCGCTCACAAGATCGGCGACGCCTTCGCAGCGTCGCCGCTTTCGCGCTTGTGGCCGCTTGAGCCACTTGCGCTTGGCCTGCTCGAGGTCGTGTCGCGTTACGCGCGGCTCGGGCGCATTTGGCTGCCTGAGCTTGTAGAAGATGGCCACCTTGAGACCGACGATCGTTGCAATTTGTTTCTGTGCCATTTCCAGCGCCGCCGGGTCGTGATCGCGCTTGTTGGGCTTTACAAGCGCAAAGTCGCCGATGCGCAGGTCGGCGTTGCGCTCAACCGACAGGTGAAGGATGCGCAGCCACCAATAGTCGAAGCCAAATGACGACACCGCCTTGACCCAATTGTCGGGGGTGTGCGTTAGCAGGAAGAGCCCACCCACCTGCTCCGGCGTGAGCGCGTCAAAGTTTTCGCGCGCAAGCAGCGCTTCGTGCGCGGCCAACCCTTCCTCCCACACCTCGCGCGCCTCTTCAGCCACTACGACCTCGCTTCTCTTGCCCACAAGCGCAAAGGGCTCGTAATGTTCCTTAGAGTCCCACCCACTTGTTGCCGCGCAGAAAAGTGCATGCGCGCCGCGCGCGGCGACGCGCGCCAGCTGCTTCCACTCGCGAAGCGCAGGGTGGTCAAGCAATGCCACGCATTGTGCCTGAACAGCCACCTTCACCGCTGACGACTTTTCTGGAAGGTTGGGGTCCAGCGCCTTCCACAGCTCGTACTGCGGGTACCGGTGCGCCATGCGTGCCGCGGCCGTGATCGCTTCCCACGCACGCTCCGACGAGCCAAGGGAAACGTGATCCAGTTTATTTTTTGATCCCGCACCACAATTCACAAAAGTGACCGACAGCGTCATGGCGCTACGCACACACGCAAGCACACTAGTCGCAAGGCTATCAGGAACCGGCGATTAATCCGAATCATTTTCGTCGTCGTTGGTCTTGTTGTCCTTGGCGTCGTCGTCGTCCGAATCGCCGCCACCTTCGTCATCGTCGTCGTCCGAATCGTTCGACCCGTTGTCCGAGTCGTCGGACCCGTCGCCGTCACCTTCGTCGGCGCCGGACTCGTTGCCGCCGTCTTCGTCGTTGTCGGACCCGTCGCCACCGTCCTCGTCGCCGGACTCATTGTTGTCAGAGTCGGGCTTGTCTGCTTCGGATTGCGCGGCACCCTCGCTGTCGCTCGCGGCGGTGCCAGGGGCAACCTTGGCATCCTTCCGCGCACGCTTTGCGTCCTTGTTGCCCATGGCCGCGTCCTCGCGATCACGCTGCTGCTTTTCCGCCTCGTACGGATCCTCGTACTTGCGCTTCTTGGTTTCCGGGTCCAGGTTCTTCCACGGCTCTGTGACCCACTGGAAGAGCTTAGGAAACTTGAAGCCCTCAACGTTGTCCGCCAGTGCCTTTGCAATCGCTTCCTTCTTCTCCGTGTTGTAAAGTGGCGTCATCTCCTTGATGAAACGCGTGCGCGGCATTGGAATGGCCGGCCGCCTTGGCCCGTCCTTGAGCACACCCTTTGCGCCCTTCTTACCCGTAGCACCGGCCTTGCGCTTGTCGCCGCCGCTGCCGGGCACTGTGCTGAGGAACTTGGCGCTCTCGAGCTTGAACGCCGCGTGCTGCGCCTTGTGCTTCTTGCGCAGCCCATTAAGATCCTTTTGAAAGACGTCGTCGAGCTCCTTTTCAAGCGCCTCGTCCTTCGCGTACTTCTCGTCCTGCTCCTTAGTCTTGGCGACAAGGATCTCCCGCGCGCGCGCGCGCGACTTTTCCAACAGAGTGATGAGGCTCTCTTTGTCGAGGCACTTCTTGGCCTCGTCCTTAACTGCGTTGTAGCGCGCGTGGTGGCTCAGCTCGACCCCGACCTGCTCCTTCAGCATCTTGACCTGCTCCTCCAGGCGCTGAACCTTGTGCTGAAGGTGCTCGTTTGTGGCCTGCTCAATGCTGAGCTGCGCGTCTTTTTGCATCAAGTTCTCAACAAATTCGTTTACGGTTGCAGCCGCGGAGCGCAGGTTGGTCATGGCGCACTCCATCGAAAACTGCGGGCTAAAATTGCTCAGGTCAAACGAAAGAAGGCGCTGGGGCATAGGAGTGGCGGTTGCTCTGCTGCAGGCAATTGCTGGGTGTGCTGCTCGGTGCGTCGTCTAAGAGTCGCAGAGCTAACGACGCGCGTCAGCAACGCGCGAAATCAATTTTTTGATTTGTGCAGAAAAAACGACCCCGACACACGCGCAACCCACTATCGCCCCTCCCGCCGGTATGGTTGCTCGCCGCACCAGCAGCTGCTGCGCAGGTAGTGCAGCACCGGCGACGCCGCAATCTCGCGTTCTGACTTGCCGTTGCGCCGCATCGCGTTCTTGCAGATGGCAAAAGCGTTGTTGCCGCCCTTGGAAGTGGCGCGCAGGTCGGTGTCGGGGCGCTGCGCGAGGTACTTGACGAGCGGGAAGTTGTGCGTCTCGGCCGCAAGCAGGAAGGGTGTGTATTTGATCCAACCCTGGATCGTAAAAAAGAAGCAATGGTTGTTGTCCATGGGCATGCGGGTCAGGATGCGTTTGACAACCGCCACAATCTCATGCTTGCTCATCTGCCGCTGCAGGTCCACGCCCCAAATGATGTCCCACATGCGCGCCTCTACGGCTTTGAGAATCGCAAGCTTTGCGTGCGCAGGGTACAACGACGTGTGCATCTTCCAGGCACCCTTGTCGTTCTCCATAAGCCACCGCTGAGTTCCGTTTGCGCCTATCCACCCGTCGCGAACGAGGTGGGACTCGTCGGGGGGAAAAGCCTCGTACGCGGTCAGCAGCGCGTTGATCGGTGCCGCGTCAATGTCCTTGAGCGCAAGCGCCCACTCGGTGCGCCAAACCAGGCTCGCGCGGTAAGTAAAGTAGTCCCATCGACAGCGCGCGACCGCACGCGCCGTGCGGCGCGGCGCGTGTCGCCACAGAGGAATGCTCGGTCCCACTTTTAAAACCTTCAGCGCAAGCGCGACGCCGTCGGGCAAGGGGTGTCGCGACAGGTGCCGGCAGGCAGCGCGAAGGTTGGCGCCGTGCAACCCTAACATCTTCAAGATGCAGCCAATCAGGTCGGAGGGAAGTGAAAGCAAGCGGCACTCGCTGCTGAGATTTTGATTGCGCTCAAACATTGTCGGGAGCGCTGGCGGTTGCTCGCACCACTTGCGCGGTTCTACCAGGTCACCGCTTTGGTGCGTTTAATCGCGCGCCGGTAGCGCAGGGTGCATTCTTTGCAGCGTGTTGTGCCGCGTCGCATTGCAGCGTGCCTGTTCACGTTTTGTGGCACCCAGTGGTAAGCTTGGGAATGACGATCACAGAATTGCTCCAGCGCGCGCAGCGATGCAAAACTGTCCACATTGACGCGCACGTAGTTGTCGCGGTACGCAAACTGGAAGGCGATGTGCGCGTTGACGCCTTCGTACCACTGCTCAAGCTCTTCCCGCCGTTGCCCTATGCCACGCGGCAGGCCTGGAAGGTCGCGCTGCGCAAGGCGCGCTTGCAAGCTGTACCAGTTTGCGACGCTAGAGGCCCACTTAGTGACGTTGCGCGCGCAGTGCACAAAGAGTGCTTTGGGCGCACCCACACGCAGGGCGTGTAGGTCCGTGAGCTGCAGCGCGATGCTTTCGGCGGGCCAATACACGCGCAAAAGCTCGGAAATGTAAAAGTGAGGGCACAGCGCCCGCGCGGCGTCGAGCAACGGCCGGCGCGCATTGGCCTCCGCTTGTATGAGCGCTGTGAGCTTATCGCCACATGTGACATTGTAGTCGTACGTGTCGGAAAAATATTTTTTGACGGTGGTCGTGCCAGACTTTCCAAGACCAAGTTGAAACACCTCGTCGTAGCCAGCACAGCGTCGCATCCTGCTGGCCACGCTTGCCGCCCCCCCCACGACCAAGTCCTGATGCTAGCGCGAGCGCGTGCGCGGTTGCTTCCAAAAGTTTAATGCATTAGCTTAGAGGGGAGTTTAGAGGGGATCACATTATACGAGCACTTGGCCAGGTGCTCGAAAGAAAGCACCCGTGCTCATAAAATATTTTAATGTATTAGAAGTAAATTGATTGACCGACCTTAGAGGGGACGATCAGCAAAGGGCATTTTGAAGCGATTTGGTTTACTGCAGTAACTTTGCGCGTTTTTTTACTGCAGTAGCTCAAACTGGTTTTAAATGAGGCATTTTGATCGTCCCCTCTAAGGTCGGTCAACCAATTTACTTCTAATACATTAAAATATTTTGTGCGCACCGGCGCCTTTTTTCGAGCACCTAGCCAAGTGCTCGTATAATGTGATCCCCTCTAAACTCCCCTCTAAGCTAATGCATTAAACTTTTGAGGGAAGGGCTTGGCGTGTGGCGCTTGCCAAGTTGCGCGGTTGCGTTAGCCTCCGACAAGGTACACAGCCGGTAGGCTCTTGCGCGCGCCGCTGACGCGCACAACGGGGAGCGCGCTTTCGCCGTTGACTTGCGGCTGCGTGTGTCCGGACGCAAGGTCGGCCCATTCAGCCTCGGGCACCTCAAGCAACGCGCAGCAACCCGAAGGCGAGAGGTGCCAAGCGGCGGTGTGGTTGTGGTCGTGCGCGAGCGCGCAGCAGTCGTCCTCCGTGAGCCCACACGGCTCTTTGAAGGCCACGGGGTAGGCGTCGCTGAAGCTGAGCCCGACGTACTTGCGACACTCGCGCGTTACTACCGGCGCGTCGGGCGGTGCGACCGGCAGCGGTGGCAAGGGCGGGTCGGGCGGAGGCGGTGGGTAGTTGGGCGGCAGCTCTTCAAGTGTGCGCCACATCACACGCGCGCCCATGAGCCAAAGCATGCGGTGCTCGCCAAGAAGCGTGAGGCGTACAAAGGCCACGTTGCGCATGACTGAAAACGCGGCGTCGCTTGCAAGCGCGTCGAGGCACACGTACTGAAAGTGGGTCATTCCGCTGGTGTAAAAATCGACCGACTGCTTGTGGTACGGCTTGCACTGCGCGGGCAGCGGGTTGTGGTTGTGGTCGAAGACCTCAAGCTTGTAGAAGCGGTTTGTGACGTCGCCAATGTCCTCGGAGACGCCCTGCGCGCTTTGAAAAAAGAGGGGACCGAGCTCGGGGTCGGCCGGCAAAGCCACATCAAGCGCAAAGAAGTGGTAGTCGCGGTCGGCGGGCCGGTCGCGACGCAGGTCGAACTCCATCCACGGCGCGCGCGTGTTCTCGTCCGTCGTGCCGCAATGGCGGGCTCCATTAATGCACCGGCGCGGGACGTCGCCCGTGCGGCACGGTAGCACCGCGCCTTGGTCCAAAAGCGCTTGCGAGCACCGCGCCCACTGCGATCTCTCAAGGGTGCTGCTTATCTTGGCCAGCGCGGCATTGCGGGTTGCGTTCTTCACGTTGTGGATTGCCATCGCGTTGCCAAGATCGGGCGATGCGGTTGTCGGGTCGGTTTCGACGTCGCCGATGAAGTAAGTGGAGAGCTCCACCGCGGTAGGCGACTGGTATGCGATGCGCCCGAGTTCCTCGTCTGGCAGCGGTGCAAATTCCAGTGGCGAGGGTGGCGGTGGCGGCGGCCGCTCAACGTCCTCCTGCCTAACCTGAGCAATTGGGGGAGGCGTCGGCGGCGAGAAGCCATCTCCAAGCACGAAGCGCGTCATCATCGCTGACGCGAGGCGCGAACAGCGCGCCTCGGCGCTCAGAATGTACACGCTGTCGCAGAACTGGCGCTGCGCGATCAGTGCCATCCGCTTGCCTTTGCCGGCCGTGATGGCCACGGGCGGCGCGGGCGGCGGCGGCGGGCCGGGCGGCGCGGGCGGCGGCGGCG
>MDTG01050272.1_pt1 | contig 38429 bp, 32 predicted proteins | sample 811421 | NCBI WGS metagenome assembly MDTG01 (sample SAMN05326645, study PRJNA326480) | marine metagenome | isolation source: seawater | place: Pacific Ocean: South East | collected 2011
CGACCTACTCTTCCATATCTTAAGATAAAGTACCATCGGCGCAGAAAGGCTTGACTTCCGAGTTCGGAATGGGATCGGGTATTACCCTTTCGCAATAATTACCAGGCAAGTACTTATACTTTAAAGACTAAATTTGTCAAAAAAAATAACACAAACTATAAATTTTATAATTATTATAAGAGTTAATAAAAACCCGTAAAATATAGATTTTTGTTATAATTTAATTCATTTAAGTAAAGATGTTAATATTTCTAAAATTTTAAAATGATAATAGACTAATGCAGACACAACTTATTTCAAAAATTAAGGAAGATGGATTATTAAGCATATTTATAAAAATTATTATATACCATTTACCAAAAAAAAGAATTTAATATAAATCAATTTTAAAAGAGAAAAGTATTAAATAGATTTAATACAATCTATGCACAAAGTTTATGGAATATCACAGAAAGCAAAAGTAGTGAAGGTTCAGAACTATTTCATACTAAAAATATAAGAGAATATTTAATAAAAAGAATAACCGAATTAAATATAAAAAATGTTGTGGATGCTCCTTATGGTGACTTTAATTAGATAAAAGAAGTTGCTGAAAATTAATTATAAACTATTCTAGATATGATATTGTAGCATAACTTATTGATAACAAAAAAAGTATATTCAAGTGCTAGAATAAGTTTTTTTAATTCTAATATATGTGAGGAAAAAATAAATAATTGCGATTAAGTTATAGCAAGAGAATTTTTTTCATTTATATTACGAAAATATCAATAAATTTTTTAAATTATTAAGTACAACGGATTATTAGTACTTCTTAACAACAGCTAATATTGCTGATACAAAAACTCAAATTTTGATATTATATCTTTATAGAAAAATTAATATTTTTAAAAAAATTTTAACTTTAAAAAAAATTTTTTAATAGATAGATTTTTTGATACACCTCCAGGTCATAAAATGCCTAAAGAGATGATACTATTGGAAAAAAAATTTGCCTTATGGTTAAATTCTTTAACTTTTTTTTGTTATTAAAGAATATTTTAAAATACAATAAACTGCCACGAACGCATCTTTTAGACCAATTTTTTTACCCTCCTGGTAAGATCTGCCATTGTAAGAGATTGGTACTTCAAAAAATTTTAATTTTCTTTTTGCAAATTTAATTGTTATTTCTGGCTCTATTCCAAAACCTTTTTCTTGTAAGTTTAAGTCTTTTAAACAATCTTTTTTAAATGCTTTGTATCCAGTTTCCATATCAGTAAGATTTAAGTTTGCAAACGCGTTACAAAAAAAAGTCAATAATTTATTTGCAATAAAATGCCAAAAGAAGTGAATTCTAACATATTTTGATCCTCCAACAAATCTAGATCCATAAACAATATCAGCGTTTGTTTCCTCAAAAGGTAAAAGTAATTTTTTATAATCTGAAGGATCATATTCCAAATCAGCATCTTGAATAATTACTATTTCTTTTAAATCTTCCTTAAAAGCAGTGTTTAATGCGGCTCCTTTTCCCATATTTTGTTTGTGAAAAATAATCTTAGTTTTGATATCTTTCATTTCCTTTAATAGATCCAAAGTGCCATCGTTTGAACCATCATCTACAATAATTATTTCATCATTTTCATTTATATTACCTTTAACTTTCTCTAAAATTTTTAAAATTGTGTTTTTTTCATTAAAACAAGGTATAACAATTGACTTTTGGAGCATCTAAATAAATATTATTATTTCTAACGTGTTTTATTTTTTGCAGATTAATAGGGTATTCATAGTTCAATTTTATTAATAATCAAATACTTAATTTTCTGAAGAATGAGTCTGCTCTCTCCTCTAAATATAAACTTGCTTCTGACTCGTTTAAATTAAAAAAAATTTCTTCGCAATAAAAACGGACTGTTTTCCTTTTGCTGAGCTCAAGTAAAGCAGAACGAGGGTATAAATAATCGTAACCAACTTTAGAGCCAAAATCTAAATATGTATGCTTATTTCCAAAAAACATTTCATAGGCATTAAAATTAGAGTTTCCACCTTTACCATCATAAATTAAAAAATTTTTTTTTCCTTTAAGAAAATTACATAAAATATTTCTAATTAAAAAAAGTAATAACTCATTTAAATAAGGATAATCTTTTAAACTTAGTTTGGACATAAGATTATCTTTTAAATTACAAAGCTCTTTTATTTGTTTTTTCACTTCATTAAAACTTGATTGTTTATAAAAAAATTTATTTATATCTTTTTCATCAAATTTAAGTATATTTTTAAATTTGTTTAAATGATCACTAGTAGGTTTAATATAACCATAGTAAACGTATTTATCTGAAATACCCAAATGATTTGAAAGTAACTTTAAGTTTTTAATTCCTGAAAAACTTGTAAAAAATTTTTTAAGTAAATATTTTTTAAAAAAAAAGGGAAATTTACATTTAATTTTGTTTAGTATTTCTCTTTGATCGTTGCAATTATTAGAATAAAGAAGTTCTGAGTTTTCGATTTTACCCCAATAATTATCGAATTTACCCACATAATAAATTTTAGTTTCTTTTTTAATTTTTTTAAGTCTTTGATCATTTAAGTGTTGTACCGCACCATCTAAAATAACGAAATGGAGTTTATTATAGTTTAGATAATTTTCATCTAAATGGGTTTCGTCTAAATTAAATAAATAATTATCTTCAGGTATTATTATTTCTCCAAGATAATTTTCTTTTGCTCCTAATTTTAGAAAAAAACCACTCAACATTAACCATATAATATTTCTTCCATATTTTTCAGAAAAAAGAATTTTTCTCATATATAAAATATTTCTATAAAAAATTTACTTAATTCTCTGTGTTTTTAAGAAATCTTCATAAGTTTTAAAAAAGCCATTACTTAAATCTACTTTTGGTAACCATCCATAATTTTTTGCAATAGAAGTATCTAAAACTTTTTTTGGGGTACCATCTGGTGATTTTCTGTCAAATTTAACTTTTAACTTTAATCCAAGTTTTTTTATAACAAAATTTGCATACTCCTTAATCGAGAAATCTTTACCAGTACCAATATTAATTAAATAATGTTTCGTTTTTTTTTTCATAAAGTAAACAACTGCGTCTGCTAAATCTTCAACATAAATTAATTCTCTTTTAGCCTTTCCTGTTCCGAGTAATTGTATATGTTTTTTATTTTTTATTTTGGCTAGATAAACTTTCTTAATTATAGCTGCAAAAAAATGACAAGTATCTAAATTATAATTATCACCTGGACCATAACTATTTGTAGGCATTAAACATTTATAATTTGTTCCATATTGGAGATTGTAATTTTCACACATTTTTACTCCAGCTATTTTAGCTATAGCATATGGCTCATTTGTATGCTCTAATTTTCCATTTAATAAGTAACTTTCTTTTTGTGGTTGTCTACAAAGTTTTGGGTAAATGCAACTTGAACCTAAAAAAATTAAATTTTTTATCCCATTTTTATAAGACCCGTGTATTAAATTATTTTGAATTTCTAAGTTTTCATAAATAAATTCTGCTCTATAATTGTTATTAGCTAGTATTCCACCAACGCGTGCTGCAGCGATAATAACATAATGAGGCTTATTTTTTTTTAAAAAATCATAAACTTTTTTTTGATTTTGAAGATCTAACTCTTTTCGTGAGGCAATAACAATTTTTTTATAACCTAATTCCTTTAATCTCTTTAAAATTGCAGAGCCCACATGTCCTCTATGACCTGCAAGAAATATTTTCTTATCCTTCATAACAGAAATTATATTTAAATTTCATTTGATAACATATCTTTTATTAAATCTTTTATTGAATGCTTTGGTTTCCATTTGAGAATTTTTTTTGCTTTGGTTGAATCTCCCCTTAAACTATCAACTTCAGAGGGTCTAAAATATTTTTTGTCAATTTTTATTATTGGTTTACCATCTTTGTTAAGGCCTACTTCTTTCAGACCTTTTCCTTTCCAGGTAATATTTATTTTCAATTCCTTGCATGTTAAGTTTATAAATTCTTTAACTGTATATTGCTTACCAGTAGCTATTACAAAATCGTCAGGTTTTTTTAATTGCAAGATTTTCCACATAGCCTCAACGTAATCTTTTGCATGTCCCCAATCTCTTTTAGCATACAAGTTTCCTAGGTATAATGTTTTCAATTTATTTTTTTTTATTTTAGAAAGCCCAGCTACGATTTTTTTTGTTACAAATGTTTCACCTCTAACTGGACTTTCATGATTAAATAAAATACCATTGCAAGCAAATATTTTATAACTTTCTCTATAATTTATTGTAATCCAGTGGGCAAAGACTTTTGAAACTGCGTAAGGGCTTCTCGGATTAAAAATTGTTTTTTCATTTTGATATTTATTAAATGTTTTTCCGAACATTTCTGAAGTTCCAGCTTGATAAAATTTAATTTTTTTTTGAAGTTTAAGAGATTTGATGCTATCTAGAATTCTAAGTGTTCCTAAAGCATCGACATTTGCAGTATATTCTGGTATTTGAAAAGATACACCAACATGAGATTGGGCTGCAAGATTATATATCTCGTTTGGTTTTATAATCTCAATTAAATTTCTAACCGACAAAGGATCAGTTAAATCTCCATAATGTAATATAAAATTCTTTTTTTTTTCATGAGGATCTTGATATATATTATCTATTCTATCAGTGTTTATTGATGAAGACCTTCTTTTAACTCCATGAACAATATAATTTTTTTTTAGTAATAATTTACTTAAATAAGATCCATCTTGTCCAGTGACACCATAAATTAATGCAATTTTTTTCATTAATATGTTATTTTTAATCTGACCTTATATTTGATTTATTTTTATAGACAATATTATATAAAAAAATTGCATAAATTGCTCTAAAACCATCAACAAAAGAAATTTTTTTTCCCTCTTTATGTGTTCTGCCATAATAAGAAATTGGAACCTCGTATATTTTTATTCCTAACTGAGAAAATTTTGCAGTAATTTCTGGGCAAAAATTAAATCCATTTTCTACTAAATTTATTTTTTTCAGCAAATTTGATTTAAATACTTTATAACACGTGTGAGCATCTGTTAATTTCTGATTGTTTAAAAAATTTGATAAACTGGTTAATGCTCTATTGGCAAATACTCTTATTAATGTATCTATAGATTTGGGCCTTGTACGTGCAGAGCCAGCTAAAACTCTAGAACCATATACTACATCATGATTAAAATTAATAATTGGATCTATCAACTTATAGTAATCTTTAGGATCATATTCTAGGTCAGCGTCTTGAACAATAATTATATCTCCTGTAACAAACTCAAATCCTTTTCTTAAGGCATAACCTTTTCCAAAATTATTATCTAGATTTATTATTTTATCGTAGAGTTTCCCACAATCATTTTCTATTACTTTCAGTGTATTATCGTTTGATCCATCATTTATTATAATAATTTCTTTGTTTAAATCTTTTAATTTATTAATCTTGAGTAAAATATCTTTAATTAACTTTTCTTCATTAAAAACTGGTATTACAATTGATAGAAGCAAATTAATCCTCCATTTTTAATATTTGAAAATAATAACGAGACATATAAGAAATATTAAGAAAAATATATCAATAACAAATTAAAATTAAAGGTTTAATAAAAAAATAAGAAATTAAAATTAAGATAAGACAATTTAGATAAAATTGTGTTATAAACATATCTAATATTCATTAAATATAATAAAATTGATCAATATATTTTTTTTTTCATTTTTATCTTCAATTTACTTTTTATGTAGTGGAATAATTTTTTATAAAAAATATACTTCAAATTATAGCTATTTTTTCCTTTCAATTATATTTGGATCTGTGATTATTTCCTTTTTAGCTGTTTCTTTAAATTTTTTTTTTCCATTAGATAAAACAATTAATTCATTAATATTTTTAATAATTTTAGTTTCTGGAATATTTATTATAATAAAAAATAAACTTGTTTATTATGTAATAGTATCCTCTATTCTGATTTCTTTGATCTCAACTATAATTTTATCATATGATAATATTTATAGGCCTGATGCGAGTATGTATCATTTGCCTTACACAAAAATTATTAATGACAGCAAAATAATTTTTGGTATATCTAATATTCATTTTAGATTTGGCCACACCTCTATTTTACAATATTTAAACGCCAACTTTTATAATCATATATTTGGGGAAAAAGGTATTTTGATGCCAGCAGCTATAATATTTTCCTCTATAACTCTATTTTTTTTAAATGAAGTTCGTGAAAATATTTATAAAGATAGAATCTATTCAATATTTGTTTTTTTATTACTTTCTTATATTTTATATGGTTACAATAGGTATTCAGAATTTGGAAATGATACTATAGCACATATTATTTTTCTGATGTTAAGTACATTTCTAATTAAAGAGAAATTTGTTAAAAATATAAATGAAAAAGAATTTTTTCATTTATTATTATTAAGTTTATTTTGTTTTACGCTTAAAACGTCTTTAATTTTAGTTTTTTTAATCCCAACTTATATTTTTATTATGTATTTTAAAAAAAGCTATATTTTGAATTTATATAATATTTTAATTTTATCTTTTTTTTTCATTTGGTTTACAAAAAATTTAATTGTATCTGGATGTTTGATTTATCCTATTGAATTAACCTGTTTTGAACAACTGAAATGGCTTAGCAATGATGTAAAATTTAATATTTCTCCAAAATTCCAAAGTTTAGATAATCAAGCTTAGAGCAAGGGATGGTCAAACTATAAAGGTGAGAAAATAAGTCGCGAGTTTTATATCAAGGATTTTTTCTGGTTAAAAACATGGGCCTCTATCCATGGTTTATTGATACTGAAAAAGTTGTCCGTATTTTTTTTCCTGATGTGCTTTTTGGTATTTTTATTTTCAAGAATAGAGCCAAAAAAATTTTATATAAAAAAGAAAATTAACAAAGAGATATTTTTTTTAACATTTTTAGCAACTTTAGGTATTTTAACATGGTTTTTAAGATTTCCTTTATTTAGATATGGCTCGAGTTATATTGTGTTATTTATTACAATAATAACAACAATATTTTTTATTAAATTTGGTTTAGATGAAAAAAATGCAATAAAATTGAAAAAATTTATTAATTTTTTTCTAATAACTTTTCTTTTATTGTTTACTTTAAAACATATTGTGAGAATAAACAAAAATATAGATAATACCAAATGGCCAAGTTTTAACTCCAAAAATTATCTTCATCCAGAATTTAAATCTGATCCAGTATTTATAAAAAATGATATTCTATATTATAGAAATAAAGGTGGATTTGGTTGTGGCTATACTTCATCGCCTTGCACACCTTATGAAGTCAATGATATTATTTTAACAATAAAAAAAGGTTATAAGTTTTATTATTTAGATATTAAAAAATAACTATTTTTTATTAATAAAAAAATTATTAATGAAGAAGCCTAACGGAAATGAACTTACTATAAGAAGCCAATTATTAAATAAATTTCCTGAAGGAGAAAAGGGCCAAAATATAATTAAAGTGCTTAAACAAATTATAATTTGATAATTGCTTAAATACTTCTTTTTTATAAATAACTGAAAAAAATGTTTAAAAAAAACAAAAATTATAAATATTAATCCAAAACTGAAAAGCAATGTTCCAATAATTCCTGTTTCAGCTATTAACTGCATATAAGTGTTATGAGGATGATTTGAACAACCAGTATATTCGTGTTTTATAAATTCAATATAAATATAAACACTTTCGTTATATTTTTTATCTGAACATTTGATTCTAAACATTTTTGGGCCATGTCCGTAAATAGGCTTATCTAAAAACATTTTAAATGCTGTTTTATAATGCGCAGTGTGTTGAGGGGTAAAAACTATTATTTGATGTTTCGAAATTTTTAACTGATTATTTTGATCAAAAATAATTCTATTAGCTAAATTTTTATTAAAATATAGAAATACTGAAAAAATTGAAATTATTAAAATTAAAAATAAAGCTTTGGTTTTAAACTTAATATTTATTAATATGAACAGCGCCAAAAAGAATAAAATCAAAAAAAATAATGAAGTTCGTTCACCTGATAATAGAATTATTATAGAAGTTAAAACTATTAATATATAAAATAACAAGTTTTGATTTCTTGTATGATTATTACTTATGATGTGTAACGCTAAAAAAATACCAAATAATCTTACTAAATAAGACCCTAATTTTTGTTCATCTGTTATAAAAAGATTTAATCTAATATTTACCATATCAATCAAATCTTTTTTAGATAGATTGTAGTGCATATAAAAATACTCAATAAAACCATATAAGACTAAAACTAAAAAGGTAAATTTTATAAATTCATACAATATTTTTAAAAAATTTTTGTTATTAGAAATAAGATGGGAAATTAGTAAGCAGAATATTATTATTCTAATAAATGGTAATGAACTTTGTAGAGAAAATAAAATATCACTTGATAGAATAGAGCTAAAAACTATTAGTAAATAAAAAAAAATAGAGAATGTAATAAAAATATTTTTAAAGATTGCATATATATTATTTTTTATAACAAAGCATAAAAAAAAAATTGCAAGAAAGCTACAAATGAAATCAGCTAAGAATATCGAAACACTTAATAATGGGATAATAGAAGCCACTAAATATACAATTAATTTTCCCTCAATAAATTTTTGCATATAATAATTAGTTTTTGATTGAATCAGTCACAATTTTCATAAAGTTGTACAAATCTCTATTTTTTTCATAATTTTTAGAAATAAAATCCTTTTTTAACCATTTTTGTATAGGAGTTTGAAAACCAATTTTTCGATCAAATTTAACATTCTTTGGTAGAATAGACTTAAAGGATGAAATTATAGATATTTTATTTTTGTCAAAAGAATATTTTGCCATTACTTCTTTTAAGTCTTCAAGCAAAGTTGCATCGACAAAAGGTGTTCTTAATTCAACTCCATGATACATGCTGGCCCAATCACTGTCTTTTAAAAGCTGGTTTTTTAAGTAATACATTGACTCTATTTGAGATAAATTTATTTTATGATTTTTATAAGTATACTTTTTATTAATATTAATAGCCTCATTATAAAAAATATTTAAAACGCTATCTAAATTTCTATATTTTTTTATTATTTCAATATCACTCATGATAGTTCTTTTAATTAACCATAATTCAAATATAGAGTTGGAAAACTTCATTAAATATTTCCACCTATTATCTCTCTTTACATTTTTTAGTATATTAAAGAAAACATTTATTAAAATTTTTAATATTTTAAATTTTTTTGCAAACCTCAAACAATTATATAAAATTGGAATAGTTTTAAAATGATCATATCCATAAAAAAGCTCATCTCCTCCTACTCCAGAGAAAACAACTTTTAGTTTTAGTTTTTTAGCTGCTTTTGATGCATACCAAATATTTATTCCATCTATTGATGGCTGATCCATAGCTTCAATAATTTTAGGAAAATCTTTATTAAAATCATCCCTCGAAACTTTGTAAATATAGTGATTTATTCCAAATTTTTTTGCAATTTTACCAGCTTGAACTGTTTCATTCTGTTCGGAGTTATTAAATTCATCAAATGAAACTGTAATAGCAGTTATCTTTTTTTTAGAATTTTCTGATGCTATTGCAGCAATTAAAGTTGAATCAATTCCACTAGATAAAAAAATTCCAATCGGGACATCCGATATAAGATGGCGTTTGACACTTGCTATCAATGCTTTTTTTATAATATCTTTATAATTATTTTGTAATTTTAGTTTTTTAGATTTATCTGCTATTTCCCAATTTCTTCCAAGATCATACCACTCTTTTTCTGTAACAAGTTTACCGTTTTTAATTAAAATAAAATTGCCTGGTTTTAAAGCTTTTATATTTTTATACCATGTTCTTGGTTCTAAAACGTAACCAAGTTTATAGTAGGAAAATTTAGAATGTAGATCAGTATCTTTATTTATAAATTTTGTTAATAATAGAGTTTTAACTTGAGATGAAAGAATTAGTCCATCTTTTCCAGTGCCAATATAAACTGGTTTAATACCGTAAGGATCCCGTGCTGCAAAAGCTTCTTTTTTTATTTTATCCCAAATTACGAATGCAAACATACCTTGAAGCTTATCGATCATATTTGTGCCTTCCAATGCGTATAACTCCAAAATAACTTCTGTGTCAGACTCTGTTTTAAGATTTATATTTTTTTTTAACAAATACTCTCTTAAATTTTTATAATTGTATATTGCACCATTAAATATAATTATGTACCTGGAACATAAGGATATCATTGGTTGATTTGATCTATCTTTTAAATCAAAGATCGATAATCTTCTGCTTCCCATAAAAACTTTTTCACTGTTCCAAATTCCTTCAGAGTCAGGACCACGTCTAGAAAGATGATTTAAAGCATTTTTAAAATCAGAAACTTTATAATCAAGTCCAAAAGAAGCTATAAAACCACACATATTTAAAAAAATTGATTTAATTTTGAAAAATTTTTTTTAATTAAAGTTAAAATCCCACCTATATTATTTTTCTTTATTATTAAGTAGTCTTCATAAGATTTTATAAATAGATTTTTAATTGATTCGTTACTTTTTCCTCCAATTCTCATTTTGATAAATATTTTTGGTATATAAAATTTTTTTAATCCTTTATACTTAAATGCTCTTACTAAAAAATCATAATCTGATGAAATATTGAATTTTTGGTTATAGTGCCCAATTTTATTTATTACGCTTTTCTTTATAAATACTGCAGGATGCGGAGGCATCCAACCACTTTTAAGATTACCATTTAAATATTTTCCTGCTTTCCAATATCTAATTTTTTTATACGGATAATTTTTTGAAATATAAACTAAATCTCCATAAACTAAATCAGCCCCAGATAAATTAAAAGCTTCATAAACTATTTCTAATATTTTTTTATTTTCATAAAAATCATCTGAGTGCAAAATACCAATTATTTTTCCTTTTGAAAATTTAATTCCTTTATTTAATGCTTCATAAATACTGTTATCAGAAGATGAAATTAAATTTATATTTTTTTGTTTTAAATTCTTAATCACTTCAAGCGTTCCATCATTTGATCCACCATCAATTATAATTTGTTCTTTATTATTATAGGTTTGACTCTGAAAACTGAGAATTGATTTTTTAATATTTTTTGAGTTATTAAGCACACATGTTATTATTGAAATTTTCATATAAGTTAAAATCTACTTTTATAAACAGATTTAAATATTTTTGGAAACCATAAACTTTCCTAAAAAAAGAATATCCATATCAGTTCTTAAAAAACAATTTATTGCTTGCAGTGGAGTATCCACGATTGGTTCATTTTCATTAAAACTTGTATTTAATATTATGCCATAACCAGTTATTTTTTTTAATTTTTCAATCAATTTATAATATAGAGGGTTATATTTTTTACTTACAGTCTGTAATCTAGCAGTTTTATCAACATGACAGACTGAAGGAAAAATAGTTGTAAATTCATCTTTGAATTTCACTATATGGTTCATGAAGTCAGATTTTATCTCGCACTCAAAAAATTTACTTACATCATCCTCTAAAACAGAAGGTGCAAATGGTCTAAAACTTTCTCTTTTTTTAATTTTACTATTAATAATATCCTTCATATTTTTATTGGCTGGATTTGCAAGTATAGATCTATTTCCTAGAGCCCTTGCACCCCACTCACTTCTACCTTGATACCAGCCAACAACATTGCTTTTTGAAATTAATTCAGCTGCAAATTTTACTAATTCATCATCAGTTTTAAATTTTCTATATTTCAATTTTTTGTTTTTGATAGAGTTTAAAATTTCATTATCATCGTAAGATGGCCCCCAGAAGGCATGTCTCATTATAAATCGCTCTTTTTTTTTTAAATGATTATGCCAACAATAATAAGCAGCACCAAGGGCTGTTCCATCATCTGTCGATGCAGGTTGAATGAAATGATTTTTAAATTTACTTTCTTTAAAGATTTTGCCATTTACCAATCCATTCATGGCACATCCACCAGCCATTACTAGATTACTTGTCGGTACTTTTCTTTGAAGTCTATTTATTATTTGCATAACAATTTTTTCAAAAGTTGATTGTAGAGATTTAGCTATATCTTTTGACTCCTGTGAAAACTTTTCAACTTTTTTGTCTAGAAAAATTTTATTATTAAATTTAATAGTATTAGTTTTACTAAAATTTATAGAGTTATAATCAAAAATGTCTTTTTGCCGTACTATTAATTTTTCGTCGTAACCAATTAAATCATTAAAGTAATTTGAATACTTATCGTCTCCGTATGCTGAGAGGCCCATGACTTTGTACTCCTCACCGAATTTTTCAAAGCCAATAAAATTACAAACAGCTGAATAAAAATGTCCTAAACTTTTTGGTAAATAAACTCTTTCAAGAACCTTAATTGATGTGTCTTTACATTCTGCAAGCATAATGCTTACGGCATCCCCTGATCCATCATAACTAAAAGCAGCTGTTGTATCTTCAAATTCAGACAAATAATAAGCACTAGCAATATGTGTCAAATGGTGTTCGATTTTATAGATTTTGTATTTTAAATTTGACTTAATTTCTCCATTATCTTCACATAATTTAATAATTTCTTGTTCTACTGAAGATTTGCTAAATAATTTATTTTTAAATTTTTTAATCAAATTAATTGTAGAAAAATCCATAGAATGAATAATTTTTTGTTTTAAATTTGAAGTAGAACTATTAGATAAAGCTATAAAATTTATATCAGAATATTTTATTCCTGCAGTTTTTATTAACCACTTTATTGAATTACTAGGGAATGAAGAATCATGTTTAATTCTCTTACCTAATCTTTCTTCTGAAATAGCCCCAATTAATTGACCATTTATCAATATACAAGCTGAGGAGTCCGAATGATCCTTATTAATCCCTAAAATTACTGACATATTTAATTTAAAGCAATTATACTTGTAATTAATTATATTTTTTTTTTTTTATTATTTTTTTATAAACATTTAGCATTTTGGTACCTATAGAATAATCACTAAAATCATTTATTATCCATTTTCTTCCCCTACTTCCCATAATTTTTCTTTTTTTTTCATCTAATTCGATTGCTTCTTTTAAAGTTTTTACAACACTTTCAATATTTAAATCTATACACCATCCACATTTATATTTGCGTAGTTTCTTCCAAGGTGTGTTTGTTGTCGTAATTACTGGGATCTCATAAGATAATGCTTCAGCAATTGATAGACCAAAATTTTCTGAGTGACTTAATAAAACAAATAAATCAGCAGATTTATATAATTTTTTTTTTTCCTCTCCCATCACAAATTCTTTTATAAGAACATTATTTAATTTAAATTTTTTTACTTTTTTAATTAATTCTTTTTTATAATTATCTTCATTGTAACCACATATTAATATTTCCCAATCTTTATATGTGTTTTGAATATAAGACCAGGACTCCAGAAGTTCTGCTAAGCCTTTTTTGGGATGCAATCTTCCTAGAAATAAAATCCTTTTCTTTTTTTTTTTTTTTAAATTTGAATTATTTTCAAGTTTTGGGATTTTAATTGAATTAGGTATTACTATGATATTTTTAAAACCAAGTTGTTTAAATGTTCTAGCTTCCATATCTGATGTTGCTCTCAAATAAGTTGCCTGCCTTAAATGAAAATTTTCAATGATAAAATAAAAAATTTTTTTTTTTAAATAAGATTGTTTTAGAGCCCATTCCTCTAACATTCCTCTCGGTGTAACAATATAAGGAGTTTTTGAAAAAAAATGATAAACTAAATTAAAAATTGAAGTGCTTGACCAAATACCCTGAATATCAATTATTTGTGGTTTTACCCAAAAAATTTTTTTTAAATATTTATAAGAAAAAGGAAATTTGCTGATTAATCCTGGTAAGAAAATATTTATTTTGTCAGATAATTTGTAGTTTACTCTAAAATATTTTGATTTCCAAAAACCCAGTAAATATACTTCATTATTAATTGACTCTAATCGCTCTCTTAATAAAAAAGATGATTCTGAATAACCTCCAGCTTCGTTAGACAAATTAGAGCTCAAAATTAATATTTTCATTTAAATATTGTATTTACCCATGAATTTTATTTTCTTTATTCAACGAAGTAAATAATAATCCTAAAGAAATCCAAAAAATAAAACTAATAAAAGAAACTGTGTAGGAAACTGTGCCTAACATTAATTGTACGCTAACAAATAAAAGTAAAGGTATATAGACTAACTTTTCTTTATCCCTAAATTTAAAAAGAGCATAAAAGTTAAAAATAATTACAGAAATCCATTTGAAAAATACTAAAAATACACCAACAATATAGCCAAGTTCCATTATTATTCTTTTATTATCTATTTCACCTAGTAAAAATACTTTTTCTTTCTTATTAAATACTAATACTGGTTTCGTACCAGCGCCTATGCCTTCGCCAAATAATGTTGATTTACGAACTGCAGGTAAAATATATAAATCATTAATAATTCTGCATATTGTGGAGTATTTACTACAAAATTCTTGAACTGTTTTTCCGTCATATATTTGTACTACTTTATCCTTATTATCTATAACAAAATTGTATTCTTCAGGTACATCAGTATTCATTCTTACTTCTGAATGTTTATATTCTTTTTCAAATATAACTTTGGAAATATTGAAAGTAATAAAAGTTAAAAATATTAAAAAAATCTTTATTAATTTTAAACTATTATCAAATTTGGAGAATAAGACAAAAAATGCACTGTAAAATACTGTTGCAAATGCATAAAAGTAAACAGCTCTACTCTTCAGCAATATCATTATGGAGATTAACAAAAAATTTAAAAAGGTTATATAAATTATGTCTTTAAAAAAGATCTCTTTTTTATCTAAGATATAAGAAAAAAGGCCAAAAAATAAAAATAAAAAATAGTAAGTATTTTGAGTAGTGTAAGTAAAAAAAGCAGAAGGTCTTTCGGGACTAAGTAATTTTCCATCAAATCCAGAATTTAAAAAAGAGGTAATGGGCAGGATTGATTGTAAATATACTAATAGAAAATAAGGTAGTACTAAATATAAGTTAATCTTGATGAGTTTTGTAAGATCAGATTTATTAAATATGTGTGTAATAATTAATAGTAATGGTAAAAAAATCCAATATGATCTTAAACCTAAAAAATACGAAATGACTCCATTAGCATCATGTGTATATCCAATAAAACCAAATATTGATATGATTATTATAAAAATTACAAATATTTTAGAATATATGGATTGAAAAATAAAATTGTATTTAAATCCAATAATATAAATAAAAATTAATAATAAATCTTTAATAAAATAAATTTGAGTACTAAGATTTGGAAATATCCACTTTCTAAGTACTCCTTCTATAATCATGTAAAATAAAAAAAAGAGTACTAATCTTTTTATCATCAAATAGGGATTTTCAAAATTTAACATTTATAATTTAACTTTTACTATTTTGTTTATTTCGTTTTGATACTTTGTCCACGTAAAACAATTGGCTTTAAGAAAAGCTTTCTGAGCAATAGACTGTCTATATTCTTCATCATGATATAAATTATTTAATATTTCAGTTGTTTTTTTTGTATCTCTTATTGGCGTCAAGAAACCATCTTTGCCATGATCAATAATGTCGGAACCGCCTGTATTATATGTTGTAATGACAGGCAAACTACATGAAAGAGCTTCTAATATTACTTGACCAAAACCTTCATATAAAGATGGAAATACAAATAAGTGACATCGTTGCATCCTTTGGATTAATTCTTTGTTTGATATTTGTCCAGTAAACTCACATCTTGGATTTTTAAAAAATAAATTTAACTTTTCAGATATATTGGCTGGTTTTTCTGGTAAAGATCCAACAATTTCTATTTTCCAGGGAAAATCAACCTGTTGTAAAATTTCTATAATATATTGAATGCCCTTTGTCAGCGTCGGTCGCCCTGCAAAAATAAGTTTGAATTCCTCATTTTCACGCCTTTTATTTATTAGATTTTTTTTTGAACAGTTAATTCCATAAGGGATTATTTTAATTTTTGATTTAATATCTTCTTTAAAAAGCTCTAAACTTTTTGCAGTAAAGCTTGATGCTACGATTATTTTATCAGACAATAATATTTCTTGATCTTTGTTGACACATTTATCATTCGTTAATATCTCTGTTGAGCTTAAATTCCAATCTGGTTGTAAATTTAACTCTTCTTCAATAATTTTTTTTCTTAGCAACCAATAAGGTGACGTTAAATCATATATTGTTTTAATTTTATTTTTTTTTGCTAGCTTAAAACTATTTAATGCACAATCTTCGTAAGTATAAATTGCATTAATTTTACCTATATTATTATTCAAATAACGTGAAACTTTAGTGTCTAAATCTTTATACACTGAATACACAGAAAAAACATTTTCATCATAATAATAAAGTTTTTTGATTTTAAATAAAATACATAACTGTCTAAATAACTCTTTAAAATATCTTAGTTTTATTTTTTTATAATTTATATTATAAAATTTTTTGCTTAAAATTTTTAGATTAAAAGGGAAAGCAATTGTAGTCCAAAATGAGTCTAGCAAATTAGCTTTTTCTAATGACTTAATTGCCTCAGATGTATTTTGATTACCATGAGGATGACTAATAACAATTTTCATATGATTTATTTTTTTTTCAAATATTTAATAATTAACGATGATGTTTTATTGAGATCATACTTTTTGTAATTTCTAAAGCATTCATTACTTATTTTTTGTATATTATTTTTGATTTTGTTACTAAATTTTGAAACATAATTTAAACCTGAAATGAACTCATTTGATTTTGATACTTCTTCATTGCAACAATTGAATATCACAAGTCCATGAGATGCATAAGCAGCAATAATTCCAGATTTTGTCATTTGTCCTACTGGGTAATACACTAATCCGATTTTTGAATTTTTTAGCAAATTAGAAATAAACTTTTTAGACCTAATACCTATCTTATTAATATTAATATTTTCAAAAATGTTTGATTTTGAAATATTTATATTTGGTCCAATTTCAAAAATTTCATTAATAGACATTTTTTTTAAAAATAGTTCATATTTGTTTTTATTTAACAAAATATCTTTATACAATATTTGTTTTTGATAAATATTACCGAAAATTATCGCCTTATTTTTTCTTTTTTTTATTTTTTTGTTAATTTTTAACTCACCAATATTAGAAAAAACATTTGTGTAGATAATTTTTTTTTTTTTATTAAAGGATGAAAGAGTAAATTTATTTTGTTTTGATGTAACAAAAGATATATCACTTAAGTTTAGCAATTTTTTTGCTAAATATTTTTGTAAAAACGATGTCCAAAAAGACATTCTATAAACTGGGCCTGTTGCATATATCTCATGAAAAACCGTTATTAATCTTCTACTTTTGAGATTTTGCCTCCATTTTTCTAATGTCCAAATTAAATTAAAACATAAACCTCTGGAAGCATAACCATAACCACTAAAATGCAATATTATATCTTTAGCATCATTGTTCTGGATTAAAGAGTAAAGATTTTTATTTTTTTTTCCAAATAAAGTTATTTTTTTGTTTTTATTTTCTAAATAATCTGAAATTAAAATTTTTGAATTGATTTTTTTCTTTTTTAAATAATTACTTAATATATTTGCGTAATTTCCCACTCCTCCAATATTCGGAGGATATGTTGGACAAATTTGGATTATATTTTTCATTATATTTATTATTTTAAACTTTTTACTATTATATTAAGTTTAAACCTATAAATATTTGATTATTAAACTAAGCTAAAGTTTGCATATAAGCTTTTAGTTGTATAAAACGTACACTTTAATTATAGTTTATAAATTTATAATGGATTACATTTTTACAATTGTAAATGAAGTAACAATTTACTTACCTAGGTTTATATTTATAATGATTGTACTAATATGTTTTTCTTTATTTATTAGAATAGTCTTACAATTAATTGGTCAGGTATGGGTAACTACAACCGCTCATACTGCAACTTTAGTAATGTTGCCAATTATCACATATATAATTACTAAGGTAATATCAGGAAATATTGCTCTTTCACTTGGTATGGTCGGGGCTTTATCAATTGTAAGATTCAGAAATCCTGTTAGATCGCCATTAGAACTTACAGTATATTTTTGTGCAATAACAATGGGAATAGCAGCTGGTGTATCCTTAAAATGGCTTATTTTTTTAGGTATTGCAATTGTATTAGCACTTTTAATTTTAATTTCTATAAATGTTTTTTTTAAAAAATATTTGAAAAAAATTTTTTTAACTACCTCATTCTCTGAAGGTAACTCTTTAAGTGCTTTGGAAATCCAATCTAGTAAAGAAATCGACTGGCTTAATAAAAATAGCTTTCTTACATTAAAAAAAAAAACAGATAATAGTTTTTTTTATACCCTAGCTGCTTATAGTTTTGAGGATCTAAAAAAAATTGAAAAAGAAATATCTAAAGATAGTTCAATAATAAACTATCAACTTAATAAATAGGTTTTAAATTGTTTCTTCGGATAATTTTAATTTTTATAATATTTTGTAATTTAAAAGTTTACGCAAAATGTAATTTTAAAACTGCTGACTTTATTGATCAATTAAATAATCCTAGAAAAATCACTCAAATTAAAATCACCACTCCTAAAATAAAAAAGTTTAGAAAAAATCAATTAAAAATATTAGTTTCGAATAATTATGTTATTCCAAAAAAATTTAAGAAATATTTTAAGTCTAAAATTATAGTATCATATACCTTTGGCGAGTGTCATTATGATGGTAAAATTAGGCAACATGGCGATTGGAATGACCATATTGTACTTGATGCCGGTAATGTTAAAAGCTCAATTAGAGTTAAACTAAAAGAAGGTAATATTATGAATGCAGTTAGATTTACATTATTATTACCTGACACAAGATACGACTTAAATGAAATACTTGGATCATTGCTTCTAAAAAATATTGGTTTCATTGTGCCTGAAACATTTCAAGTAAAAACTGATATCAATGGTTTTAAAAGTGTAATGCTATTTCAAGAGGTTGCTAGAAAAGAATTATTAGAGAGGAATAATAGAAGAGAAGGTCCCATTTTAGAGGGAGACGAAAGTATTCTTTGGGGAGACAATTATATTATTAACGAAAATCATGAATTTTCCTTTGCTAGAGTAGAAAATCAAAACTGGTTTTTAAAAGGAAAAAATTCTGCGAAAATAACTCTGGAAGCATTTCATAAACTACAAAATGCTTATCTTGAACACTGGCATAGTAAAAATGACTTAAAAAGAATTATAATGAGCCCAAATTATAGAAATAATGAATTATTTTCTAAGTATTTTTTTTCTTTACTCGCACTGAAAGGTGAACATGCTCTTTATGCTCATAACAGAAAGTTTTATTTCAATCCTATCACAAAGATTTTTGAGCCTATTTATTATGATGGAGATTTATCCCTTAAGAAGAAAACTAAAGATGATGATCATATTATTAATAAAGAAAAAATTTACGCTGCAAAGAATTTTTATAAAATTGATAAATCTAATTTTAAAAAAAATTTTACAAATTTAAGTAATAAAAATGAAATATTTAATAGTTTTCTTAATCGTGTTAAGGTTGATGAAAAGAAGGTGCAAACATTTTTTGAAAAATCTTTGAAAAATATTGAATTAAATGAAAAAATTATAGAAAATTATATAAATTCAACTCCATACAATGACTCGTGGAAAAGAAATATAAAAAATGATTACGATAGTTATATATCAAAACTTAATAATTTAACTGAAATTGACCAAATAACTATTTCTGAAATATTTGATAATAATCAAAATTTTATTTCCTTAAGTTCTGAAAACGAAAATTACTTTTTTACAAAGGAAGAAATTGCTGAAATTATTTCAAAAAATAAATTAAATAATCAAAGATATGTTTATATTCCAAATCAAGAATATGATGAGAAATTATATAGTAATTTTGCGAAAATTTCTGAAGTTTTTAATGGATATTTAAAATATTCAAAGAATCTTTTTATAAACATTGATTATGAAAATAAACTCATAAATCTTAAACAAAATAACCCAGACGACTGGATACTATTTGTTGATACTGATATAGAAGAGTGGACAATACTTTTTGAAGGAATTAAACCAAATAAAAAAAATTTAAATTTTGAAAGAATAAATAATTATGGTTTAACTGGCTGTCTAAATTTTTATAACTCAACTTTTAAACATTCTTCAATTAAAGTTATAAATGGAAAGTGTGAAGATAGTCTAAATATTATAAATTCTGAAGGCTTGATTAATAAAATAGAAATAGAAAATTCCTATTCTGATGGTTTGGACGTCGATTTTTCAAATATAAAATTTAATTTAATCTCAATATTGAATTCAAGAAATGACTGTTTGGATGTAAGTGCTGGGAATTATAAAATTGAAAAAATAAAAGCTAAAATCTGTGGAGATAAAGGAGTTTCTGTCGGAGAAAAGTCAAATATGAGTATTGAATTATTAGAAATAGACGATGCAACAATTGGTTTATCCTCTAAGGACTCATCAATTACTTCAATTAAAAATTACTATCAAAAAAACGTGAACAATTGTTTTGAGGTAATGAAAAAAAAGCAGGAATTTGGAGGTGCTGAATTAATTTTAAGAAAAGATAAATGTGACAACAATGTAATAGATAATAATTCAAGAATAAATCTAAATAAATCGTGAGTTTTAGGAAAGAAAAAAAATATAGGATTGCTTTTAGTGAAATGGCAATATTAAAAAAAACCTTATTCAAGTCTGGTATGAACAATCTTCATCCACCTAGACTAGTTAATAGTTGTTATTTTGATACTCCAGAATTGAAATTATTTAGCGAATCTGAAGAAGGTGTTTTGCCAAGAAAGAAGGTAAGAGTAAGGTGGTATGATAAAACCAAAAAGTTTACTAAAGAAATTAAAGTATCATCTATTGAAGGGAGATTTAAATATAAAAAAAATGAATTAAATATTCAAAATTATGATGACCTATTAAACATTAAAATATTTGATAAATTATACGGTCAATTAATACCAATTTTGACTATTAGCTATGAACGAGAATATTTTTCATTTAGAAAATTACGGATTACATTTGATAAAAATATTTCTTATACATTTTTAAAATCTATCTCTAAGCCATCATTTATGGATAATGAATGCGTTATGGAAGTAAAAGCACCAATCAATTGTAATGATAATTATATTGAAAAATTAATTCGTTATCCTACAAGTAGATTTTCAAAATATGCTAGAGGATGTCATTTAAATAACCAAAAAAATTTAAAATTTAATTTATAAACTCAAATATTTTTTTTTTATTATTTTCAAGCTCTGCGGGGGTATTAATAGAAAATATTTCCACAATCGGATAATGAATTATAATTTTTCCATCCAAAATATATTCGTTATAAACTTGGCTTACATAAAATTCATTTTTTACTCTAATATTTTTTTTAATCATCACATTTGCATAATGTTCATATTCGGCTGTTTTATTGAAATAATAAAAACCTGTATTTCCAAAAGAACTCACAACTTCTTTTTCTTTAGTCCTAAATACTGTGCTCATATCATCTAACAATTCAACGTATGAAAACCCAGGGTTTTTTGTTGGGACGGTCACCAAAACTCCGTCATTTCTTCTTCTATTTACAAATTCTAAAAAATTGTTTTGTGACCAATTCATTAATTGATCACAATCTTTTACTATAAGTGGTAAGTTGTGATCCATATCTTTTGTTCCTAATAAAACTGTACAGGCAGCTCCTTCAGTATCCTTATTAATAGGAATGATTTTATAATTAATTTTTTTTTTTTTAAATATTTCATCAAAATTATTTTCTTTTAAATGTTGATCTCTTATTAAAAAATAAAAATTAGCTTTTTCAAAAAGAACACTATCTATTACATGTGAAATAAATGGTTCAGAGTCAATTTTAAGTAATGGTTTAGGAGTTAAAATACCTTTATCTAGAAATCGTTGTCCTCTTCCTGCCATGGGTAAAACGATATTAATCATTTACATATCCCCATTTTTCAATCGCTTGGTTATATTCAATTGTTTTTGAATCGTCTATTTTACTATTTGTATTAAGATCGAATGCTTGTCTCATTGCTTTTGCTCCAGATATTGTGCCATTTGGATGACCATGTAACGATCCTCCTAAACTCATCATCACATCATTACCAAAATTTTTTATTGTTGTATCTACTAAACCAGGATGACTACCACAAGATAAGGATGGTACTGTCTTATTGAAACCTAAATTATGGGTAGAAGTTAATATTGACAGCCAATCAGATAAATCATCTTTGGTATCGGACAAATAACCACCCCACATACCAGCATGAATAAAATCTGCACCAGATATTCTTGCCAATTTTAATAGAACTCCCCAGGATATAGAGTATGAGTTATTTTTATCTGTTAAAACTCTATCTCCACTTTTTTGATAAAACATCGCAATATTAAAATCATAACTTCTTAAATATTTGTACATATTTATCCCTGACCAAATATTGAGATGATAGGCTTTTACATTTTTCTTTACTAGAAATTCAATTCTTCTGAGTAAATAAGGTAAATCAGAGTTTACGCAAGGAGCATAAAAAACTTCTTTATTTAATTTAGCTGCTTCATTCTGTATTACATCATTTACTATTTGAACTCTTTCCTCAAAAGGGCAACACGAAGGGTTTCCTAAAATTTCATCTTCTTTAATAAAATCTACACCTCCTTTAACCATGTTTTTACAAACTTCTTTCAAAGTTTCTATATCTAATCCAGTTTTAGGTTTAACAATTCCACCAAGAAGAGGTCTATCAGTACAGTTAGATCTTCGTTTTATATCCATCATTCCTATTTTTGGTCCTTTGAATGTTTTTAAGAACTCTTGGGGAAAATCTAAATCCAGTAATCTACAACTTAAAATTTCCTCGATATCCATCTGTCCACCCATAACAGTACAGATTAATTGAGTTACTCCATCCTCTTCAAGGTTAAAATTTTTTATAGGAAAGGCAATTTTAACAGTTCCTTCTTTTTTGTGTTTTAAATTTTCTGGATGATCTAATATTATTCCTAAATGATTTTCTAGTAGTTCTGCAGTCTCACCATCTAATCTAACATTTGGGTTTCCAATAGATTGGCCGATTGCTATTCCTTTTGCAGCCTTGAGCATATCATTGCTTTTTAAAGAATATTTTGCAATAAAATATTTGTTAGTTTCGACACTTTCATTGAATAGAAAATTATCAAATTTTTTTTGCATATCTATTTCAATAAATTACCAATCTACAGTTTTCATTAAATGATTTTAAGCTATTAGGACTTCCTAGTGAAGCAATAAATTCACAATCATAACCTTTAATTTTATAATTTTCTTTTATCATTTCATTATAAATCAAACTAATCATATACTTCCCATTGGATGATTTTTTTTTTCTTTTTATCATAAGATCACAAAAATAAAAAAAATCTTCAGCTCTTTTGAAATAGCTTATACAGCCTGTTGAATTTGTTGATATAGGTTTTTTATCTTTTTCAGAAATTTTTTTTATATTTTTTTTTATGTCCAGAATTGCATATCCCCTATTATAATAAAGTGACTGGAATATAGGAACACACCCATCTAAATTTTTTTTTATACAATAATTGTAGAAACCTTTTAGATCTAAGTATTGGTCTAAAAGGTCAATTAAAATCGGCTTATCTTTTGAAATTAGATCTTTAATAGACATAATTGTTTGTGGTGCACCTTCAGTATATCGATTTATCAACTTAAATTTTATTTTTTTTCCTAGCGCTCTTGAAACATTTTTTATTAAATTAAATTTTTTTTCATGAAATTTATTAAAAATAAATATACCTTTGGACAAATCATATGGTCTTGAAATTTGAACCCATTGTATTAATTTTTTATTATACACGTCCAACAGTAATTTATGATTTCCCATTTTGTCGAATTCTACATTTGGCCCAGCAGCTGGTATTACAATTTGGATATCTTTGTTCATTAATTTTTAAGTTTAATTTTTTACTTAAAATTATAAGTTTTTTCTCCTGAAAATAACTTAATCAAATTATTCATATAATCAATTAATTGATTTTGTATGATTAATAAATAAATTGACAATTTGTAATGGATAATCATATAGAAAAAATATTGAATAAAGAAATAACATTTGTTTTGCAGGGTCCAATAATAATTGAGAACGATAGAACTAAAAGGTCATGTGATTCAATAAGAAAATATTTTCCTGATAGTAAAATTATTTTATCAACATGGAAAAATGCAAATTCTATAGACCTAGATATTGACGAAAAAATTGAATCTGAGGATCCTGGATCAAACCATCTATATTATGAAAATGGTAAAGTTTTTAACAACATAAATAGAATGATTGTATCATCATTGAAAGGTCTACTTTCAGTCAAGACAAAATTTGCAGTCAAATTAAGGAGTGATATGTATTTGCAATCAAGTAATTTATCAAATTTGTTGGGAGTTATAAATTTATCGAATAGCAATTACGCAAGAAAAAAAATTGTTATTCCATCAAATATGGCAATTAATCCGGATCGAGAACATAAACTTCTTTTTCATCCCAGCGATAATTTTTTTGCAGGTTTAACTAGTGATTTAATTGATTTATTTGATATTCCGTTAATGAATGAAAGTCAAATGACTTATTTTAAGAATAATGAGTCTGAAAGAAAAAATAACACACCAATATTAGCTAGATATACATGTGAACAGTATTTGTTTTTATCATTTATTAATAAAAAAATTAAAATCAATTTCAAAAACGCATTTGATTTCAATAGAGAAAATAAATTAATTCACGATAAAATTTTCTCAAATTTATTTGTTATGTATAGAAATACTAAAATTGGTATTAATGGATATAAATATCCAATAAGTTATTTTTCAAGCAGCATATACTACGCATATACGGAACAAGAATTTAAAAAACTTTCAGGTGAAAAAATAATTTTTGACTTTGAAAGGGTTATATCTAATTTGATAAGAATTTTGAAAATAATCGTTTTACTTTTTTCAAAAAAATTTTACTTCAAGTTGAAGAAATTTTTTATAAAGAAAATATAATTTATATAAAATCTTTTAGATAACTTCGAATAAAATCCGAGCATATTCCTGCACATTCAAATTTTTTGATTTTATGCAACTCTGGTAATACGCAAATACTATTTATCATTAGTTGTTTTCCAGGATATGTCCATATATATCCATTGCTGGTTAAAGCAACATCGTCATTTTGATGCCAAAAACAAACAGTATTAAGTTTTAGTAACTCATGGAATGCTTCAATATTTTTTGCATGAAACCATAATCCTTTATTTTTGAGAAAATTATTGTCAACCTCATACTCTGGATTATCATGACCTAGATAGAACTTGCCATTTGAAAACCAAATATCAACTTCCACATCAAATTTTTGTTCCAAAGCATTTAATACATAAGATGGCTTGTTTTCATCCTCTCGATTAATTTTATCGAGATTACCTCTGTGTGATATAAAAAGCATTTTATCTAATTAAATTTTGAAAATGAATATCATTTTATTCTGTATTTTAAAATGATAGAAGTATTTATTATCTCAGATGACGCTATATCATTTTTGCTGTTATTTACTATATTTTATATTTAACAGCTTTAAAAATATCAAAATTTGAATAAATTTCTAAAAAAATATTATTTTGATTGATTAAAAAAGAATAAGGTTTAATAAACGTTTTTTATGGAAATATCAGTTGTTCTTCCGTGTTTAAACGAGTCTGAAACGGTTGGAGCTTGTATAAAAAAAGCAAAAAAACAAATTAAAAATCTTAATATTAAGGGTGAAATAATTGTTGCAGACAACGGAAGCAATGATGGATCCATACAAATCGCAAAAAAGTTGGGAGCAGTTGTAATAAATGTAAAAAATAAAGGATATGGAAATGTTCTAAGAGCTGGAATAAAAAAATCTAAAGGAAAATTCATACTTATCGCCGATGCTGACGACAGTTATAATCTTAATGATTTACCTAAATTTTATAGAAAAATAAATCAAGGTTTTGATATTATTCAAGGATGCAGATTACCAAGAGGCGGAGGAAAAATTAAGCCAGGAGCAATGCCTTTATCCCATAAGTACTTAGGTAATCCATTATTCTCATTTTTAACCAAAACTTTATATAAGATACCTTTTAACGATGTCTATTGTGGAATGAAAATATTAAGAAATAAATTTTTTAAAAAAATTAATTTTTTTTCAACTGGAATGGTTTTTTGCTTAGAAATTTTAATAAAATCAAAAATTCATGATGCAAAAATGGGTGAGATACCAATAACTCTTTTTAAAGATGGCAGAAAGATTGCTAAAAGCCACTTAAAAACAATATCAGATGGATTAAAAACTTTGAAATTTATAATGATTTGTAGTCCCAAACTTTTGTTTTTTATACCAAGTGGGATATTTTTATTAATAATTTTATTAATTACTTTTTTTAACTTGACTTATTTTGATATTGAAAAAAAAAAATTAATATTGATAAATTTTCTATTATTATTTTTATCAATTCAATTTTTTATGCTAGGGATACATTCAACATTAAGGGCTAAACAAATATTTATTTATAAAGGTCAATTACTAAATAAGTTTTTTAAATTATTTAAGTTAAGATTGGCTATATTGATTGGATCTATTATGATAATTTCACCTATTGTTGCTAATTATTTTAATTTTATATATTTTGAAGAATATTATAATTTTATATTTTCATGTTTAATTGCTTTATTAGGAGTTAACATTATAGCAAATTCATTTTTCGTTTCACTTTTAGAAATAGATGAAAATAATTAGTTTTAGATACCTTTGCAAATTACATTCTTGAAAACTTGCCGCCATTGACATTAATAACAGTATTTGTAATATAATCAGTATTACTAAAAGATAAATCATAAATTAGTTTTGAAATTTCCTTGGAATATAATCCTCTTTTTTTTGGATTATTGTTTATTGATTTACGAACATTATGTTTATCTTTACGCCTTAAAGTCATTTTACCATCAAGTATAGTGGATGGAGCAACACAAACTAATTGTTGTTCTTTTTTAAAAATTTTTCTTTCTTCAACATATTTATTAATCGAAGCTTTTGATAAGGCATAAATAATATCATAAGACCCTTTTATGCCACTTTCTGAGCCAATAATTATTATTCTCGCTTTTGGGTTATATTTTAAGGAAATTTCGCAAATTTTTATTTTTGATAATAAATTTATATTTATTTGTTGGTGAATTTCATGCTCACTTTTTAATAAGTGTTTTTTGTTACTTAGCACAGAATGGCACAAAAAAATTTTGTCACATTTTTTTATTAAATCTATTTTTTTTTTGTCAAAATTCAAATTAGAAAAATCCCATTCATTTCTTTTTGGAGAAAAAATATTATATCTTTTTGATATCATTTTTTTTAAATGAAAACTAATTTTAGAAGTACCGCCAGTAATTAGTATGTTTTTATACACTTTAAAACCTCATCAAATGCGTAAAATATATGATCTATTTTGCCAGACATTACATTTATAAAATTATTATTTTTTTTGACGATGCATAAACGAGCATCTTTTTTATTTTTAATAATTGTACGTATCATATGTAAATTTTTAACAAACTTAAAGTTATTATTGAATTTTGGATAAAATTTTGAAAACCCTTTTACCACTCTCTCTTGTATCTGTTTTTTTTTTAAATTTAAATTTATATAAGATTTTCTAACTTTATTATAATCTTTAGATATCAATAATCTAGAACGTTTAACAGAATACAGACCAAATAAATTTTTATTCCACTTTAACAATGTATAGTAAGGGCCATCCATAATTGTGTAAGATTTATGCTTTTTATTTTTTGACTTATATAATGATATAACACAATGCTCATATATTAAATTAATGTTATCTAATCTAAAAGATTGTTGTCCTGAACAATTTATAACATAATCATATAATACATTATTGATCTTATATTTTTTTTTTACTCTTGATACTTTTTTCACTTCATAATTAAGTAAAATATTTTTTTTTAATTTTAACAAAAAAAATTTTTTTGCTTTAATGTGATCTATTTGTCTTTCATTCGTATTATATGTTTTAAGAACATTTTGTAGATCAGTTTTCGAAACTTCATATTCTTTAAATTTTAATTTAGATTTAAGCATTGAATTTTCAAAAGTATTGGGATTTATTTTGTTAAATTTATCGTTTGCGATAGCGTAGATATTTTCTTCCAACTTAATTGATAAATTAGAATATTGCTTAATAAACTTTTTATATCCATCACTAGACATTTTTCTTGTTTTTAAAGATCTTGGATAGTGAAAACCTAAATGTAATCTATTTGTATTATTACCAGAAGCATTCTCAAAAATGTCTTTTTCTTTTTCAAAAATTTGAATTTTGTAATTTTTTTTTTTTAATTTATATCCTATATGACATCCAAACCATCCAGCACCAATAATTGCTATATTAATTTTTTTATTCAACACAATTAATTATATTTTTAGAATTGAACTCAAATATTGAAATTTTATATTTAAAGCCACTATTTAAAGGATTTCTTGTGCTTACAATAAATTCAGGGGACTGCAAATATTTATCACCAATACAATTTTTCATTCTAGATAAAAATTGAGAATTTTCTTTCAATACAATGTAATCAATATTTTTTTCTTTAATTATATTTAAGTATCCAGATAAGTCATTTCTTGAAATACCTAATGATAACCAGTCTGTGGGTATAAATTCATTATTATATAAAGAATGCGATCTTAATCCTGAAATAAATGTAGCGTTATTGGGCATGACATCATTTACCCATTTTACAGCATCATATTTAAAAGAGTTTTTAATCATAAATCTATCTCTATATTCATTAGAAAATGTTGAAGGGAAAGAAATAGCAGCAAAATAAAGTGCCATACAAAAAACAGCACTGGATTGAATTAAGATTATTTTTGAAAAAAATTTATAATTAATTTTTTTATCTTTTACAAAATAAACACCGACTGCAAGCCAAAGAATAAACTCATAGTAAATTCTTGCTTCATTCATACTAAGGAAATAATGTAAGCTAACTGTTAATGAAGTTAGAATAATTAAAATGTTTGTTTCTTTTTGATTTCTAAAAATAAAAAATAATATCAAAAATTGAAAACCTAAAATAGATGTGACAGAACTAATTGAGTTTGGTAAAATTAGGTTAAACGGATAAATATAATTAAAGTTTTCCCTATAATTTTGAAGTGATATAATAGCTTCTTTAGGCATCGTTGAAAAAATGTTTTGAAAAGTAAAATTATCTAATTGGTTATAATTCCATATAGATGTTGGAATAAAAAAAATTATGAACAAAACTATACTAAAAAATAATATTTTTATTTTATTATTCATAAATGATTTTAAAAAAAGAAATGAGCCAATAACAGAGCCAGATAATAAAAATGATAATTTAAACTGAGCAGCACCCATTATTAATATACTGATAAATATAAAGTCCACACTATCAATCCTTTTTTTTTCTAAAATAATTAACAAAGCAGTAGCAGTTAAAACTTGTGGAAATAATAAAAATTTAGGTCCTGAAATCAACTGTAACAGAGTTGGCGAAGCAAGAATAAAGAAATATAAAAATAATAATTTTTTTCTGTTTCGGGTTTTTTTTTTTAAGTAAAATAAAAAACAAATTAGTGAAAATAGTTGTATTAGTGTACCAAAATTATCTGTCCCTAAAAAAATACCTAAAGAGTTTATGAATTCACCATTTCCAGCTGATGCTCCGTGAATCCAAAGATATGGGCTTGGTACTTCATTGAAATTGAGCAAATATATTGACACTCCGTAATGGTAGTCTAATGCATCAGCCATTGTAGGTGGAGCGATTGATACAATAAAAAAGACAAATAAATAGATGAATATAAAAATCTCAAAACCATCTTTGGGTATATAAGATTTATATTGATTAATTACCCTGAGTAAAAATTTTAAATTATAAATTCCTAAAGAAAATACTAGTATTGAGATAATTATACACGTTTGTTTAAAAAAACCCATATAAGATAGCACTTTAATTATTTGGGAAAAAAAAATAATGCTAAATAATAAGTGAAATAATAAATAATTATATTCCTTAAAAAAATTTTTAATAATTATTTTTCCACAAAAGACTAGTCCAGAAATAAAAGTAAGTGAAATTAAAATTTGTATAAGTCCTATGAATTTAGGATCAATCAAAATGTTCATTATATGATATTATTAAAATTTAAAAAGCTGTGAGACATTATTTTACTTTATTTGAAAAAATTTTTTTATAAATTTCAAAATATTTTTCTTTAGAGTGATTTGGTCCATAACTTAAGGAATTATTATAACCTTTTTTTATTATTTTTTTTCTTAATTTATTATCATCAGACAATCTTATTAATTTTTTTTTTATATCATTTACGTCTCTTGGGTTAACTAATATAGAACTGTTATTTGAGATCTCCTTCATTGGTGATATATTGCTTGTTATTACAGGTACACACATTCTTTGTGCCTCCAATATTGGCAATCCAAAACCTTCATATAATGAGGGGAATAACAAAATCTTGGCTTGATTATAACAATCAATAAGTTTAGCCTCTGATATATTTACATAATTTTTATACTCAATTTTATTTTCAATTAAAAATCTAGTTTGATAGAAGTTTATTTTACCAATTATAATTACTGTCATTTTGATATCTTTAATTGAAATTAATATTCTATCCAAATTCTTATTTTTAGTAGTACCTATTATTAAAATTTTATTTTTTTTTATTTTTCTATTTAAATTATAATTTCCATATGGCAAAAAATTAGATATTACGTTTATCTTTTTTTTTATTTTGACAAAATTTTTTAATTCATTTTTTGTAAAATTAGATACTGTTGTTATATATTTCGATTTTTTCATAGGTAAATAAAACCAAAAAAATTTATGTATAATTTTATTTAAACCAGAAAGACGTCTGAGCGTATAACAATCATGAAAAGTATTTACTGTTTTATTTTTATTTAAAAATAACGATATAAAGTTTATATCACCTGAAATATGATTTATTTCACCTTGATTACAAAATGCCCAAAGACAATTATATATTCTTTTAAAGAAACCACTGCTGTGAAAGGGACAAACTAAAAATTTCAAATTAAAATTGTTATTTTTTTCTTTGGCTATGGTTTTAAATAATTTTTCAATACTATGATTTTCAAATTTATATGGTTTTCTTAAAAAAATGTGAACATTAATCTTTTTTGAATTATTCATTATTAATTAAAACAATCTCTATATAAATCATTATTTATATTTTATTTAAATTTAATTATTTTAGAATTTTGAATTTTATAAATATGATCACATCTTTTTAAATTGTTCAATTTATGTGTAATAATTATTGAAGTATGATGTTTTCTACTTAGACTAAAAATTGTGTCCATCACATTTTTTTCTGCCTCTGTATCAAGTGAGCTTGTTGCTTCATCAAAAATTATTAATTTTGAATTTTTATATAAAGCACGAGCAATTGCTATTCTTTGTCTTTGACCTGCTGATATTTTTAATCCTTTTTCACCTATAACATCATAATATTTGTTTTTTCTAGTTTCTATAAATTCAGATAGTTGTGCTTTTTTTGCAGCATTTTTTACTTCATTAATATTTATATTATTTCTTGTTTTGCCGAATGCAATATTTTCAGCTATTGACTGCTCTGTTATAAATATATTTTGCGGGACACTCGCAACACAGGAAAACCAGTTCTCTTTTTTATTAAGAATAGATTTGTTATCAACAAGTATATCCCCTGATGTTGGATTTAGCAAACCTAAAATCAAATCCGCCAATGTGCTCTTACCAGATCCGCTCCTACCGATAATGCCAACTCTTGATCCTGCAGAAATATTTAAATTAATATTATTTAGAATAACTTTTTCATTAGCTAGAGGATAAGTAAATGAAATATTTTTTAGTAAAATTTTATCTTTAAATTTAATAGGTTTACTTTTTTTTCTACTAATAGAATTTGTATTTCTCTTGCAAAAATTTAGAATAAAGTTTGTATGAGGTGAAGCATTTACATTTTCCATATGGCCAGAATACAATTGATTGAGTATAGGTAATATCCTCTGCGAAGCTACAGCAAGCACAGCTATCATGGGTATTAATTCCTCTAAGGATTTATAATTTTCTGCGTTTAAGCTAATAATAACGCCTATACTTGCAAGAAGAAATGTTTCAATTATTGGTCTCGGTGCAGAATAGAAAAATCTGTTTTCTTCATTACCTCTCATTAATTTTGAATATGATTTTAAAAATAAATTGTTGTAAAATTTTTGATAATTATTTATTAATATATCTCTAAATCCATTAATCGTCTCTCTTACTATTTTTATATTTATAATTTGTTCATTTGAAACAACTGATGCATTAAAAAATATTTTTTTTTTTAAATATGAGTATTACAAACAAATAAATGCTTATAAAAAATAAGCTAGCGTATATTGTAATTTGAAAATCTATATAGGATAATATTGAGAAAATAAATATAAATGTAATAAAATTATATACCATTAGTAAAGTGGCAAATATACTATTATTAACTATGGGCATTTTTTGGAATATACTTAAAGAGTCATTTGTATTTTTTAAAAATAGGCTTGTGTAATCTTGGTAGATTATTTTTTGATAACATATGCTTGTAATATTTTTACCAAAAAAATAAACAAATATTGAAATTAAATAATAAAAAAATAATCTGAAAATTCCTGCTATTATGCAAGCAAGAATAAAAAATAAACTAAGAAACAAGATTAATTGAGCATTATTTTTAATGTTAAAAATATTTAAAAAAAATTTAAAGAAAAAATTTCCTTGATAATAATTGGGATCCATAAAGGCTTTTATTAAAACAAATAAAAATCCGAGTAATGAAATTTCAAAAAATGCTGAAATAATCAATACATTTAAAAATAATATTACATACAAAGTTTTTATTGTTTTTATCTTCGTCAAGAGCTGATATAAAATTTTGTAATACTCAGTTAAAGATGTAAATTTACTTAGTATTTTACTCATGAAATTCTATTTTAGTAGTGTATATATACTTAACACCAAATTTGAAATAAAACATTTTATTTATTTATGGTTGATTACAGTTCTTTAATACTATTAATTATTTTAAATTTATTTCTTTTTGTAATATTTATGAAAATTGCAAAAAAAATTGGTTTTATCGATAAATCAAATAAGTTTAACAATCCAATCACTTTTACATCTGCTGGAGTAATTTTTTATATTAATTTATTAGCTACATTCTCTTTTTTTTTTTTTCTAAAAGATCATAATTTTAGTAATTATCCAAACAATATTATATTTACATTTATATCTTTAACTGCATTAGTCTTTATTTCTACTGTGGATGATATTAAACCTATTGATCCAAAAATAAGATTATTTTTACAATTAATTTGTGTCTACATATCTTTAACATCTATAAAACTGTATAACTTAGAATTACCAATAAAAATTTCAATTCTACTATGTCTATTTTTGTGGGTATATATATTAAATATAACAAATTTTACAGATGGATCAGATGGCTTTTTAGCAACGAATACAATTTTTTTATTATCAAATGTTATTATTGCTTGTCATACTTTAGACTTAGATTTATTTTCAAAAGAAATTTCTATAATTTTACTTACATCAATAGTTCCTTTTTTATATTTTAATAAACCTGTTGCAAAAATGTATATGGGAGATAGTGGAAGTATATTGATTGGTTTTATTAATGGTTTTATTTTTTTAGAATTACTTACACATGGAAAATTAAATATAGCTGTCTCATTATTAATTTATCCATTTTTAGATTGTTCTTTTGCCTTAATAAGAAAAACATTTAAGAGAAAAATGCCATGGATCGATACCTCAAACTATAGTTTTTTACAACCAACTATAAAAAATAATACAAATAAATTTTATGTTTTTTATATTAACATTTTATTTAATTTGTTGAATTCATTGTTAATTATTTTACAGATTATTTATAGCTGGCATTTTATATTTCTAAATTTGTTGCTATCAATATCTTTATTGCTAGCTTATGAAAAAAAAAACTAATCAAATTTTACACACCCAGGCATTTTTGAATAGTCAAATTTATAAATATAAGCATTATAATATTGCTTACTTGAATAAAAAGGATTTCTCGTCTCATTGTATCCTACTTTATCTTTTTTTTTAAATAAACCTTTTGTGCAATTGATAAAGTCAAATTGATCATAATTATAATGTTCTTCATTTCCATAAAATAAAATATAATTTGGTTTCTTTTTTTTAATTTGATTTAAAAAGAAAATTTTTTCCTTTGGTGAACTATATTTAAAAAAACCAGTCATCCCTACGTAAATCATGTCTCTTTCTGCAAAATAATATGATCTGTGTTTTATAAGAGTAGAGGATTGTCTTGGCAAAACGGTATTAGCCCAATTATATAAATTATAACCCGACGCATTTTTTGAGAGAATATCTTTGTATAATTGATTTGAAAATGATCCAGGTAATAAAGTAAATACGCCGTATAATAATAAGGCCATAGTGAAAATAGATTGTAAAATTATACTAATATTTAAAAATTTAAAAATATTCTTATTTTGAAATTCATTAATTACTAAAGTTAAAATTAATAATACAAAAAAATAAATTTCAATATAAAATCTAGATGCTTTTTGACCAAAGATTGAATAAATAAAAATAAAAAAAACTATTATTGTTAATATAGTTTTTTTATTCTTAAAACGAGACTTAAATACAAAATAAGTTGATATTATTCCAAAACCAAGAAACTGTGTTAAATCTTTAAGTTGAGTAGGAAAAAGTAGTATAAAAGGAAATTTTTCTTTATTATAATTTTTTACATCTAAATATACCTCATTGTATCCTGGAATATTTATTGGGAAGGGATTTAATAAGAAATTATAGAAAGGATAATTGTACACAGCTTGTTTCCAAAAAGTCTGGGGTAATAATTCAAAAAAAAATAATAAAATAAAAGTCAAAATAAATTTTTTTTTACTTAATTTTTCGAAAAAAGAAAAAAAGAAGATTGTTACTATAATAAAAAAACTCACAGAAAATGAAAGTTTAGTTTGAATTGCTGCAATTGGAAGTAAGACTATTAAGTAAGATGATTTTGTTAAAAATTCTTTTTTTTGCGGATACATTAAGCAATAAACTAAAATTGCATAAGCTAAAAATATTATAGATGTTGCAAATAATTGTGATTTAGAAGATGAAGTTAAAAAAATTAATACAGGACAAGACAAAAGGCATAGGTACAAATAATTTTTGAGTTTATTATTTAATTTATTATAAAAACTAAATTTTAAAATTATTCCTAATACGGAAGTTATTCCTACAAAATTTATTAGCGAGGTAAATTGATTGGCTCCAATTGAGACAGCAAATGTATTCAAAAATTCACCAGATCCAACTAGTGCATATTCAGTGTTAAACAAATCTTTTGAAAAATGACCGTTTTGAAGAATATATTTTGCTGCCCCCAAATGGTAAGAAACAGAATCTCCACTAGTAACTGGAGAAATAGATAGCAAAAAATAAAGTGCAATTAAAATTAATACTAAATAATTTTTTAATTCAATTTTTTTAATTTCTTCGTGACAAATCTTCAAAATTTTTAAATTATTTTTAAAATTTACCAGAATATTAAATAAACCAAAAATTACTAAAATATATGAAACGGTTGAAAAAAATAATTTGCTATAAATTTCTAAGAAAAAAAAGGGATATAAAACCATCAAAAAAGATACAATTCCTATTGAGGTATACTGTAAAGATAGATTTGAAACTTTACCTATCACATCATTTAATTTAGAGATTTGACAAATTTTTTTACCTAAATGATAGAAGCCAGAACAAAGAAAAATTGTAAGAGCTAAATTTAAAATTTGTATATTCATTATTGTCAAAATTATAAATTAAATTAATGATATCAAAACTTTATTAGAAAGTTTAAATCAATAATAAATTTATTAAATAAAGAAACATGTTTTTTTTAAGTATATGATTTCATACATATATGATATTTATAAATTATCAAAAATAATAAAATTATGAAAACCAATTTATCTATAATTGCACCTTGTTTTAATGAAGAAAAAAATATTCTAACATTCTATGATAGACTAATTTTAATAATAAATAAATTAGGATTAGATTATAGCTTTTGTTTCATAGACGATGGATCTACTGATAAAACCTGGGAAATAATAAAAAGTTTAAAATTAAATGATCCAAAAGTTAAGGGAATCAAATTCTCTAGAAACTTTGGACATCAAAGTGCTTTATATGCGGGTATACAAAAAGTTAATGGAGACTTTATAGTAATTTTAGATGTTGATTTACAGGATCCACCCGAACTAATAGTTGATATGTTTAAAAAAATAACAGATGAGAAACTTAATTTAGTCTATGCGCAAAGGGATAAATCATATGAATCTTTCTTCAAAAAATTTACATCGAGAGTATTTTATAAAATATTTAATTTCTTAGCTGAGATTAAAATTCCTGAAAATACCTCTGACTTCAGAATTTTTGATAAAAAGATACACAAAGAATTAAAAAAATTTAAAGAACAAAATCCATTTTATAGAGGAATATTTCCTTGGATTGGCTTTAAATCTGGCAAAGTATTATTTAATCGACCAAATAGAGCAGAGGGTGAAACTGGATGGAGTATAAAAAAAATGATTAACTTTTCTATTGATGGAATACTAAGTTTCTCCAATTATCCTATGAGACTATCTTTCTATTTAAGTATTTTCATGTCTATTGTGTTTATTTTTCTTTCTATGTATGCAATTTTATCGTTTCTTTTAAATAATGTTATACCTGGATGGACTAGCATATTTATTATTGTTTCTTTCTTTAATATTATAATTTTTTTTTTATTAGGTTTGATAAGCGAGTACGTAGGTAGAATTCATCTTCAAATAAAGAATAGACCAAATTTTATAGTTGATGAAGAAATTGAATAATAAAGAAAGAATATTAGTTACTGGTGGAGCAGGTTTCATAGGATCAATATTATGTACCTTAATCAAATTAAAATACAAAAATAAGAGAGTAATAGTAATTGATAATCTTTCAAGTGGAAAAAAAAAATATATAAATTGCGACGAATTTTATAATTTTGATTTAAGGAATAAAAAAAAATTATTTTTTTTTTTTAAAAAAAATAATATTAGTGACGTAATTCATTTAGCTGGATACACTAATTTAAGGGATAAGAGTTATAAAAGATTCTACGAAAATAATTATCAAACTACAAAAAATCTAGTAGATAATATTATTAAGTTTAAAATAAAAAGATTAGTATTTGCAAGTACTGCATCAGTGTATGGAAACCCAAAAAGAATTCCTATTAAAGAAATGTCAGAACTTAATCCGATTTCATTTTATGGAAAAAGTAAATTAATGAGCGAAAAATATATTAACAAAAAATCCAAAAAAAACTTTAAATCGATAATTCTTCGGTTTTTTAATGCATCTGGTGCAAATGTGCCAGCAAAATTAGGTGAAGATAAAAATCCACCAGAACATTTAATTCCAATAATAATGAGAAATTTTCTTTCAAATAAAAAATTTTATATATTTGATAGTTTTGACACGCCAGATGGAACGGGTATTAGAGATTACATACATGTTAATGATATTTGTGAAGCTATAATTAAATCACTGATTTATCTAAAAAAAACCAAATCTAATAATTCTTTTTTTAATTTAGGATCTGAAGTTGGGACAAGCTCATTGGTAATTGCAAAGAAAATTGAGAGAATTGCAGGAGAAAAAATTCATTATAGTTTTAAGACTAAGAAAAAAGGTGAGCCAAACAAATTACTAGCATCTAGTAAAAAGGCAAAAAAATTACTTAATTGGAGAGCAAAAAATACAATAAACAAAATTTTAAAAGATTCAATTTTTTGGGAAAAATTATTAATGTAAACATCGATATTTAAGAATTTGTGTTAAAATTATGAAAAAAATCTTTCAGATAAATTTTAAAAATATTTTTTTGATTTATTTATTTTATATTTTACTTATTTGTACTCTTTCATTTGTCTTTGCAACAGTTTTTTCGAATAAATTTTTAGTAATGGATAAAAATAATCAAATAATATTAGAGAATATAAGTTTCGAATTTGGTGAACTTATTAATAACTTATATTTATCTAAAGGA